>Ga0209978_10000160_pt1 | contig 21744 bp, 23 predicted proteins | sample BentaG_FD_182805 | JGI IMG/M metagenome (GOLD analysis project Ga0209978, IMG submission 182805) | Deep subsurface microbial communities from South Atlantic Ocean to uncover new lineages of life (NeLLi) - Benguela_00093 metaG (SPAdes)... | ecosystem: Environmental > Aquatic > Marine > Oceanic >... | reverse complement strand
CTGTCAAAAAGGCATTGATGACATGGTTCAACACTTCTTAGCAAGGAAGGGAATCTCAGCGATAAGACGCGCTAAGAAATCCGATATGGAGAAACTAGCTAAAGCCACTGGAGGAAAGGTAGTCACCAGCCTAGAAGATATCACGAAGAAAGATATTGGCTACGCAGAGCTCGTAGAGGAAAGGAAGATTGGCGATGATAAGATGACCTTCATAGAAGGATGCAAAAATCCCCGTTCAGTAGCCATATTAATCCGGGGAGGAACCGAACGAATCGTAGATGAAGCTGAACGTTCAATTCACGACGCCCTGTGCGTGGTTCGAGATGTAGTGCAGGAGCCAAAGATCGTGGCCGGAGGAGGAGCACCTGAGCAGGAAGTCGCCAGGGTTCTTAGAGAATACGCGGACACGCTGCTCGGTAGGGAAGCGCTTGCGGTACAGCAATACGCAGAAGCCTTGGAAGCAGTTCCAACAACCCTGAGCGATAACGCCGGACTTGACCCCATTGACATAATTTCTGAGCTTCGGGCTCGTCACGAGAAGGGTGAAGTCTGGGCTGGAGTCGACGTCCACGAAGGAAAAGTCAAAGATATGGAAAAACTGGAAATCCTCGAACCCTTAGCCGTCAAAAAACAGGTCATCAAATCGGCTACCGAAGCTGCCACCATGATACTGAAAATCGATGACATCATCGCTGCCGGAAAGACGAAAATGCCACCTATGCCTCCTGGTGGTCCAGGCGGGATGCCACCTGGCGGATACGGAGGAATGCCTCCAGAATATTAGGACCCGAAAACTGCCCCTCCTTTTTTCTTTTGAAGAATGACTCAAATCGCATGCATGCATGCCTGTAAAAAGTTTAAATTCTTTTAGAGTTAATTAGATTATCTATGACAGAAACGACCAATATTAAGGACACTATATTTCAAACACTTCATACACCTAACAAGAGTATTTTAAAAAGAGTTCCAAATTTAAACCCAGAAGATTATTCTCTATTACTTTATTTAGTTATAGGATATGACTTGGGTAAAGGAAGATATTTTGGATTGACATTCCCTTTGGAAGATAGTACTCATATAGCGGAATTAAGAGCCTTAAGCAACGGTTATGTTGAATTTAGAGATAGTGTTGTTAGAATGGGAGTGATTAAGTTAGAAAATTTAGAGAAAATATTGAGAGCTCCTTATATTAAGCCTAGAAGTATACATATTTTGTGAAATCTGCCAGATAGACCCATTAGTCATTGCGCGCGCTGTCACTGTCGTGATATCAATTGCGTGTGAAGTGACTTGCGTTTCTTCATTGCTCAAGGTGTTTCCCCACCATCAAGAAACGGCAAAGGAGAGTATATGTTTTACTTGTCTGCTCAAGGGTAAGACATGCATGCAAATCAATATTTTGGCTTCATAAAGTTTTTTCCTATTTTTGAATCTCCATTTAAACAGTGCATTATATGAGCCAAAGGAAACTCCATTATGGAGTGCGCCTACGAACGGATCAACTGAAGTATCTGAAAAATGTTCCGAAGCCTTTAGAGTGGATAAGAAACGCAGTTGATGAAAAGCGAAAACGCGAAGAAAAGAAACGTAGATCTAAACGATAACTTAGCGCGGTTTTGGTGTGTCTATGTCGCTGAAACTTGAGGATGTTATGGTTAAAGATCTGATAAGGGTAGAAGTGAAGACATCTGTAAAGAAAGCTGTGGAACTCATGAACGAACATAAGATAGGGTGTCTAATCGTGATGAAGAGAGGAAAGCTTGCTGGAATGGTGACTGAAAGAGACATGACAAGAAGAGTTTTACTTGATTATAAAGATCCGGAAAAAATCAAAGTCAGCGAGATAATGTCCAAGCCCGTCATAGTTGGGAAGCCTAAAATGAGCATTGAAGACGCTGTGAAACTAATGTTCAATCGAAATATCAAGAAACTTCCAGTGATCGACGACGATCATCTCGTCGGCTTAGTAACCTTAACAGACCTCGTTCTTAGCTTAGTAACCTTAATAGACCCCCTCGTGAGCGCGAAAAAGAGGGAAGGTTAGAGGTGGCTTGTCCTCTCATTCGCCTTTTTCAAACAGCAAGTAATGTGTGACTAATCATCCCTTTGGCTTCAATGGTAAACTTAGCCATAAACTCCAAATACTCATACCCTGACAGATTTTTGTAAGCGGAGGAATGGTTGCTTACTGGGCGCATATTGGTGGCTTCGTAGCGGGATTGATTTTGGCTTTGATTTTTGGATTGAAGAGGAAAAGGGCGAGAGAAGCACGCCTTCGTTTATAACTGCATAGATTATGGGGTCTGTCCGTCATGAGTTCTTCATCAGCATAAGTTCAGACTGGGACGGCTACATCATCCCCCAAAACATTAATGGAGAACAGCCAAATAAGCTTTCATGAGCTACTGTCTTATCTTCTTGGAAAGCGCCTTTATTGTCCCCGAAACTGCCAAAACGTGTACGGCTTGCCCCAGTTCATGTCCAGAAGTGCTATAGGTGTGGAGACGCCAGCCCTTCCTTTGGTATTCCTCAATCGTTCTACCGACATCCTTGTGGTGCTTAACTTGCACGCATGCCCATTCTTTCAACCTACATCACCTTGGTGACACTTTAGAAAAGAAGCATTCTTAACAATTTGCCCGACCCAAAAAAAGAGAGAGGGCTCCAGAGCCCTAACCGTGAAACTGTTGTTCTATTTCTTTCGCTAAGAGTTAAACTTTTGTCCACTTTAGAAGAAAAACTCAAATTAACGTTTGCGAAACTTCTTGAGGCGCAGACCGATTGTTGTTTTGTCATATTCTATTTCAAAGTCTATTGGCATTTGAGAAAGTTTTTTTCTGCAATTGGGGCATCTGCCGTTGTAACCCTGGATGATTTCGTAGGGAGTTTTCAAATCTTTTCCGTCATAGAGAACGAATTTGCATTTCTGACAGGTTACCAGCAGAGGCATCAGTTTCACAGCAAAGAACAGAGCCGTTGCAATTATTTAGGGTTTAGATAAAGCATGCATCTCTGACATATTAATCTAAATTTTTCTTTTTAAGATTATTTGAGTTCTTTAGAGAGAATTAGAAACTTCTTCCGAAGAATTCTTGTGCGCGCGCATTAACACAAATATAATGGAGAGAGTTTTGGGTGGGAAGAAGCGAAAGCCAAAAAGGACAAAAACTAACACTTAGATGTCCCTTTTGTAATCGTGTCCTCAGAATTTACTACAAGAAGAAAACAGTTTCCTCCCCTGCCAACCTGGTTGTATTCAACGGTTCCGTACATAAAACAGAAAAGAAAACCACAAGAATACACATCCGTTGTAAATGCAACAATAGACTGATTTTTGAGAGCCAATTACCTTACATAAGCAAATATGGTTGGAGACGTATTTGATAAAATTAAGTAAAAAGATTTAACCAATGCATGCGTGCAAAGGTTATTTCTGAAGGTAGAAATTGAAAGGAGAAAAAGCTTAAATCGAACGGTAGAAATTGGAAGAAGCGTTTTTCAACCATAAAACTAGGAAAAAGAAGCAAGAAACGGGGATACTGATGTGCCCAAGCTAGGAAAACAATAAAAAGTTAAAATTTAACCCAAAACCCAAACCCAAACCCAAACCCAAAAAACTCTACATGCGCGCGCGCTAATTCTCACAAATGTAATAAACTTCAACATATATATGAATCAAATGAAGCCCCAAGGTGGGGAGCTATACTAGTACCAAGAAGAAATGGAGGTGATAAATTATGGAAGAGGCGATTAAACAGTTTGCACCTATGATTAAGGGTATGTATGCGAGACAGGGGGCTTTGGCCAAGGCGTTCTACGAAACATCTGGAAATGAGGCTCTACCTAAAATAAGTGAAGTTATGGGCAAGGCTGGTATGGAGTCAGCGAATGTTTCGATTGCGCAGGGAATGGCTCGATCGATGAAGGCCATCGGTGAACATTATGAAATGATGGAAAAGATGCTAGAGGTAGGGCTGGAGATAATAGACTTGTCTGACGACATGATACACTTCAAACTGTCACAGTGTACATATGGCTTAGAGGGGACGGATAGAGAGTTGTGTGAAGCCATGATGGCAGAAATAAAGACGATGTTTAGCACCTTGCTCGAACAAGAAGTGGAGATGAAGATACCTAAAACCGTAGCAGCAGGAGACGAATACTGCGAGGTCATCATAACCAAAAAGTGAAGACTATATAAGAACTCTAAGAGAAAAATGAAGAAATAGCTTGAAGCATCACATCCCCTCTCTTCTTGTACGCGCGCGCATTCCAAAATTTCTAATTTACTTTTGAGGCAAAATATTATCTACCTTAAAAGTAATTATTCTTAAATATGAAAATGAAAGCGATTGTATACACAAAATACGGACCACCGGATGTTCTTCAGCTCAAAGAGGTAGAAAAACCTACCCCCAAGGACAATGAAATACTGGTAAAAGTACATGCGACAACAGTTACAGCAGGGGATGTGAGAATGCGAAGTTTCACAGTCCCTCTCTCTTACTGGCTCCTCGGCCGAATAGCACTTGGTCTTAGAAAACCAAAAAGAGCTATACCGGGGATGGAGTTAGCCGGGGAAATTGAATCAGTGGGCAAAGATGTAAAACTATTTAAAGAAGGTGACCAAGTTTTTGCATCAACCTACGGGTTGAGTTCTGGTTCTTATGCCGAATACGTATGCCTGCCTGAAGACGGGATGGTGGCAATAAAACCGGCCAATATGACCTATGAAGAAGCCGCCGCCGTTCCTTTTGGGGGACTGACAGCATTGTATTTTCTGAGAAAAGGAAATATCCAGAGTGGACAAAAAGTTCTTATCTATGGCGCTTCTGGAAGTGTAGGTACTTTTGCGGTACAGCTTGCCAAGTACTTTGGGGCAGAAGTTACCGGGGTATGCAGTACCACGAATCTAGAATTGGTGAAATCTCTGGGAGCCGATAAGGTAATTGATTACACTAAAGAGGATTTTACCCAAAGCGGTGAGACCTACGATGTTATTTTTGACGCGGTAGGCAAGAGTTCGTTTTCAGGTTGTATGAGATCGCTAAAGAAAGAAGGAATCTATCTTCATACTGTCGTTGCGCCGGCACTAAGTGTTCGAATGCGGTGGACTTCAATGACAAGTAGCAAGAAACTAATAGGTGGGACAGCAACTGGAAAGACTGAAGATCTAATTTTCCTTAAAGAGCTTATTGAGGCGGGAAAGATAAAACCGGTCATAGATAGAACCTATCCGTTGGAACAAATTGTCGAGGCTCACAGGTATGTTGATAAAGGGCACAAAAAGGGAAATGTAGTAATAACTTTAGACCATAATAACAAAACCTAACAAAGCGCGCGCAATTACACGAAACTGTTTACTAGCGCAAGTGCACCTCGTCTCTCTTTCCATACGCAATTTAAAGCCCAAAACGACGGCGAAACAGAGACATGATGTTAGGTGTATACCTGTGTGTTTTCTGCATGTTAGCAATGTAATAATACGTTTCAAACAACCCCTTTTGTTAGGAATCAAAATTGTCTGAAAAATTCGCTAGAAGATGGGGAGACGGAAAAGACAAGACACCTATCACTACGAAGATTAAGGAAGCCTTTCGTTCTCCTGGTCCATTGAAACCACGCCTCAACTACGCCATCAAGCGCATTGGAATGCAAATTCAAAGACTAGACAAGGCAACCAACCGCTTCTCAGAACGCGACAAATCAATATTCACAAGAATCGTTGCCGCCTACTCAAAACACGACATGACGCGGGCCAACATTTTAGCCAACGAACTAGCTGAAATACGGAAAATGGAAAAAATGATAATCCACGCTAGACTAGCCCTAGAACAGATAGCTCTCAGGTTAAGCACGGTTTCAGAGCTTGGCGACGTCGTCAGCACAGTAGCTCCAGCGGTTGGCGTGTTGCGCAGCGTCAGAAACGGAATGGCTGCAGTCTTTCCAGAAGCCGAAAGGGAGTTTGGAGACATTGGAAACTTGCTCAGCGGAATAATGATGGACGCTGGCCACAACACTGGTTTGAACATAGACTTCCAGACAGCAACCGAAGACGCCCAGAAAATCCTGAACGAAGCATCTACGGTTGCGGAACAGAAAGTCAAAGAAAAATTTCCAGAGCTACCTGCCGGAATACCTACCTTTGAAGAGGAGGCTCCAGCCGAAACCTAGCTACAGGCGCGCGCGCATGCAAGCGAAATCGACAAATGACAACTAGAGACTATGTTCCCCGTATTAACCAATATTCTGATATGTTCAAAGTTGCCGACAATCTACGCGACAAACTAATCGTTTCAATGGGTTTAACTCTTGCATGGAGAATTGGAGATTTCGCTAGAATCAAAAGGGGTGACTTGCCGAATCTTGACCAAGAAACGCCAATACCGTTCGAGATACTAAGCGAAAAAGAAGACGTGGTTGCGAAGTCGTTCTTGAGTGATGAAGCAGTCGAATTACTGAAAGAATATCTTCCGACACTTCCCGAAAGCAATCTCTATCTGTTCCCATCTAACGGAAAAGGACATCTTGACCATACAACCTTTAACAGAATAGTGCGCGAACTAGCGGCAAAAGCCAAAATCAAAATACCGAAACGTAAGAGAATACGATTTCATTGTTTCAGAAAACGGTTCTTATCCGAAGCGGCAAATCTAAGGATTGACGTGAACATTGCGAAGATTCTAGTGGGTAAAGCAGTTGAACCCGCAATGCTCGCGTATCTAAGTGAAATCAACTTAAAAGAAGCGTTCATAAGAATAAGCGAGCGCCTAAGATTGACGAAGACACCCATGAGAAGAACAAAGGAAAGCACAACGGAATTAGAGAAACGTGTTGACCGACTTGAAAGAATGCTTAACATAATTGCCGCTATCTATCCCGATGCAGTAAAGAGAGCCGATGAAATGCATGCATGATTATTACTTCCCCATTAAGCGTCATGTGGATATACCCTTTGTGCATGCACATTACACCTGTCGGCATGAGTACCCTCAGTCACTAACTAATTTGAACCTTTTTACTAACCTATGGCAATAATACATATGCACGCGCATAAAGAATGTGGAAGCATGAAAGAAAAGAGGGAATGGTTCAGTATCCTTATCAAAAAAGTAAGAGATATCGCGGATGGCAAATTGGATAAGGATGAAAAACTTAGGGCCATATGCAAATTGCTTAGAGATAACATTCCTTATTATGATTGGGTCGGCTTCTATCTTATTGACCAAACAAGAGAAAAAGAACTCCTACTCGGTCCCTTCAAAGGAGAACCGACAGAACATGTGAGGATTCCCTTCGGTAGAGGCATATGTGGACAAGCGGCAGAAATGAAGAAGACATTTATTGTGCAGGATGTTTCAAAAGAGATAAACTATCTATCATGCAGCCCAAAGGTGAAATCTGAAATTGTTGTACCAATATTTAAAAACGGAGAGATTGCTGGCGAACTTGATATAGACTCCCACACTCCTTCACCGTTTACTGACGAAGACAAGGCTTTTCTCGCGAAGATATGTGAAATAGTGTCCAAACTCTTTTGCATGCATGCAGTGACAAAAAGTTCAGTTTTTGGGGGTGGGGGGTAAACCGTAAACCATGTCTAATGTCATTAAGTTGGATTTTATGAAGGGAACCGTGAAGCACTTTATTTTCAGTTTGGTATAGACAAAAACCACAACAGTCGACTAAGATTGCTGGGTGCAAAGATACTCCTTAACACGTCTTCGAAGCTCTGGGAAATCATCAAGCATAGCTTTAATTACACGCCACCGGGTTTCCTTGTATTCCATACTTTATAGAGTATCGTAATACATAATAAAAGTTATGTCCATGTGTTGAACACTGAACAGTTTCAGAAGGGAGGAAGTAAGCCATGAGTGGTGTCAAAGCCTTAGTCCCCCCAACTGAGCTTATGGAGGCAAGTCCACAATGCATGCATGCATGCGCACGCGCTTATTCTAAGATTAAGCGATTTTCGTCCTTGCTCAAACGCCACTTTCTCGGAAGATGGTGCTTCTTATGCCATTCCTCCAACGCCTTTAACTTTTTCATGGGAACAGAACTTATTTGCACGCCACTTTTTCCTTTCGGACCCAATATCAGAGAGACCTCCTCGTATTCCTTCTCCAACTCTTCGGTTCGTTCACTCTTCACCATTAACAACACCAACTACTTTTGCCCTGACCCAACCTATTTTAGCCTTTTCATATGCACGTAACTCTACGTGCATTTAACTGGTTCTTTGATTGTTTGTTTAAGAGATACTCTCTTCATACCTCTGCATGCATGTATGCTATAAAGTATGGAAAGAAAAAAAAATATGGATATATAAAAGATTGTGTACTGCGAATAGATGTTAGCTTGTGAGCTTAGTATCTATTTCTTCTTGGGGGTCTTCTCTTTGCATAGCATTCTCGGCAGTATACCGGTTTGCTTCCGTCAGGTTTGAATGGAACTTCACATTCTTTGCCACATTCGGCACAGACTGCCTTATGCATCTCTCGGCGCTCTCTATACGACAAGCGAGTTACACCTCCCTATTGTAGTCAACGAAGAACTAGCATTCTTTAGGAATTCCAATTCTTGCGTGTTGAACCAGTTGATGAGTTGCCTTATAAACTTATGCTAGACCTTGGCAATGGAATCGTTGGTTTTCGGAGTATGCCAAACGTTGACCGCAATGAGGACATCCAACTTTTCTTCTCTTCGTTCTCTTCTTTTTACCTAAACATCTCAAAAAACCATACCTATGAGCGCCGAGTTTGGCGCGCGCATAGACCTTAAATCGGGTAAGTTGGATATTGAGGGTTAATGGTGAAATGAAGATGAGTAGGTCAATTGAGAGTTTGAAGGATGCGTTTGCGGGTGAGTCACAGGCGAATCGACGCTACTTGGCCTTTGCTCGAAAGGCTGAGGAGGAAGGCTTCAGGCAAGTTGCGAAGCTTTTCAGGGCGGCTGCAGAGGCGGAGACGATTCATGCCTTAAACCATCTTAGGATAATGGGAGAAATAAAATCGACAGCGGAGAACCTGGATGCCGCCGTCTCTGGAGAGACTTTCGAGTACAAGAAGATGTACCCAGAATACTTGAGCATCGCCAAACAAGAAGGAAAACGGCAAGCGGCTTGGAGCTTTGACGTAGCGAACAAGGTTGAGGAGGTACACGCTGGTTTGTTCTCGAAGGCGGTTGACGCTGTAAGAAATAACAATGAATTAGCAAAAATCGACTATTATGTCTGCAACGTCTGCGGGAACACCGTCGAAGGTATGGCACCGGAAAAATGTCCAATCTGTGGAGCGCCAAAGACAAAATTCTTCAAGGTAGCTTAGACTTGCGCGTGCTCCGGCTACACTTTCCCTCTTTTCTGTTGCGCACGCTCACTTGCGTTCAGGAAGCTTGGAGTATGTTCCGTTCGATGTTCTATAAACTGCTAGCCGTCCAACAGTCTCCCAATTGTCTCCGTCTCTTCGTCTTAGTTGCAAAACAATAACTTCGGCTTCTGGGTCGGTTTTTCCAGGCCAGACGGTGACGCCTAGATAATCTCGTTCGTTGAGGCGTGTATAAAACCGTGCTTTTGGCTGTTTTGGCTGAGAGGTTGAGTTCAACTTCATCACCATAATTCTTTAGGGAGCCATCGTTTTTATTATTAAAGTATTTATTGATGGGGAAGCGTGCGAAGAGAGAGTAGCTGTTTTGTTGAGGAGATATATCGAATTTTTAATTATGGTGCTGACTGTAATAAGTAATATATTAACTCACACGATACAATAGATAAAAACGGGGTTCGAAAAATGTCAGAGCTAAAAAACTTACCATTGGCTGAGGTTCCAGAGGTTCCCGAAAGGATAGCCAGGAGAAAGGTCATCGTTTACAGGTCTCGCGTTGACCCCACCATAATCAAGCTCACTGCAGAGAAAATGAAAAACAAATTGTTCGTTAAGTTCGGTTTTTCAAAGCCTAAACCTGAAGAAATACGGGTTGTTTCGGTTGACAAATACTATGAACCATACGTTCTCGTCGACGCAAAGTACAGCATCGATTATTATAAGACGAGAGTTTACACCCTTGACGTTGACAATGAAACCGAAGAAGTTAAGATTTTAGGGGAGGCGTTTAAGCCCGAAACAGTGGTTGGTCCCACCGGGGAGTCTCGCAAAGTAGTCAAACTTGAAGTAAATGAATGTTTATCTTACGAAGACAGGGCTTATATTATTCTTGACAAAACAGGGCGCGAAATTCCACCTGATCAGGTGCCTTCTGCCCCTTCTGAAGATCATCCTCACAAAATATTGAAAGAGGTTGGCAAAAGGGCAGGAAAGGTTAAGATTCCTCCTCGAAAGGAAATAGAGATGGTTAAAGCTAGGATCGTCAAGAGACCTCTTGACGTAGATAATATTGAAAACGAAGTTTTTGAAATCTCTGAACACGCTGTGATTTACAGTCCAATCTATGAAATCACGTTTAGGAATGTGAAGACTGGCGAGGAGAAAACTATTAAAATCGACGGCGTCACCGCCAAAATAATTTAGTAACGCGCGCGCAATGCTGTTTTGAAGCAGAACTTACCTCAACTCCCCCTTTTCTTTTATCTATGAAGACTGTCGTGCGAGCATGATCATACAGTCCGCTGCGCGCGCACAGATTAGGCATTCTTGCGGGATAGGAGAATTCTTGGGACGACTTGCCAAGTATCCAAAATGATGGGGACACTTACTTCGTCTTCGAAGACGAAGTGTAACTAAGCCTGAGAGAAGGAGTGCCAAGCCTATGAGAAAATAGTGTATTACTTTCATACCTATTCCCAGACTGATATTTTCGCCTGTTCTTGAGCCGAAGAATATGAGGGCGATATCCTTACCCCACGAAGTCATATCATACCATGTTAACCAGCCGATCCAAGCCAGAATAATCGATCCGAAAGCTACCAGGAACAAGCCAGCCAGATTCCATAGATGGCTAAGATGTAATTTTGCGCGCAAGGATATATTTGGCAATTTTATCTCCTCGTTGATTTTCCGGTGTTTAGATCTTAATTTGTTCAGTCATATAGGTTTAATGAAATCAAAATATGTAGCATTAAACAAATCTACGACAAAGCTAACCTCAAACTGTTAGCCTAATTGCCCCTCTTTTTTCTGTTTTTGCTATTCTTCTTCTGCTTCCATGTCTTCTAGATCTATTTCTGATTCCCAGAGTTCGGCGCATGTGGAACATAGTCCGGTGGTTCCACATTCTTCGTAGAGTGGAGCTCCGCACATGTCGCAGTATACGACGTGGTCTTCGGGAATTTCTTTTCCGCAGACTTCGCAATGGTATTCTCCGTTTTTGGTCGTTGGGGCCACTATTCTTCTATTTCTGTGATTTGTGCGCGCATGTGCGCGCATTTTTAGAATGTTCTTCCCAGAACTTTCTTACGTGTTCAGCGCAGTCGATCGGGCTTCGTACGATTTTCATCTCCTTCTGGTAGTAGCTTGGGAGTTGTTGTTTGATGCTTGGGCGAGTGACACGCTCATCTAAGATTGCTATACATCCTTTATCATCGGCTGATCGGTGGACGCGTCCACAGGTTTGAATTAGACGCAGTATTGCGGGGGTTAGGTAGGCGTATGTTCTGCCTTTTTCTGGAAATTGGTGATTGAAGTAATTTATCAAGGCCTTTTGGTACACGTTCCAAGTTGCATAGGGTAGGCCCACGGCTACTACGCATGTTAAGAGGTTATCTGGATAGTCTATTCCCTCGCTGAATTTTCCGCCCATAACCCCGAACAATGCGTTGTCGGCTGACTTGGTTAACTGCTCCATCACCTCGCTTCTCTTGGTCTTACGTTGTTCTATGATCTTATGTCTGTTGGTTTTGATCAGTGGCAGAGTGGTGTGCATCAGTGCGTAGCTGGTGAAGAAGACGGCTATGTTGCCTTCATTCGCCTCGGATATGGCTTCAATGTAGTGTTTCCACTTCTCGAGCATTTTGTCAGTTCTCTTTTCAAACCTTGACGACACATCCTCCGCGGCTAAAATTAGTCTGTTCTCAGGCGGGAAGGGGGAATCAAACTCTTGGAGGTGGACGCCACCGTGGTCGTAGAGCATCAAGTCTCTGTAGACTTTTGGAGGAGAGAGGAAACCGCTCATCAGGATGCTTCCCCGTGCCTGCCGCAAAACAGGATCAGTTATCTCCCTGCCGTCGAAGCTTCTGACCTCTAAAACGATTCTGTCCCTCCAGTCCCTATGAATCAAATGGATATACTTCGTTCCAACCTTTTCGAAGAAGTTCTCCATAAACTCGCCCACCCGATGGTTGTAGCTAAAAATTCTTTCGTAGCCCAGTTCGCGGCGCGTCTCTCTCACATGTTCTCCATATTCATGGAGGGTTTCTGCGGCTTCGGAACCAGATGTCCCACTTTGGTCAAGAAACAGGTCGCTAACTTCTTGGGGGTTAAGTTGCTTAAGCTCTTCTTTTATTAAGACCTCTTGGGCGCGTTGAAAAATTTCCTCGTTTAACACGGCGAGGTACTCTTGAACTGACGGCAGAGCCTCGTGTTCGAACGTTTCGGTTTCTTTGAGAGCCCCTTCCACTGTATTTTGTGTCAGTCGGTCAGAAAGTAGCTCCCTAGAAAAGGCTGGAAGATTGTGCGCCTCGTCCACAATGAGGTAGACGTTAGACAGCCCCACTCCGAAGCTTTTTAGTAATGCCTCCTTAACCGATGGATTGAAGGTGTAGTGGTAGGTTCCAAGGAAAATGTCTACTCGATCGAGAACTCGTTTTAGCGCCTCATAAGCGCAGAACCCCTGCCTAGACATCCGCGTAACCGCCTGTCTCGGAGCAAGAATTTTTCGGGCGCAGTCAAGGGCCAGTTCTTCAGCTTCCTTCTTCTTCCTGTTTACGTTCCAGTAAAACTTGCAATAGGGCTTGGTAGAAGACTCACAGTTTTCCTTCAGCCTCCGGCACTCGTCGAGAAAGTCAAAGTAGGAGATGCCACCTTTTCTGCGCAACGGACACATGTCCTGTTTGCTGAAGAAGGATACGGCTGAGGGATTACGTCTCAACGCCCTTAACTCTTTAAGATAAATGTGTAGTTGGCTTCTGGTTCTGAAACAGATCAGGAGTTTGTTCTCTCCAAGCTGGGGTAGAACAGCCAACAGGGAGCCTAGAGACTTTCCTATACCGCAGGGAGCGCTTCCCAGAAAAGCCTCGCTGCTTTTAATGGCTTTAGACGCTTCCCCGATGAAGTCCACCTGTCCCTTCCGCACTTCGTAGCCTTCGGGAAGCCAGCTCTTCTCTGAAGCTTTGCCTCTCACCCTTCCTTTCACTGCCTCGACGACTGTCTTGCCGAGCTTAGGAACAATGCTCTTCTGCATTAGGTATGTTCCACAGATGCGGCAAAACCGGCTCTGTTCATATTCTTTGTGGAAATATGTTCTTCCGCACCTTCGGCAAGCATAGGTTCGAGGCAACTTCATCACAGATCATAACTTAGGACAAAGAAGTATAGATTGCTTTCCACCCCTACAACTTGCTCGCGCGCTCTAAGCTTGCCCCAGTCTATTCTTGTAATGCGCGCGCAGTTTTAGATGGTGTTGGCTAACTCTTTGACCTTGTTTTTTATTTGTTGGAAAATTTTTGTTTCCCGTCCCGGGAGAAAGTATGGGTCGTCTATGTTCCAAACAACTATTTTGTCCTCGCAACTTTGGCATTTATTCAAAACTATTTTCTTGTGTCGCGGTTTCATGGCAACTATCAGGTCGTACTTGTCAAGTTTCTTCTCGTCTAGTCCTTCGGGTTCTGCTTTGAGATAGTTTGAAGCGTTTTTCATTTTCAAGAATTTCTTGGCGCTCTCAGAGATTCTCGGCAGTACTGGGTTGGTTCCAGCAGAATCAGCTTGGATGTCTGGTCTAAGTTTCTTCAACAATGCTTCCGCTACTGGACTTCGATAGACGTTGCCTGAGCAAACGAACAGAACTTTCATTTCTACTAGAACTCTCGAATAGAACATCTAACTTTTTCGTTGCTCACGCGCGCTGGAACTACAGAGATATTTCTTTCTCAACTGAGTGTGAGTTTAGAAAATGGTAACGACTGGTTAAGACTTTAGAAAAAGGGAGGAAAGTTATTGTTAGGTTTTTTTGGTTAATAGCTTTCGTAGGCTTCTTCTTCGGTGGTCGCCTCCTCTTCTTCGTAGGAGGACGTTTCTTCAGTTGACGCCTCAGTCTCTTCTTCGATCACGGCTTCTTCTTCAACTACGGCTTCTTCCTCGGTTACGGTTTCCTCAGTAACTGTTTCAGCAGGAATCTCAGTGACCACGGGTTCTTCAAAGACCTCCTCAGAAGGTGCCTCTTCTTCAACCAGCGTCTCCTCCACCGGTGTTTCAGGCAGTGTTTCAACCGCTTCCTCAGTGGGAGAAATCTCAGCAACTTCTTCAGTAGGCATCTCTTCTGTTGGTGTTTCTAAAGGCTCTTCGATTGTTACTTCTTCAGAAACGGGTTCAGCTTCTATTGTCTCTTCGACTGGCGTTTCTTCAACCGGAGTTTCCACAGGTATCTCGGTGGTTTCTTCAACAATCTCTTCGGTAGTCGGTGCTTCCTCAATTTCGCTTGGCGTCGGTGGGGGTGGAGGCGCTACCACTTCTGGCATTAGATTGGTGACGACCTCCTTGATGGCAACCAACTGTTTTTTCACAGCATCAAGGCCTAAAGAGAAGGCGCTGCTTTCACTCGCATGTAATTCGTCATCAATTTCTCCAGCAACATACTGGATTTCCGAGTTTGCGAGAAACATTTCCAGCGTACCGATCTGCTTTTCGAGGTCAGCAATTTTGGAGGCCATTTTGTCAGCTAAATCTTTCTGGCGCCCCTCAATCTCAGAGATGATCCCAGTGAGTTCCTCGTCAAGGGACTCGTATGTAGACGCCGAAATTTTGCCTGAGTTGAAAAGATCGTCTAAAGCTTGCTTCTTTTTCCTCGCTAGTTCCAAATCCTTGCCTATTTTCTCGAAAGAATACTTCCACGAAATCAAATTCGAACACCCAGCTGGATGCTAGCATAAAAGAGCGAAATAACTTTTATTAACATGCAGATATATCGTTAACTGCCAAAATAAGCCTCTTTTCCGTTTTTATTCAAGAAATACTTTTAAATGAGCGTAGGTTACCCACGCAAATATAGCCTTAATCATTAACATCCTTAACTAAATATGCACTATTCCTGAGTTACGTTATCCTGAGCCATGGGGCTGTGAAACAAAGGCATAAAAGATGATGAGGGGAAACATAGCAAAGGGTAACTGCGATGACTCCTACAGCAACAAGAGATGCACACGCGCAGGAGGTAAGTTTTAAAAGCAAGGGTGAGACTTTGCCCGCTACATTTTACGATAATTCATCGGTGGGAGTGGTTCTTTGTCCGCCACATCCTTTGTATGGAGGCAACAGAAACGACACTAGGATTGTTAGGATTGCCAGAGAGTTAGCTTCACATGATATCTCTGCTTTATGTATAGACTATGGAAGTTACGGAAAAGGCGTCAAAGAAGTTGAAAATGTTCTAGACGCAGCTTCTTGGATGCGAAAAAGAGCGCGTTCTTTAGGCCTATTAGGATATTCTTTCGGTGCCGTAGTTGCATCCAACGCGGCTGCTCGAACTGAGGTGAAAGGCTTTGTTGCCGTGTCGATTCTTAGGAAGGTAAACGGTTTGGAGGCAAATCTAAATTTTGATTGTCCAAAACTTTTTGTTCATGGAAAACGTGACGATGTGGCATCCTACCGAGAATTTGAAGATCTTTACGCGAAAGCTAAAGGAAGAAAAGAGAAGCTTGTTCTAGATACAGATCATTTCTATGTGGAAAACTACCCGGCGACAATAAATTCAGCCTCAAAAAGGATACGCGAATTTTTTGAGAAGGTATTTTTCAAATAATATGTTTGCGTGCAACGAAAGACTCTGAAGAACACCGGGCTGGTTAAGGTTTAGCCATTTCAAACTTTTCCAGATCAATCTCCTACAGGAGTTTCATGGATGTTCTGAGTTGAATTTTTAGCATATTCGGATTCCGATTTAGATTAAATTATAAATATTCATATTTGTATATAAAATTAAAATATGACTAAACAAGATTATATCCAACTTGGTGGGCGAAGTTTGGAATCCGAAGTCTTAAAGAAAATGCACAGACGAATAGTCAAGAGCTTCATGGACGTACTTATACTGGCAGAGTTGAGAAACGTCCCCATGAGCGGTTACGATGTCATTGGTTTCGTCCACAACAAATTCGGCATCCTAGTCAGTTCAGGAACGGTTTACTCCCTCCTATACTCCCTAGAGAGAAAGAATCTGATAAAAGGTGTCTGGGCCAAGAGAAAGAGAGTTTATGAACTAACCGAAAAGGGAGAACGAATCATCGAAACTATTCTAAACGCCAACGACAAAATTAAAGCCTTAATAACAAACCTCCTCCTAACCTATTGAAAAAGCCTATTCAAAGGTTAAAGACACGAATACAAGGACTAAAACCCTGATCGAACAGTGTTCGCCATCAGCTTTTGACAGTTTTATTCAACCACGAAGTTTAGGTAAAAGCTTGTCTACGGCATTCTTTACCTTATTCCATTCGTCGACGTTTCTTAGCTGAAACTTATGTTTTCTTTTCCATTTACCATCCTTAAACGTCCACATGTACATGGCGATGGAGCGTCTTCCAAAAGATTCGATGAGGACTATTGCCTCCCACCATTTTTCGCTTTTAAAAATTGTTACGTGGTCAACTACTTTGTAAAAGTCTGAGATGGGTAGTTTTTCACTCATCTTCCCGTCTCCGTCCGTATTGTTAAAGGGGTGTGATTGGTTCTTTATTACTTTTTGTTTGGAATATGGATTTTTCTGTCTTCAGGTGTTCATGCTTTGGAATAAGGTGTCTTATGGCTTATATGTTGGAGCAGTTTAGTGGCAGTTCTAGGAATCATTTTTATCCTTTGCGATGTAGCTATCAAACAGAGTAAGTGAAACAAGAAACCGAATTTGCAGGAAGCATGAGATGCAATGATTCAAGATAAGAGAGGTCGTAAAATCGTGGTCGTCGCCCACTGCATCCTAAACCAGAACTCCCGCGCCCAAGGAAAAGCCCACTACCCCGGAATGATCAACGAAATCGTCGACGTAATAAGAAAACAGGAGGTCGGGATGATTCAGATGCCTTGCCCAGAACTAACATATGCCGGCTTACTTAGGCCAAGCCAGACGAAGGAGCAGTATGACACCCCAGCCTTTAGGAGGCATTGTAGGCAAATTGCTTCTTCCACCGCCGACCAGGTCGAAGAATATGTGAGAAACGGTTTCAAGGTTTTAGTTATTCTTGGCGTGGAGGGCAGTCCAACCTGCGGAGTAGAAGCTAACTTAGGCATACTCATGGAGGAGTTGCAATCCGAACTGAAGAAAAGAAAAGTTGAGGTTCCCATGAAGAGTATGAGGCATAAACACGCTAGTCAAGACGCCGCTTGGCTGGGGAAAATTCTAACCTAAGGTCTGAGGTGATCTATTTGGAGCCTAATACCCAAAGAATGTTGAAACCTAGAGGGGGTAGGGTCTGCTGGTTGATCTCAGGAAAAAAGCAACAGTTGAGTGTTTCGGTACCGAATAATGTTGAAGGTATATATAGCCCCCCTCCCCCTACCCTGGAGACGAAGATATTGAGATCACCCAAATCGGCGAATACGAAAAATATCTTTACAGGTGTCTAACGGGTCCATTTAGACGATACAAAAAAATGCGCGCTTATTTTTGGTTAGGCTTTTCGCAATAGCACTTTCATTTGGCTAACAAAATCGTATTTGCTTCTCCTTTCAAACTCTAGTCTGCGGGTTAAGCCATAGCTTGAGTATACGTCTTCTAAAATTTTCATTTCAATAATGTAAGCTCCTGACATTAGGAATTCTTCGAGTCCTTCTGCGAAAACATCTATCTTTTCAACGATTTCGTCTTGCCTAAGTGAATAGCGGTTTTCTAGGTATTTATATATAAGGACTGTGGCTTCGTCTCCGAAGATTTTTCTGAGAACCTTGTCTATGGCTTTTGAAACCTTGTCATCATATTTGTGTTTCTGTTTGGTTAGAGCAGTCATTGCCATCAATAATAATCTGATATATTAATACTTAATAAATGTTGCCGTAGATTTGTTGACCAAACATACACATTTCTAAACATCAACCAACGATTCCACAAAAATCCGCAAGATTCAACTGTTGAACTCTTTCAGAAACCATTTTTTCCTTTCTCGCTCGCGCAAACTTGGTCAAGCCACTCAATACCACCATACGGAAAAAATGACAGTTCAACAGATTGAAATTCTTCCGTAAGCTAGATCCATGCAGAATTTTTCTATGTTTTCAAGTTCGGAGTCCATCACTTTTTCTATTTCTTTCTCAACATGCTCGAAGGAGTTTCCAGATTTCATGACTACTTGAGCAGCGGCTATGGCAGGCTGATCAATCGGCTTACCTATCTGACTCAGAAGCCATATGTAAACCTCCTCTATTCCAGGCACCTGCTCATAAACGCTGTTGGCAATCTTATGGGTCAAAACATTGTAGATTTTCCCAACGTGACTAACCGGATTCTTTCCTGCTGCTGCCTCGGAACATACAGGTCTGTTCAAAGGTATGACCCCGTTCACCCGATTCCCCCTACCAACCTGACCTGAATCTGCACCGTCTGCGCTGGTGCCCAGCACAGTTAGGTAGACTCCGCCTATGCCCCTTCCCTTCACGTCTAGGGTGTTTAAATCCACCGTAACGTTTTCAAAGTCAGCCTTTTCCTTCACGAACCTTTTTATCTCCTCTAGAATCTCAGCCTTTTTTCTGAAATAATCTTTCTCACTTTCGACGAAGCGGTCAACCATAGCCATGGCCATGGTTATATTCAGATTCGCTCCTCTTCTAAGGCCCATCACCTTTACGTCTTCCCCTGACACAGGGAACCGTTTCTTAAAATCTTTAGAATTCACGTAACGTTCGGTTTCGAGAACAATTTTCTCTGTTTTTGTCATGGGTGCATAGCCCACAGCCGCAGAGGTATCGTTGGCCCCAAGGATCATTCCCTTCCTTTTGAAGATGTCCGTGAGCTCCGGAGATCCCGGTTTTAACTCCACTCGATACCTTACGTGTTTTTCTGGATCCACAAATCTGAGGTTTTTCTTGAACCATTCCTTTGCTGTTTGAATGGTCATTTCCTTGATGGGTAGGCTAACCCGCCCAACTTCGAAGGTTGCTCTGTCGCCGAATATGAGAAGCATGGGCTCCTTCACTGAACCTCCGCCGAATTTGGTTTCAATTTCACCCGCAACCAGTAGAGACTTGTCGGCATTGTGGTGCATGATCGTCCCAAACTTCTCCAAATAGGCTCTGCTCAGCCTTACTGATATTTGATCCATGACGGCGTCGCATATGGAGTCAGGATGACCAAGCCCCTTCCTTTCCACGATTTCAAGTTTTTGTTTTTCAAGAGGCGTTTGGTTTAAGCCGTTAATCAGCATATTTCGCATGGAAACACCTTGACGAAGGCTTATAAACGGCAACTAAATATATATCTTGCGATATTAAAAGTATATAAAAAATAACCGTGAGTTATCAATGATCATAACAGGACCCACGCTAAAAAAGTTAAGATTAGATGCAGGACTGACTCAAAGAAAACTAGCAGAGCTAGTAGGAGTTTCACAAGCCCACATAGCCAAAATTGAGGGCGGAAAAGTGGACCCCAGATTGTCCACAGTGAACAAAATTCTCCAAGTTCTGACCGAAGGAGAAGGAAAAAACTGCGGGGAAGTCATGACAAAGCAAGTTATTTTCGTCAAGCCTACCGATAAAATTGTGAAAGTAAGCGAACTCATGATGAAACACGCCATATCTCAGTTGCCTGTCATTGAAAATAAAAGAGTGATAGGCACGGTTACGGAGGAGAGCATCATCAGAAATTTGAGTTCAACCATTGCAGATGAGAGGGTTGAGAGAGTGATGCAGCCACCTTTACCAAGCGTTCCAGAAGACACAAGCGTCAGCATGATTAAACCCCTCCTAGAAGATCATCCAGGTGTGTTAGTCGTGAAAAAGGGAGATGTCGTAGGTATAATAACCCGATCAGACCTGCTAAAAATCGTTTCCAAAACCATCTAATACGCATCCTTACATCCGCCTAGGTTGGGGATCCTCATGAAACACGAAGAGTTTGGGAAAAAAGTTGCAACAGCAATTTCTGAGTTGAAGCAAGAAAAACCTAAAGAACTGATTTTGGTTCATCACGATGACGCAGACGGTCTCTGCTCCGCTGCAATCACAAAGGCGGCTCTGAAGCGTGAAGGTTATGGAGTTAAGACCTTTTGTCTGGAAAAGATCTATCCTGAGGTCATCGAGAGTCTTCATGAAAACGTGGGCAGAACAATCTTCTACGCTGATATTGGCTCCTCCCACGCCGACTTCATCTCAGAATGCAACACTGGTCGAAACCTAACCATAATCTTGGATCACCACGACCCTAAACCAGCAACTGACCCCCGAGTTCACGACCTCAACCTTGAGAACTACGGCTTCCGTGGAGAAAGCGACTTCTCAGGAGCCACTTGCTGTTACTTGTTCGCAAAAGCCCTCAACGAAAGCAACACGGATCTCTCCTACCTAGCCTTGGTAGGAAGTTGCGAGATTCCAGACGGCTTCACAGGCTTGAATAAGGTTGTTTTAGATGAAGCCATCAAGAACGGTGTTGTTCAGGGAGAAGAGAAGAAAATCGAGATCGTGAAATTTGGAACCCGCATCCACAGCCTTTTCTCGAAGCTTCAAATTTTGGGGGCGGTGGGCTACTATGAGGGAGGACCCGAACTTGGAATTAAAGCCTGCCTAGAAGGAATAACCGACCAAGCGAAACAGAAGATATCTGAGTTGGAGGAGCGAAGGAAAAAGGTGAACAAACGTCTTATAGCAAGGCTTTATCGCGAGAGACTAAAAGAAACAGAACATATTCAATGGTTCGACGCTGGCGACATGTACAAGGGGATGGGCACAAAGGTCATAGGCCAATTTTGCTCGTTCCTGTCCTATCAAAGACGGCTAATAAAACCTAACAAATATATTTTCGGCATCGTAAACGTGCCACCTGACATACCTAGCTGGGGGAAGTTGAAGAAAGCCTTTGCGAAGATTTCTGTTAGAGTTCCAAGGAATATGCAAACTCTGATTGATCAGGGAGAAACCCTTGGCGCCGTTAACCTCTTGATAGAAGCCTCTAAGGGTTTCGGTATAGCCGACGGTCACGAATACGCTGCCAACGTTGTCGTTTCCATCGATAAAAAAGAAGACCTCATTAGGAACGCTGAAGAGATCTTAAGCGCTTGACAATGCCTGAGGCTTTTATTAAAATAGCATTACTGGTTTTAACTTAAAGTTGTAGTAAAAGTTGATAAATAGCCAGTTTCATAGTTAAAAATATGCTAGAACATTTAAAAGAAGCTTGTGGAGTTTTCGGAGCACGGGATTTCGAATATAGAACCGTGTTTCCTTACGTTTACTGGGGACTAAGAGCCCAGAATCATCGCGGCCATCAGTCCCACGGATTTCTCACTTTTGATGGAAGATTCCATGTCCATAAAGGTTTGGATCTGGTTCCTAAGATAAAAAGAGAAGCGATTCAAAAATGGGTTAGAAGACTTCCTGGACCTGTGGGCCTAGGACACGTGAGATACACAACCTCTGGCGGAACAGATGAAAAATC
>Ga0209978_10000159_pt1 | contig 21755 bp, 17 predicted proteins | sample BentaG_FD_182805 | JGI IMG/M metagenome (GOLD analysis project Ga0209978, IMG submission 182805) | Deep subsurface microbial communities from South Atlantic Ocean to uncover new lineages of life (NeLLi) - Benguela_00093 metaG (SPAdes)... | ecosystem: Environmental > Aquatic > Marine > Oceanic >... | reverse complement strand
TAACTGATTTGATAAACTATCAAGAAGAAGCTCGGAGCAACTAACACCTAACACAAACAGAAAGAAGGACAATACATAAAGTATAGTATAAACTAGAATCATATGCTAGAATTCAAAAGAAGCTGTAGTGGTTCTTTCGGATATACCATCATAAACTGTGACTTTTACTATGTAGGTATTTCTAGGAAGTAGGAAGTCGAAAGGAGCTGAACCGCTGGTTGCATTCCATGTAAAGGAATCTCCTCCTCCTCCTGCTATGGTATTTGATCCGCTATAAATTCCTATGGGGTTTAGATCTACATATTCAGTGCTTCCAGTAGCATTTTTTCTTTCTAACTGCTGATTTTAATGCTTGATACTTTACTGTAGGCTTGTGCTCTAACACCAGCTCTAGTAGACTTTAAGGAATAAATGAGATGTATGCATTCTTCTTTTCCCATTTCAATCCAGCATTCTTTACTATGCTTTTCCAATGCTCATAGATTCCCAGATATTTGCTCAAGTTAGCTAATGCAATCATAGTTAGTCTCTTTTTAGCTTTAGATAGACTTGTTATTCTATGCACACTTGAAGGATCAGCTAGGACATCAGCGTACTTTCTAGCATAGTTTAGGGCATAACCTAAAGTATTTTTATTGTGATTCTGTAGATACCATTTAGTGTATGATTTCCAATCTATGCTAATTGCTTTGGGAATCAAATTGGGAATCAATAAGCAAGTAGAAGGCTTAGATTCCTAAGTTTCATGGGGCTGTCGGCTAGCTTGGTCTAGGCTCTTAGCCTCGGACGCTAGGGACCCCGGTTCAAATCCGGGCAGCCCCACCACAGCAAAAGAAATTGAAAACACTTTACAACTCGATGAAGTATTGATCATTGAAATTGTAAATAGCCGTATATCCGTGTAACGCAATTATATCACCTGGCCCCGTGTACCATCCGTCTTGTTGAGGGTCAATATTGTACCATATGGTTGTCCATGGAATTTTTATTTTCACCCAAGCATGATAATCTCCCGCCTTATTTTGTCCAACCACAACATAAACGCCTTCTGTACTCCATCCATCAGCCCTCAGCAACGAGCAAAGCAGAATCGCAAAGTCTTCGCAATCACCGGTTCGACTTTCCAAAGTTTCCTTTCCAAGCTGCCAATACTCGCCTACGCCGTAAGAGTCATAATCACTCACGTACTCAACGTTTCGTCCAACCCAATCTCGAATTGCCATCCAATGAACAAAAACTGCACCGCTCATTATCTCCTTGTAAGCTGATTTCACGTATTTCTCATCAGGAGTTATGAAAAGCTTTGACATACCCCAAGAAGGCTGTCGGGACAACTCTGCATCTACGGCGTAACTCCAATAAGCTGTTACATTATCGTAGCTCGCTTCCACCCCGACAGTTTTTGATTCATCATAGTCTACTGAAAACGAGATTGAATCTGTAAATTCGGAATTTGGCTGTAGGTCGTAGACAGTTTTAGTGGAATAGTACACCGCGTCTAGGGCGATCTCTACGGTCACAACTTCGGCGGAGACATTTCCAACGTTCTCAACAACGTAGTTGACTGTAACAATAAGCACGGGTAAATCATCAGTTCCTCGCTCCCAGAAATCGTCCACCAAGTAACCATCAACCTTCAACTCTGCGAAACCTGAAGTTTGGGAAGTTCCAGCATCTTGCGGCTTCTGTTCATGTTCGCTGTCTGGTGTCTGTTCAGATTCTTTTACGCTTAATTGCTCGTCTATTAGAATTAGAGTTATAGCGAAGAGTAAGAGAAAAACCAAACCAACTGCAACAAGCTTTCCCATTGTCCTCAGAAAGCGTAGAATGGGAGTTGCCGTTTAAAAAGTCTTGTGCGTCAATTCGGTGGCAGTTTATTGTTGCTATCGATGCGATTCAGAATTCTTTCACTCAACTTATTTATGTAGAAAATAGTAGTCTTGCTTGGAGGCTTGGCAATCAAAGAGAATGGACCAGCCAAAGGGCACATTTCAGGCACCACTTGGGATGTTTACCTCTATATCTTAACCTCCAAAGAACCTGTAGGTGTAAGAAACGTTTGGAGAACTTTAAAGTTTTCCAGCCCCAGTTTAGCCCAATATCACATCAACAAGCTTCTAGCCTTGAAACTACTACGTCAAACCCGAGATGGAAAATACTGGGTGAAAGAAAAACAGCAGGTAGAAGCCTTAAGAAGCTTTGTCTTATTAAGAGGGAAGCTTATTCCAAGACTGGTTTTTTATGGCGCTCTTATCGCAGGTTTCCTTGCTGTATACATTGCTCTAAGACCTATTGAATGGGATTTCCCTGATTTGATGGTTTTAGTAGTCTCTGTTTTCAGTATCTTTGCCTTCTTCTTTGAAGCCTATAACCAGTATCGAAGCCTAAAGGTGGCTGTTCAAAAAATTTGAACGACTGTTCTAAAGCGTAGTATTAAGAGCCATGTTGGCATCATATTCTAGTGTGATTGCCTTGAAGTTCCTCAGACTTTACCCAAACTCGATTATGAACAAAAGGAGAGTTCTAGTCACTGGCTTAGTTGCCTTCCTCGGCGGGGCTCTGCTGTGCAGCATACTGTTAAATCTTACTCAAATATCACCATACTTTACTGTGTCTGGAGAACCACTTTTGAGGTTTTCTTCTTATGAAGAACTAGTGAATTTCATAAACACCAGCTCCCAATATCCTTACTACCTTGCTGAAGGCGAACGAATGAATGTACTTGGCGCAGACGCTGAAAGCGCGATATCTACCCCTGAGTACTCGACCACCAACATTCAAGTCGAAGGCGTAGATGAGGCAGATATCGTAAAAACCGATGGAACATACCTTTACGTAATTTCGAACCAAACAGCCTTCATCATAAAAGCTTACCCTCCGAAAGAGCAGCAAATCCTTTCTCGAATAAAACTAAACACAACCTTACATGGAATATTCGTCAATGGAGATAAGCTAGTTGTCTTTGGATCCACTTCTTACGAAGCAAGTGTGGCAAACGAGGTTGTCAGACCTTACTATTGGCCTTATCTACTGCCTAGAACTTTCATTAATGTGTATAACATCTCCAATAGAGAATCACCTGTCTTGACAAGAAATGTTACACTTGACGGTTCTTATTTTGGCTCTAGGATGATAGGTGACTACACATATACTGTGATAAATGAGCCAGCGGTGCTAAGTGCAGGCGAAGTGAAGCTGCCAGCATTGTACTATCCCAGCAACAAAGTTCAGAAGGTAAATGCAATTGACATCTGCTATTCCAACATCACCGACTATTACTACACATTCACAACCATCGTTGCCATAAACATTCAAAACGACGCCGAGAAACCAACACACGAAACACTTTTGCTAGGGGCTACATGTGGCTTGTACGTTTCTCTTGACAACATTTATGTAACATTTCCTAAGCAAAGAGATACCACCACAAAAGTTGAAAAAACGCTAATCTATAGAATTCACATAGAAGCTGGCAACATAGAAAGCCAGGCAAACGGAGCTGTTCCAGGCAAAGTATTAAACCAGTTTTCCATGGACGAATACGATGGCTACTTCAGGATAGCAACCACATCAGGCTCCTTTTGGGGCGGAGAATCGTCTCGAAACAACGTATATGTTCTCAATATGAGTCTTACGGTTGTCGGAAACTTGGAAAACCTCGCTCCGGGAGAGAGGATTTACTCGGCCAGGTTTATGGGTGACAGATGCTATCTTGTAACATTCGAACAGATAGACCCGTTCTTCACGATAGACCTTAGCAACCCAGCTGAACCTGAAGTCTTAGGCTATTTGAAGATACCTGGGTTCTCAAGTTATCTCCACCCATACGACGAAGACCACATAATAGGCATAGGCAAACAAGACAGCAACGTGAAAATGTCACTTTTCAATGTCACAGACGTTACTGCCCCGAATGAGACGACTAAGTTCGTTGTGCAAGGCGACTGGTCAGATTCAGCAGTTTTGTGGGACCACAAGGCGTTTCTGTTCGACAAATCGAAACAGCTGTTGGCTCTTCCACTTTCAATAAGCTTCGCTGAAATGAAAGACAGCTTTTATCATAGAGTATACTGGCAAGGCGTATACGTCTTCAACGCATCTTTAGAACGAGGCTTCGTGTTGAAAGGCAGCATAACCCATCAAGAAAGCAGTGCAAGCTATGTTGAATATGGGTTCCAGGTGCAAAGAATACTTTTCATAGACAACGTACTCTACACAATCTCAGACAGAAAGATAAAGATGAACAGCCTAGAGACGCTCGATGAAATCGGGGAAATAGAGCTTTCTTAGCGTTTTTGCGTTAACTGTTTGTATACTGGATGCCCTTTGAATCGCAGCATCGTCTCCGATTTCTCGAATGTTCCACTCGGCAGCCTTACGCATAGCGAGTTGACTATGGCTCCGTTAGGAATGAAGCGCACTCCATCTAAAAGCTCCCCTTTCGTGACGCCGGACGCCGCAAAAACCAGTTCATTACCCTTGGCTAGTTCCATCTCAGAATAGGTCTTCTCAATGTCAACTCCTTCAGCCTCCAACCGTTCCAGCCTCTTAGCATCATCTCTTCTATCCCTCCAAACCTTAACCAACATCGTTCCACCAAGACACTTGACAGCAGTTGCTCCAATAGTGGCCTCTGGACCCGCACCAGCCCCAATTAGCAAGTCAACTCCTGACTTTGGAATGCACGTGACAACCGACGCTGCAATATCTCCATCTGGAATCAAAATAATCCTAACCCCCAACTTTCTTAGCCTCTCCAACATCTCCTTATGGCGCTCTCGTTCAAGCATAATAACAGTGAAGTTCTCAAGCTGCATCTTCTTCTGCTCAGCAGCCATCTGCACAATTTCCTCAATAGACATCTCAAGCGAAATCTTACCTTTCGAGCGATAGTCAGTTGCCACTTTGAAGTAATATCCATCGTCTGGAAGCACCTGCAAACAGCCCTTCGGAGCGCACGCCAAAGCGGAAATAGCATCCTTCCTCCCCTTAGAGGTAGCCGTTGTGCCATCTACAGGATCCATAACAAACTCCACCTTGGGTCCACGTCCGATGCCTACTTTTTCTCTTCTGGTGAAGGCGGGAGCGTTGTCTTTTGGTCCTTCACAGGAAATCACTTCGCCGTCAATCTCCATCTGCGACAGCAAAGCTCTTGAAAAGTCAACTGCTCGCTGGTCAACAATTTTGGGGTTGCCTTGTCCTATGTGAAGGGCGGCGCCGACTGCCGCTGCTATGGTGATTCTCGTCAGTGATGGGGCGAGAGTTCTTAATGAAACCAACACTTTCTCCTCAGTTACCGTTCTACAGAGCTAAGTATATGGCTTTTATTCCTCTTTAACTCTTTTTAAAAACTTTTCTCGAATCTTTTCCGCCAGTCTGCCATCCTCAACTATGAAAGCTCCTCGGTATCCACAATCTCTGCACTCCCAGACCGACCATAATTGAGGCAACCCACTAGCCCACTGGATGTCTGTGGAGCCACATTTTGGACAAAACTTTACTCGCTTTTTCTCTTTCTTCACAGCTTTTACTTCCAAGAAGTTGTTTTGGGGTCTGCCCGTCATGAGGTCCTCATCCATAAATGTCGGTCTGGGACGGCCACATCATCCCCCAATTATTGAAGGGGTCCCCCACTGATAGAGTTTTTGCTACATTGTGATATTCAACGAGAATGATTATGCTGACAGCGCGATTAAGCTTATGAGATGAATCTTTTGTATTGTATGCTATTCTTCTATTTGTAGGTTCACTGTTTTACAGCTTCTTTTTTCCTAATGGAATGTTGTTCATCATCTAGCTTAGTGTTTAAAGTAAGAGTGCTCTAGCACGCAGGTGAGTTGCTGACAATCATTGGATTATAATTATGAAATTATTCGAGTAGTTTTTGCAGTGAGCTGGCTATATAGTCTATCTGTTCTGTAGTCACAGCGGGATGGACGGGGAGCGAAAAGACTTGTCTTGCCGCTTTTTCTGTGTTTGGAAGACCATGTTTGCTGAACTTGCTATAGAAAGGCATTAAATGTATAGGCACGCGGTAATAGGCTGTGGCTCCGATGCCCATCTTTCTCAACTCGGCAATTGTCTTGTCTCGTTTTTTATTATCTGTGTTCTTAAGTCTAACAGTGAACAGATACCAGCTGTGTTTATACCCTTTTGGCACTGTTGGCAGCTGCAGTTCTTTGATGCCTTCTAGTTTCGACGCAATTCTTTCTGCATTTCTCCGTCTTTGCTTCAGGAAATTTGGCAACTTCTCAAGCTGTACACAACCAATTGCCGCTTCCATTTCAGGCATGCGGAAATTGTGTCCAATCATACTCGACACATATTCTTCTTTTTCACCATGTGACCTCATGTAGGGCAGTTTTTCAGCGTATTCATCGCTGTCTGTGGTAATCATACCACCTTCGCCAGTAGTCATGTTCTTGCTGGCGTAGAAACTCCAGCAAGCCAAGTCAGCGAAACTTCCAGCAGGTTTTCCCGCATATTGTGCACCGTGAGCTTGAGCGGCGTCTTCAATAACTGCCAAGCCATGTTCTTGTGCTGTTTCTTTTATGGGCTTTGTTTCTGCAGGCAATCCGAAAAGGTCAACTGGTATGATTGCCTTGGTATTCTTTGTGATGGCTTTTCCAGTTTTCTCGGGGTCAATATTGTATGTGTCGAGGTTTATGTCTACGAAGACGGGTTTGGCGCCTACTAGTACCACAGTTTCGGCGGTTGATACAAATGTGAAACTGGGTACAATCACTTCGTTTCCGGGTCCTACCTCCGCGGCTAAGAGCGATAAGTGAAGTGCGGATGTTCCACTGTTTACAGCAAACGCATGTTTAGCTTTCACAAACTTTGCAAAGGCATCTTCAAACCGTCCTACTGTTGAGCCGCTCTTCGTGCGGCTTGTTAGAACGCCACTTCTCAAGACTATGACAACTGCTTCAACTTCTTCCTCGCCGAGGAGAGGTTTGTTGATAGGAATCATTTTCATAGCGATACCTTCAAATACGAGGTTGCGAGCTGCACAATGTTACCAGATTTACGCTAATTAAACTTTGATCAAAAACTGGCAAGAACTAGACTACTTTTCTTTTTTTTCCAAAAGGATTTGAACACCAAAACTATTACTTGGGAACAGAAAGAATTTAGCTTGGTGTTAGATATTATTTTTGCTTTAAAGTTTTGGTTTCCGCAACTTCAAAAGCTATCAGACGTTTTTTAGCCATATTAGTAATAGATAAAAGGTTCTATGGCACTGTTAGAATATTCTACAGCCAAAAAAGGTGGTTAGGTCTTGGCTCAGATAGGTGTGTATATCTGCCACTGCGGATTGAATATAGCGGGAGTAGTGGATGTTAAGGGCGTTACAGCGTACGCCGCAGAGCTTCCAAACGTAAGGGTTGCAAGAGACGATACATACCTCTGTTCAGACGCTGGACAGAAAATGATCAAAGAAGATATTAAAAAACACAAGTTAGATGGAGTAGTTGTAGCTTCCTGCTCTCCGAGAATGCATGAAGAAACTTTTCGCAAGGCAATAAGCGAGGCGGGATTAAACCCGTATCTGCTAGAGATGATCAACATTCGTGAGCAAGACTCGTGGTGTCACAGCGAAGAACCAAAAAAAGCAACTGAAAAAGCCAAGGTACTTATTAAAATGGCTGTCGCTCGAGCAACCCTTTTAGAACCACTAAAAAGGGGTAAAATTAGAGCGAGGAAGAGTGTTCTCGTCATAGGCGGTGGAATTGCTGGAATCCAAGCCTCCCTCGACTTGGCTAATGATGGGTTCAAAGTATATCTTGTGGAGAAATCTCCAAGCATAGGGGGCAGAATGGCTCAGCTTGACAAAACGTTTCCCACACTCGACTGCAGCGCGTGTATCCTAACACCTAAAATGGCAGAAGTAAGTAGGCATTCCAACATTGAACTGTTAACGTATGCTGAAGTTGAAAACGTAACGGGGTTTGTTGGAAACTACGAGGTTACGATTCGAAAAAAGCCTAGGTACGTAGATGTGGAGCAATGTACTGGTTGTGGTGAGTGTGAAAAGGTATGTCCTATTTCGGTGCCTAACGAGTTTGACCTCGGCTTAAAGACGAGAAAAGCCGTGTACAGACCTTTCCCTCAGGCAATACCCAACGTTTTTACAATCGACAAAAGAGGGACTCCGCTGTGTAGAGTAGCATGTCCCGCAGGAGTCAATGTTCAAGGATACATAGCCCTCGTAAGTCAAGGAAAATTCAAAGAGGCTTACGAACTTATTAGACGATCTATCCCTTTCCCATCGGTTTGTGGGCGAGTTTGTTTTCGTCCTTGTGAAAGTGAGTGTGAACGTGGGAAATTGGATGAACCAGTGGCGATTAATGCCATAAAACGGTTTGTAGCCGACTACGTTTTAAGCCGAGAAAGGGAAAAGCCCGAACCTATACCTAAAAAATACCCAGAAAAAGTTGCAGTAATCGGCTCTGGACCAGCAGGACTTACAGCTGCTTATGAACTAACTACAATGGGATACCTCGTAACGGTTTTTGAGTCATCACCCAAACCCGGTGGAATGCTGCGAGTGGGCATACCCAAGTATCGGCTACCCAAGGATATACTCGACGAAGAAATCCGAATAATCGAACGTTTGGGCGTCGAAATCAAAACCAACGTCACAATTGGCAAGGATTTAACGGTAGACTCGCTTCACCAACAAGGCTACACAGTAATATTCATTGCTGTTGGCGTTCAAGAATGCCGCAAACTCAGAATCGAGGGTGAAGAATTAAAGGGCGTGATACCCGCTCTGGAGTTTTTAAAGCAAGCAAACTTGGAGAAACATGTTGAGATTGGACAGAAAGTTGCAGTAATCGGCGGAGGCAACGTTGCCGTTGATGCAGCAAGAACTGCCTTACGACGACACGCCGAAGAAGTCATCATTTTGTACCGAAGATCGAGAGAGGAGATGCCGGCACACTCTTCCGAGGTGGAGGAGGCAACAAAGGAAGGCGTCAAGCTTCACTTCCTAGCTTCACCAACGAAAATCTTGGGCAAAGAAGGGTGCGTTGTTGCTCTAGAATGTATTGAAATGAAGTTGGGAAAACCCGACGAAACTGGAAGAAGACGTCCAATCGCCATCGAAGGCTCAGAATTCGTCATAGATGTTGACACGGTGATTCCAGCAGTTGGGCAGTCACTTGACACAACTCTTCTGCCAAAAAACGTGAAACTCTCACGATACGAGACTATTGCTGTTGATCCTGTCACTTTGCAAACGAATTTGCCAGGCATTTTTGCTGGGGGAGATGCGGTTATGGGAGAGGCCACAGTTATCGATGCAATAGTTCAAGGAAAAAGAGCGGCGATTTCCATTGATCATTATTTGAAAGGCGAAGAGTTGCTGGCTGAGATGGAAAAGAAAGTTTCGAAGATTGGAGAGGTCCCCAAAGTAGGGATAGAGGAAAAACATCGGCTGGCGATGCCTTTACTTCCTCTCGACCAAAGATTAAGCAATAAAGAAGTAGAGTTAGGATTTACAGAAGAAATGGCGAGAGAAGAGGCTGGCAGGTGTCTTGCGTGCGGGGTTTGTTCCGAGTGTCTTGAATGCGAAAAAGTGTGCGAGTTGGCGGGCGTGATTAATCATCAACAGAAAGAGGAACATGTCACTATTGAAGTTGGGGGCATAATTGTAGCTGTGGGATGTGAGGTTTTTAATCCTTCTCTGACACCTGAACTAGGGTATGGACGCTACAAGGACGTTATCAGCAATCTAGAGTTTGAAAGGCTATCCAGCGCAGCAGGACCCACTGGAGGCAAAATGCTACGTCTTACAACAGGAAAGCCACCTAGGAGCGTGGCGTTTATCCAATGCGTTGGAAGCAGAGATAAGAGATTCTGTGAATATTGCTGCCGCATCGGTTGCATGGTGACGCTGAAACAAGCTATTCTCGTTAAGGAGAAGATGGGCCATGATATTGACGTCTGCATCTGCTACAATGACATGCGGGCGTTTGGCAAAGCATATGAAGAATTTTACGAACGAGCTCGTCACATGGGTATCAAGTTTGTGAAAGGACTACCTTCAGAAATCAAGTCTTCACCTAACCATTTGTTGCGCTTTGACGTTTACGAGTCGAGCACAAACAAACTTCTCGAAATCCAGGCTGACCTCATTGTACTCGCTTCTGGCCTCGTGCCCTCGCCAGACTTTGCTGAACTGCAGAATATTTTACGTATTCCACGAAGTCCAGATGGTTTCTTTCTGGAGGCGCACCCTAAGTTGCGACCTTTAGAAACCCCAACTAGAGGCATATTTCTAGCAGGGACTTGTCAGAGTCCAAAAGATATTCCTGACGTGGTTTCGCAGGCAAGTGGCGCTGCAATGAAAGCTGCAGAGCTTTTAGCAACCGGTGAAGTTGAGATTGAGCCACTGATTGCAGTTGTTGAGGAAACTTTTTGCAGTGGCTGCAGAATTTGTGAATCAATTTGTCCATATCAGGCTGTTACAATGGAAGGCAAAATCGTGGATGGTGAAGAGAGAAATATTGCTAAGGTTCTAGAAGCAGTTTGTCAAGGCTGTGGTGTGTGCTCCGCTGCCTGCCCCACCCACGCCATAGACATGCAACATTATCGAGAAGCGCAAATTTTGGCGCAGGTTGTCGCTGCTGTTCAAGGAGAGAAGAGATAATGAGCTTGACTGACCTTATGACTATGGTGAAGTCCAATAAGGGGCTGCAAAAAAGGATTTTAAGTAAATTGTGGAATGTTCACCCTGACGAATGTTTCCAATGCTTGCGCTGTACCAGTGGATGCACGTCGCTGAAACTGTTAGAACTGAAACCCCACGAGATTATGCTTCTTGTAAACTCGGGGTTTATTGAAGAACTGGTTTCATCCGACATTATTTGGACGTGTGCATCATGTTTGAAATGTCGAGAAAGGTGCCCCCAGAAAGCTTCTCCCTATGACACTATTATGGCCTTGAGAAACTTAGCAGTGGAACGGGAAGCAAAGGTTCCGGAAACATACATGAAAATGTTGGCTCAAATCCTAGAAACAGGTTTGATGCAGCAAGTGCAAACGGTTACCTCTAGGGAAATGCAACCCTTTAACAGAGAAACTCTTGGACTGCCGAAAATACAATATCCAGATGACAAGTTTAAGGCTGTTTTTATGACAGTTCTTGGAGGGTGAAAAGTGAAAGTCGCAGTTTATTGGGGATGCAAAATCCCAACAGCTCAGTACGGTTATGAAATGTCAGTTAGGCAGGTTTTTCCATATTTCGACATCGAGCTCGTTGACTTGAAGGGGGCGTCTTGTTGCGGGGGACCCGTGAGAAGCATCAACATTCCTGCTGCCATGTATCTTTCTGCAAGAAACTTGGCACTTGCAAGCCAAACTGGCCTGGATGACCTGCTCGTGCCCTGTAACGAATGCCACTTCATGCTGAGCGAAGCGAAATGCCGAATAGGCGATGATGAAGAGATGCACAGGAAGGTGGAGGAATTGCTTAAAGAAGAGGGACTTCAATACCCCTCTAAGGTTAAAATCTGGCATGTTGTTGACTTGCTCCACGACAAGGTTACGATTGATGCAGTAAAAACCAACGTCAAGAAGCCACTCAAAGGCTTGAAGTTCGCGGTGCATCCTGGGTGCCAAATTATTAGACCGAGCGAAATCGGACGAGTGGACAATGCGGAAAATCCTAGAAAGCTGGATGCCTTGGTTAAAGCTCTTGGAGCTGAGACCGTAGATTATTCAGAGAAGCTGGATTGTTGCGGGGCGGCTTTGCTGAATTCGCATAAGGATGCGGCGTTGAGTCTTGCTGGCTCTAAACTGAAGGCAGTTCAAGCTTGTAGTGTGGATGGACTTGTAGATACCTGCCCTTATTGTCATATAATGTATGATGCCAAGCAGAAAGAAGCTGCGGACACAGTAGGTGGCAAGCTTTCCCTATCAGTGCTTTACTATACTCAGCTTTTGGGACTTGCCCTTGGGATCGAAAAGGAAAAACTCGGGCTACATCTAAACCAAAGTTTCAACCTAGAGAATTCTAAATTCAAATAACTCAAAATTTCAAGCGTGCACTCTGACAATCCTTATATGCTCAAATATAAGCATATTTCTCTTCAAGAGGGAACGCAAATGGTAAATTTCAGCTTTACAGAAGAGCAAGAACTCTTCCGCAAAGCACTGCAGGAATGGTGCAGAAAATTTCTACCCTTAGATAAAATTAGGGAAATGGACACCAAAGGGGAAATCCCCCAATCATTAGTAAGAGATATGGCAAACCTTGGCTTGCTAATCATGACTGCTCCAGAGGAGCATGGTGGAACCGGTGCCGATTGGGTTACGGCATGTATCGCAGCTGAAGAGTTGGGTTATGCTGATATCAGCATCGCAATTCCTGTCTTCTGGCTTGTAGAATCATCTTGGGGATACGTTGTTGACAAATACTGCAGCGAACAAGTCAGAGAAGTCATACGAAAAGCCATCAAAGGAGACGCTTTCATCGGCATAGCCTCCACAGAAGCAAGCGGCGGATCAGACGTTGCAGCCTTCCGGTCCACTGCCAAAAAGCAAGGAGACAAATGGGTTCTTAACGGTGAAAAAACCTATATTAGCGGAACTGAAGAGGCTAAGAAGTGGGGTGGAGGCTTTTTCGTCAACGCGAGAACTTCACCTGCACCACCAGGAGCAGCCCACCGCGGAATGACTGGGTTCTACTTACCCATGGATGCCCTTGGAGTTGAAATTAACAAACGCTTTGAAGACATGGGAAGAATGGCCATTTCAACAGGTGGTTTTGTGATGAAGAACGTGCAGTTGCCAGAACATCACCTTATCGGCGAGATTGACAAAGGCTTTTACTTAACCATGGAAGGATTCGACTGCGCTCGCATTCTAATCGGTGCCGTGTGTTTGGGTGCTGCAAGACGGGCGTTAGATTTGGGCATGGAGTACATCAAGGAACGGCGAGCCTTCGGGCGTCCTATTGGTAAGTTTGAAGGCATACAATTCGAGTTGGCAGATGACTGGGCAGAACTAGAAGCCTTACGGTCGCTCGTTTACAGAACTGCTTGGATGATGGACAAGCGATACAAAGAAAAACGATTCACACCGCTTGAGGTTGCACAGATGATTTCCGCGTGCAAACTAAAGACTCCGCACTTCGCCTTTGACGTTTGCAAACACGTCATGCTATGGTTCGGCGCATACGGCTACACAAAAGAGTGCCCCGTGGAGATGGGGTTAAGAGGTATAATGTCCTACTGCGTCGGCGCCGAAGGAACAACAAACATCCAACGAGTAGTCATAGCGAGGGAACTGCTGGGAAAGGAATACATGGCATACAAGTAGAAGAGTAATCACATACTCAATGCCTTTTTCAATGCATCAACTATTGCTGGCACTATCTCGTACAGGTCTCCAACGACAACATAGTCAGCAAACTCAAAGATAGCTGCTTCAGGATCCTTATTGATTGCCACAACCACCTGCGAGTCTCGCATCCCCGCTACGTGTTGAATCATGCCGCTGATGCCGCAGCCTATGTAAAGTGTCGGCTTGATTTTCTTTCCAGACAATCCCACCCATCCCGTGAACCATTTTCGGTCTTCAGCTAACGGTCTCGTGTTGCCAACTTGGCCGCCGAGAAGTTGAGCGAGCTCTTTAAGTGGCTTGAAGTCTTCCTTCTTTTCAATTCCTCTTCCGCCGCAGACAGCTATCCGCGCCTCTTCGATTTTCACGTCAGCCACTTCCATCTTGTTGACTCCCACAACTTCCAACTTTGGCTCTTCAATGTCAACATCAACATTTGCTATCTCACCGTTCCTTTCTTTTGGCTCTGGCTTTTCGAAGGTTCTAAGTGGTACTGTTGCTATTTGCGGTTTTTTACGATATGTAGCTGTGACGATGGCGTTGCCACTGTACACGATTCTCTTAGTCACAAGCTGTCCCTCTTGGCTGATGGATAGTTGACTACAATCTGGAGTGCATCCAGTTTCAAGCCTTGCAGCAAGACGGGAAGCTAGCTCCTTTCCATCCTTTGTAGATCCGATGAGAAGAATCTCAGGCTTGTTATTGACAACGAGGTTTGTTAGAGCGCTCAAATACGTTTCTGTTTGGAAGCTTTCTAGGCGGTGGTGGTCAACTACGAAAACTTTGTCAGCACCATACTTAATAATCTCCTCTGCCTTGCTTCCCACTTCGCTTCCAAGCAACACAGCTGCAAGTTCTGTCCCAAGGTTAGCTGCAAGGGGGCTTCCGCCGGCTAACAGTTCCAGCATCAGATCATAATTCTCAGAAAAAACCCAAACACCCTTATGTTCGCTCATCGCTTTCTATCTCCCCACTACACCTTCCTGAATAAGCGCTTTCACCAGTTTCTCTGCAATCTCAGCAGGATTTTCTCCTTCAATCATGACCCCTTTCCGTTCTACCTTAGGCGCCAAAACATCCATGATCCTGACGCCAGATCCAGTTTCTCCAACTTTTCCAGGTTGAACATTGATGTCTGCGAGCTTCCATGTTATGATTTCCTTTTTAGAAGCTTTCATTATCGCCATAAGTGAAGGAATCCGCGACTCGTTAATCTCTTTGGTTACCGTCACTATTGCAGGCGTCTTAGCTTTTACTGTCTCGTAGCGATCTTCAAGAGCGCGCTCCACAGTTACAACGTTGCCTTCTAAAGTGATTTTACGCGCGTACGTGATCACAGGGATTTTCAGTAGTTCAGCGAGACGCGGGCCGACTTGAGCTGAAAAACCGTCGATAGACGCTTCACCGCAAAGAACAAGGTCGAACTCACCGATTTTCTTTATCGCTTCTGCTAACGCAATTGAAGTTGCCAATGTGTCAGAATCTCGCAAAGCCTCATCGTTGATGAAATATCCTTTGTCAGCTCCCATCGCCAAAGCTTCACGAACTGAGGTCTTGGCGTCTTCCACGCTCACGGTAACTGTTATGACTTCGCCGCCAAGCTTTTCCTTAAGGCGAACAGCTTCCTCTAACGCATTCTTGTCAAAATCACTAATTTTCCGTGACACACCAGCAGTGACTAATCGATGTGTGGAAGGATCTGCCTTCAGTTGACTAACGTCTATTGCTTGTTTAAGACAAACTATGATTTTGAGCAAAGTTTTTTCCGCTCCTGAGAATTTACCTATGAATGAAAGAACCTAAATTAAGCGTTTTGGTATATGGTTAGGATTTACAACATGAATTTGCCTTCTCATGTCTAAGAAAAAAATCATCCGACATTTAATCCAAACTTTTTTTGTCTTCAACTTTGAATGTGGAATACTTCATGAGTTGATGTGCAGCTTGACTGGAATATTTTGGGAGCCCCTCACTCCTTTTGTAGTGTGCTTGCTATTTCCGTATCTTTAGAAATTGTCTTCACAGTTGTTCTGTATTTTGACGGTTTCTCTGCTCGTCATTCTTTAACCCGGTCTTCTGCGATAGAGTTAAATGAGTGTCCAATGGACACCAAATAAATTTATGCCAATGCTGTAAGAATGTGTTTACGGATACTGTTAACTTATTAGGGATAGAAATCTAGCTAATCAAGGAATCAAGTCACTGTGAAATCTTTTCTAGAATTCTGGTAGATTTTCCAAATTGTCTTTAGCCACAGAGTTTTTATCAGTTCGTACGAACTCTTCGTTTCCTACTTTAATGGTATGTACTTCTTGACCTTTTCGCCATTTCCCCTTTTCACTCTTTAGAATAGTCAGATAGGTAAGCCCACTTTTTATGTTTTTTACGACATCACTTCTTGAACACTCTTTAGCAGTTCCAACGCTTTCCCCCAGATCTTTACGAACACGAACCGTTTCTATGTGAGTTTCATCTGCGCTGTACCTAACAGCAGAAATAAGAAGATCAGCCCATTTTGCCATTTCCCAATACCCTCCAACTTATCTTTCCACCTGACTTAATAGCTTTTAGATCTCCAAGTTTTCTAAAATTAGCCAACGACGAGTGGGAGGTTCAACCCTATACAGAGTATTGTTGAACCCTCTAATAGGTTGAGGTATTGTAAGACGGCTAGCATATTCGTATTTCCTGTCCCATCGAACCTGTCTTACATGGTCAAAGAAGGGTTCAACGATACGCTCTGAAAGATTTCTATCATATTGATAGCGAGACTCGATGATTTCAGCAACACCAAGTAATGAATCCCAACCACTTAATATTAACACAATGTCGCCTTTCTTCATCTCATTGCAGAACATCTCAAATTGTCTAGCCCAAATTCGAGGCAATCCTTGAATGGGTTTTCGAATTCGATTCCAGTGCATGCATGCAGTAAGTCTACCTCCAAACGGACTTGGTCGAAGAGTACAAGATAGACGAAACACACGAAATAACATGCAACATGCTGATGCAGCTGTCACTGTAGAGGCTCAACATTGTGCTGATGCGATCCTAGACGCAGTAAGGGTAATCGACAAATGTTGGGCTAGGACTTCTCATCATCACTTTGATTCATGGGTTAAATGTGCTCTGCGTATAGTACGGTTGTATTCTAGTGTGGGAGACAGATTGAAACGGCAACCCTTCGAGGATGCAATGTTCAATACAAACTGGAGAGGAGTAAGTCGCACAAGCGTACGTTTGAATGAAAGTAGAATAGAGCCTGGTCGTCGGATTTTTTGGTGGCTCACCTTAATAAGACATATACATCTGGTCGAAAGATGTTTGGATGAATTAGGAATCCCTTAAAGCCAACTTCATCCCTAATGAGTTGAAAAATGCTTATACCTGATTTTTCAATAACTTAGCTAATAGAATAGTCTCTATTAACCTATCGTTTTGACTTTTTCTCAGATCTTGCACAGTCGCAACGTTCTATCTTATATTCTAAACCCTTTCTTGGGGCTTCACTCATGGTTTTCTTTTGGAGTTTCGTTAGTGATTGACAACCCTTCTTTACCTCAACAAGAGTAGGCTTTTTATTGGGACAGATAGCAAGGAAATCTGAGCCCTTTCCTGTCGGAATTACTAGGCAACCTTGTTCTGAATATTGCGAACGCTTTGTGATCTCACAACGTTTCCAGTCTGGAATAGTTTTCTTTGCCATATGTTAATTTGTATGAAGTTTCATTATTAAAATAGTCGGTCATGAGAACATAAATCAGGGGGAGTCTACAATAAAAGTGTTGGATAGGAACAAAAATAATTTCTATCCCTAATAAGTTAACAGTATCGTGTTTACGTAAGTCTTATAAGAACTGTGTTGGATAACGTGGCTATCGTGTGGGTTTGTTGAAAGCACTCTTCAGTTTGTCCTTGGGTTCACTTTTGAAGAGGCGTTCGCTTTTCGCGTTGATGAATGTTCTCTATTTTGGCTCTGTGCTTGTCGCTGCTTTGACAACGAGCCGCCAATATGCATTGCTTGATGGACGCGGTGTAGAATGGGATTCGGCGGGGGCTGGAGGTTTTGTGGCTTTGTTCGTGAGCATCTTTCTTTTCAACTTGGTTGTGAGTAGTTTCATATTGCTTACACTAACGGGACTGTTGTTCTTTATGCTTCCAGCTGGCTTTCTTGTGGTGAGAGCGGCTATGTGGGGGTCCATGTTGAACAGGTTGTCGACACCCGCTTTCTTCGCAGCTCTTCCTACGCTCTTGCTTGAAGGAGAGGGCTATGTTATCGCTGGGGTGGCTGGGGCTAATTTGGGTTTGTCGTGGCTCAAACCAAGTTGGATGAGTGGGGATGTGGTTTCGAGGCGAGACGCGTTGAGACAGGCCGTGAAAGAATGTGCCTACCTCTACGTTTTAGTGGCAGTGCTTCTTTTGGCGGCTGCAGTTGTTGAAACTTTCACCATATATCTTGCCTAGTATTTTTAAAGTAGATTCAATAAGTGCGCAAAATTTATAAGAAAATAAAACGTTATTATTAGGGGCGTGTTTGAAGGGAACGGCTACTTTGGAAGGCTCCAGAAAGAAATGGATTTCCGTAACACTGTTATCCATAGCTATTCCAATGAGTTTGCTAGCGGCTTTCAGGTTGACAGGTGTACTACAAGAGCCGCGACTACCTGAAAGTATAATGGTCGAAGCTGCTTCTTGGCAGATTGACAGACCTACATACAGCGTTGGAATCCATGACGCTGTTAAGAACTTTTACGAGAGCGAGAACATATCAATGGTTTTCACTGTTGAAATAAATAACTATGATCGGGACTCAGAGTTTGGCGGAGACGACTGCGTAGCCTTTTCTGTGAACGTTAACTGTTCCGTGACGAGAGGGTTTGTGCATAGAGTTGACCTTTTTCTAAGAGACGAGACCAATAAGACTCAAGTAATGTTATTTTACAACATCCCGACTCCATTTAGTGAACGCTTTTTCAACCTTTCAGTTGAGGAGTGGGCGGATAGCTGGGCTTATGTTCATCCGCCAGAAGGGTTTAAGGAGAGATTCGATACCGATTATTCGTTGAAGTCGTACCTGAGAACTGTGGGAGTAGACCAACCAAACAAAATTAGGTTGTCAAACGGTTTTTATTGGATTCTTCGGACCCCGAATAATCAAAGCCACCAAATAGAAGTCGCTCTTGAACTTACTTACTGGGATCAAACAGCTTACAAGAAAATCATTGCGCCGATCTTCTTAAATGTGGTTGCAGATGCCGATGACAGCTTTGACGCAGCAAGACCAGTAAACAAGGGTAACTATACGGCTTATATCCACATCTGGGACGATCCCGAGGACTACTATAAAATCTGGCTAGAGAATAGGGAGACAATAAAAGCGCAGCTATCTCACCCATATTCCTACGATCTGGACTTATACTTATATGATCCCAGTCAAAACCTCGTTACAAGCTCATGCTCAAAACAACTAGGCGTTGTCGAGCAAATCACACATACGGCTAACCAATCTGGCTGGTGGTATATCCGAGTCATCATTGTCCACGCAGGCTTCGAGGTGTACTCACTTTCGCTAGAAGGAGATTCACTGCCTTGAGGAAAACTCTAGTTATAGCAACACTGGTTATGTTGTTGTTGTTGTTGCAGTCAAGCTTTTCAGTGTGGGCGTGGGGGATAGAAAGACCCTATCGTGATATTGATATTAAAGATAGGGTTGACAATTCCTACACGAATGGTGAAGCCTCCGTAGGAATAGGTGTAGGCATTGATGACTATGATGAAGACGATGCCTATTTTGGGGATGTTATGACGTTGAATGTTTCGGTGACTGCCAATTCTAGAAGAGGGATAACATACAATTATTATTCCTTAGGAGGCCTACTTTGGTGGGACGTCTATGATTTGACGGGCATCTCTGGCGATGATGAGGGAAGTTGGGTTGACATTCCTCAAGATCCTTACACGTTTGAATTTCGTTTCTATGGAGGTTGGGCTAGCGCCGAATATAAAAGAGTTTGGGTATGCACCAACGGGTTCATCAGCTTCGATCGATCAAACTCTACTAGCCCGTATCCATCAAGTCTTCCGTCGTATTCTGAGCCTAATGCACTTATTGCTGCACTTTGGGCAGATCTGATTGTGGATGCAGCTGCCAACATTACTACAGGAATTGTTACATATTTGAGCAATTTCTATTTCGTGATAAGCTGGAACAACGTGTTACATAAGGCGAGTAGCGAACGCCTTACATTCCAAATAATCCTTGACGCGGCAAATCATCCAAACTATGATCCAGCCAATGTACAGAGTCGAATATGGATCAGCTACAAATTTCTTGGGCCGATTAGCGGCTTCTATACCATTGGAATCGAGGACCACGAAGGATATAAGGGTGCAGGCCCTGGTCGTGTTAACTGGGACCTTACAAACCTCGAAGGAGAAACCTTAGAGGTTTACCAAAGCTCCAGCAGCTTTTTCCTTAAAGGCTTAACCATTAAGCTTGAAGAAGACGACCCTGATGCAAGAGTATACATTTTTAGAGGACCGCCTTATGAATTCATAAGAGGCTTTAATGTTAAACGTCGAACCGGGGAGACACCAGAGCCAGACTCGGGATCAACCTATTTGATTGCACTTGGAGGAACCGCAGCTTTGCTTCTCGGGGGCAAGGCAGGCCTTATGTTGGGCGCGTTTCTTCTAACGCTTGACTGGTTAGATGTGATAGACTATTGGATGGAGGATGAAGTGGATCCCATCGACCTGAGGGACTCTTTTAATGACCCTAATCCGCCTCTTTCACATGGAGGATTCATCAACGTCACAACACAATATCAATATGGTGTGGATGCAGCACTGGGAATTTTAGTGTACTGGATATTCGATGACCCTGGCAACATTATGGCTCATTCACTAAGAATAACCGCTGAACTTGAGTATTTCGAATACACCTCTACTGGTGAAATAATAGAAAAACCTCCCATAACCACGTCAGTAGATCTAGAGGTGACGCCCGATGATAATGACAACCCTAACGCAGCGGATCCAATAAGCGTGGGAAACTATACTCTGCTTAACCTCGACTATGATTATGACCCAGTAGACTATTACAAGATAAACATGCCAGACGACCACGCCATACGCTTGGAGATGGAACCTCCTTCGTATGCAAATTACAATTTATCCCTCTACGACCCAGATCTCATTCTTAAGGCCAGTTCAGAAAAGGGGACAGGTGAAACAGAGACCATTTATTACGAATGCAGGTATGCAGGCGACTGGTACATCAAAGCTAGCGCTGTTTCATCCTTTGGGTTCTACAATCTAAGTATAGGCATGCAAGTCCTCCCTTCCAACAATCCGCCAGACGTTCCTTCCGCGCCTTATGGCACTGGTGGAGGCGTAGGGACCTCATATACCTTCTACACATCAACAACCGATCCAGATGGCCACAATGTTTGTTTCACGTTTGACTGGGACGACGGATCAAACAGAACCACCGGCTACTACCCTTCCGGATATCCGTGGGCGAATGCATCACATACCTGGAGCTCAGCTGGTACATACAACATCAGTGTTAGAGCACAAGACATTAACGGGACGTGGAGTGAATCTTGGTCTGAGACTACCGAAGTGACCATCACCGGGGGTGGAGGCGGTGGAGGTGGAGGTGGCTGTCCCACGCTTTTCTCTTGGAACAGGACAGCTTACGCCGAAGAAGCCCTACTAGACATACACAGCAATTCAGACGTAACAGTTGACTACACACTGAGCCACTTGAACCCGTTAAACCGGTATTGTCTGCTTTCGCTCAGAGAACTCGACAACTACACAAGCCACATAGACTACGTCAAACTCTACGCAGTAGACAACCAAGGCATCTGGCACGAATGCAACCTGTTTCTGGCTTGGCACAGTGAGCTTGGACGAGTAAACCATCTGCTGGCTCTAGACGACGACGAAAGAGTAGATTTGGCTCCAGGAGAAAGAGCCACACTACTCTTTCTACTCCCCAAAAACATAGGGGACATTCAATTCTTCATATTCGAACTCAACGGCCACAACCCCAAAGGCCGCCCTCCACGCCCATTATAGAAAAACCCAACCACACATACACACAAAGCATATTTAGCTGACAAGTGGGAGTCTAATGGACACCATGGATGATTAGCGGCTTTTAGGGGCGAAGGCGGAGTTAGGTTTTGGCTGTGTTAGTTGCGAAGAATATTCCTGTAGTGATGAGAATCACTGTGCTGAGGGATCCGAATAGGCCGACGTATCCCAAGGTTGATGCGAGTATTATTCCTGACACAATTGGTCCGATGGTTTGGCCGATATCCATTATCGTGGCTAGGAATCCCATGGCTGCGCCGTAGCTTTCTTTTTGAGTTAATTCAGATACTAGTGCTGGT
>Ga0209978_10000158_pt1 | contig 21757 bp, 12 predicted proteins | sample BentaG_FD_182805 | JGI IMG/M metagenome (GOLD analysis project Ga0209978, IMG submission 182805) | Deep subsurface microbial communities from South Atlantic Ocean to uncover new lineages of life (NeLLi) - Benguela_00093 metaG (SPAdes)... | ecosystem: Environmental > Aquatic > Marine > Oceanic >... | reverse complement strand
GGAGTTCAATCATGAGACGGATGATTCAGGCACTGCATTGGATATTGTACAGAAAGGAGCTAGGACGATATTCATTCCAGAGGCTACTTGCTTTGACATGTCTCCTATTACTTGGAAAAGTCTAGTTTCTACAAAGTTGCGAAGAGCTAGTCAACTCGTGCAAATCTACGCGAAATGCTTGAAGCTTTTAGCAAAGAATCAATTGCACCTTCCAAAGCGGATAGCCGTGCCAGAGATTTTTCTTTATCTTTTCAATCCAATAGTTTTTCTTCTGCTTGCTGCCACAACGTTGATTTTGATTTCAGATTTTCAGATTTACTCCCTCATCTTGGCTCTGTTCTTTCTGGCAACGCTTCTTCTGCCGAAGAGTAGAGGGGTTCTTTTCGGGGTGATACAGAATAATTGCATCCTACTGAGCGCATTGGTAGCATTAGTCTTAAGAAGGAAATTCATCGCTTGGAACACCTTAGAAGAGTCAAGGTCACTTTTGACGAGAGATCTGCTTGAAAGGGAAAACCTACTTTAGACCTTAGTTAGGACTGGTGAATCGACATGTGGAAAGATACTTCCTACAGCCTCCATTGTTGAAACATCATCTTGTCTTATTTTACAAAACATGTCAGAGATTGAACTGCAAAGATTCTTGACGTCGGGAGAATTCACTTTGAGTTTGGTAAGCTTTGTCGCAGCTCAACAGTCTCATAATCTAACACAAGTTATTTCGAAATCTCTAGACTTGATTAATTATCGATTCCCGAAAGACATAAGAAACGTTGTTGTAAAGCCCAACATGTGTTATTACTGGGATTATTCCACAGGGCAAACCACCGATCCAAGTTTTGTTGGCGCCCTGATCGAGGTCATCCGAAGCAGAATCTCACCTGATGTGCATATTTCAATTGTAGAGTCTGATGCTTCAGCAATGAAATGCAAGCACGCTTTCAAGATGCTTGGCTACGAGAAATTGGCACACCACTATGGAGTAGATCTGGTCAATCTGTCTCAAGATAAAGGCGACACTCTTAAAACTAATGTTGGAGACCAATATTTCAAAATAATTGTGCCTCAAACAATCCAGAAAGCTGACTTGCGAATTAATGTTCCCAAAATAAAGTACTTGGCACAGACAGGCATTTCGTGTGCATTAAAAAACATTTTTGGTTGCAATCCTTATCCTCGGAAATTCGAATATCACCGAAGGCTAAACGAGGCCATTGTTGCAATCAACAAGATCATGAGATTTGATCTGTGTATTGTTGACGGGATCATTGTTTCTGGCATTCATCCGCGTAGGTTGGGGCTTGTTATGGCTAGCCGTGATCCAGTGGCCCTAGACGTTGCTACGGCCGAAATAGCTGGAGTGAACCCTAAGATGGTTAGGCATATCATGCTGGCTAGCAAAGAGGGGATCGGGACTCCCTACTTTTCTCCTGTTGGGATTGATCCTCGTTCTTTCAGTGGCCTTTATCCAAGAAAAGGTCCGCTGTATACACTCTTGAGCTTCGGATACAAATTCTTGGTGGACTCTGGTTTGGACAAACTTCTAGGTCTCTCAGAATAGAGATAACGTGTAAATTGGCGGACGACAGCAAAATGAGAAGAGCCAAATTGGGAATAATCGGCTTAGGATACATCGGGAAGATTCATCTTCGAAACTGCTTGAGTCTTAAGTCAGCTGACGTTTCAGCTGTTTCTGACCTTTCTAAAAAAGCACTGAGTTCCGCCAAGAAAATGGGAGCGAAAGACACTTTCAAAGATTATCAGCAACTTCTGAAAGATGGCGATGTAGATGCAGTTGTAATCGCTCTTCCTACGCACCTTCATCTAGATTGCGTTAGAGAAGCGGCGGAGGCAGGAAAGCATATCTTGGTGGAGAAGCCATTGGCCAGAAATGTTGCAGAAGGAAAGGAGATAGTGTCTCTAGCTAGAAAAAATGGAGTGAAGCTGATGGTTGGATACCATCTCAGGTTTTGTTCATCCTTTCTGGCTCTCAAGGAAAGGATGCAAAAGGGTATACTCGGTGAGGTGCAGATTGCCTATGCCACTAATGTAGGACCCGGCCCATTCATGCATAGAGCCGACGGTTACTCTCCACGTCCAGTTCCTTCTTGGTGGTTTAGAAAGGAATTAACTGGCGGTGGTGCTTTGATGGATTCTGGAAGTCATATGATTAATCTATTGAGATGGTTCTTTGGCGATGTTGTTGATGTCAAATGTTATCTTAGGCATGGATTTAACATGGATGCTGAAGATCAAGCAATGTGTTTTTTCAAGTTTGCGATAGCGACGACTGCGGTTCTCAATGTTGGCTGGTTTTCTCAAAAAAGTCAAACGAAAGTCGAACTATTTGGAACTGTAGAATATGAATCTGCTGAACATGCTCCTCCCAGCAAGATTGTTACTGTTCTTCAGCTTCTGACAAGGAGAACCCCAAGTTTCTACTTACCCTATCTTTCAGAGCTTGATTATTTTGTTCAATGCATAAGACGCGACTTGCAACCTTCTCCTTCAGGAAGCGGTGCACTCAAAGACTTGGAGACAATCTCTCTAGCCTATAAGAATGGCATAACTTTGGGAGCTGAGTCCCAACCTTCCTATGGCGACTTGTGAGTGATGCGTTTCATGAGGCCTACAGTTACGATAGGGATTTGTGTGAGAAACTGTGAAGCTTCTCTTACAAAAGCTGTTGACAGCATTCTTGACCAAGATTTTCCCCTTAAGGATATGGAAGTGATATTTGTAGACGATGGTAGCGAAGATGCAACCTATTCAATCATACTAGAATCCATTGCAAGGATGGATATCGAAGCTAGGGTGTACCATAATAATTGGATGGGACTTGGAGTGGCTAGAAACGTGGTGGTCGACAATGCAAAAGGCGACTACATTGTCTGGGTGGATGGTGACATGATATTGCCGAAAGATCATGTGAGAAAACAAGTGGAGTTCATGAAAAGGAATCCAACAGGAGGAATTGCAAAGGCAAAATATAGTGCATTCGTGGAAGAAAATTTGGTGGCTGCTCTAGAAAACATTCCATTTGTAGTAGACGACGTAAGTGCCGGAAATGAATGGAAAACTGCTTCGAAACTTCCGGGAACTGGAGGATCGATCTATAGAGTTAAAGCCATAAGGCAAGTGGGAGGCTTCGATGATCACTTAAAGGGAACAGGAGAGGATCAGGACGCTGCTTACAGAGTCAAAAAAGCTGGGTGGTCGATTTATAGAACTAACGCTGTTTTCTATGAGAAGCGCAGCAAGACGTGGAAGGCTATTTGGCGCAGGTATGTTTGGTATGGCTATGGCGATTACGATTTATTTCTTAAGAACCGAAGGATATTTTCCCTTCAAAAAATGACTCCTATCGCGGGTTTCATAGCAGGAGTACTATATTCAATTGTCGCCTACAGGCTGACACATCAAAAAGTAGTCTTTTTGTTGCCATTTCACTTTGCTTTCAAAATGACTGCTTGGTGTTTTGGCTTCCTTAAAGGCTATATGGGCAAATAAATTGTAGCGCCGCGCAATTTGGCAAGTGAGATTGAAAATGAAAATCTGTATCTTAAGTTGTTTTGACGATTCGATGCTGAGAGATACAGGTTCATCTACACGTATATATCATTTGGCAAGAAGTCTTGCGTCGCTCGGTCACAAGGTTCACATAATAACTCCAAACGATAAAATGACATATGAGAATATTGATGGATTGGATGTGCATGGCATAAAAGGTTTCTTTCCAAGAGTAATTCTGGAAATCTTTGGGAAATTTTTGGGCGTGTCACGGCCTACATCTCTTCTTTTTTACGATCTCTTGTTTATTTCAAGAGCTATTCGAATAATTCGCGAATCTGATGCAGTACAGATAGAACAGCAGTCTGCTGGTGGGCTATTAGCTCCAATTATAACTAGAGTTTTGAAAAAACCACTTGTGGTTGATTGCCATGACACATTTCAAGCATTGAGAGTAAAATACACAGGCATTGTAAGGAAAATCTTGGAAACTTTTCTGGAGAAGATAGTCTACAGGCATGCAAACGTGATTCTTACTGTTTCCGAAAAAGAAAAAGAATGCTTAGTCTCCTATGGAATTAGACAACGCAAAATTGAGGTAATACCTAACGGTGTTGATACCAAGGCCTTTACTCCTTTATTAGATGTGAAACATGTTCGCGATAGATACGGTTTAAGAAATTTCAACACGATAATTTTTGTTGGGAACATGGAGTATTTACCCAACCAAGAAGCTGTTCAAAAGATAGCTTCAGAAATTGCCCCGAAGGTTCAAAAAGACATTGGCAATACAAAGTTTCTTATAGTCGGAAGAATCGCTGCAAAAATGGAGATGCCTAGTTTAACCTTCAGCGGGGTCGTCGAGAATGTCGCTGAACTTCTTAATGCTTCTGACATCGCCATTGCTCCATTACTCCATGGATCGGGCACAAGGTTAAAGATTCTTGAATATTTTTCATGCGGTCTTCCAGTAGTATCAACGACGGTTGGCGTAGAAGGTTTAGACATCAAGAGTCAAGTGAATGTCTTAATCGAAGATGATATGAATGAATTTGCTCTAAAAGTAACCAAATTGCTGAAAGATAGAGCGTTATCGATGAGGCTGGGGAAAGCCGCAAGGGAGCTTGTGCTCAATAAGTATGACTGGAAGAATATTGCGGGGAAGCTGGATATGATATATCACAACTTGCTTTTTGGAACTAATAATGGGGTTGCGTGCAAGCACCAAAGTTAAAAGATTCAGCAAGCTCTAATCGATCACAATATAGAATGAAAGTTGTTCGCTTCAGATCCTGGCAAGATTCAAGTTTCTTTCTTCGGTTATAGATCAACACATCGAAATGTGCACGCTAGGTATTTCATTTTCCAATTTGGCATTTATTCATGCTATATGGTTAACATTCCAATGTTTTAATCAGAATTGCCAAACAATCTCAAATATGGACATTTTGCAACTTTACACTTATCAAGTTTCTTCGGGAGACTATTCGTTTACGCCACTTATCGAAAATTTGAAGACTTTGCTAGTTACGATACCAAGACCCTGACTTTGCACACGGAAATAATAAGTTGCGTTCGGGTCTAAATTGGCAAGAGTTAATGCATGTTGTGTCACGTTTTCTAAATCTTTCGCGATTGTTCCTTGGCTTTGGTCAATATCCAAGTAATCGAAATCCCAATTAGAATCATACCTTGTGATTACGCTAAATAAAGGTGATGTACTATATTCTACTTTAGAAGTGGCTGGTTGGGTTGTTACCCAAGTTATAGTAGCTGTTCCATTAGTTTCTTGCGGGTAAACTGAAACATCGCTAATTGAGAATACATCAAACAAATCTAATGCATCAAGATAAGGTCTTATATCTTCTCCTACTCCAATAGTTAAACCTGGACCCCCATACTTCCAGATAATCCATCCATCTGCGCCTTCGTCTCGCAGTATGTCGATTTCAGTTTTAAATTCTTGTGTGGTTTTGATAACTGGGTACTGGTTAGCTACGAACATAATCATAGGAATCTTACCTTCTGGACCGCCTACACCTATTTCTATATTTCCTCTAACAGATTCTCTAAATTCACTCATCTGGTTTGGATATAAATATAACATAGGAGCCACCCAATCTAAGTAACCTTTCATTACCCAATTCACCCAATCTTGACCTATCAATTTAGATCGTTCAGCAGGACCACTAGGCATGTAAATACTCCAAGGTGCCGCTGAAATTTTTAAATCTGGTTTAATGGCTTTCATCCAATCAATCATATCTTTCAACAGGTTAGTTATTGGTTCCTTACGCCATTCAAGGAAATCATCATACCTTGAACCTCCTGGAGCAAATTCTCCTGGAAAGTTAATTATAGTCTCATTTAGATAAGATTCCAACAATGGTTTAGCTTCTGGACTATAATCCATAGTGGGGGTTACTCCTTCCCATTCCCACCTGATGTAATCAAACATGAACCCATCTATATCAGGATAGTTTGTTACAAGTTCTTCGACAATCGCTTTTATGTAATTTCTTGAAGACTGTTTAACCGGAGATGTCCAATCCATAGTACTACCTAGGTGATTAACCACCGCATGTTCAGGATTTGCTACGGTATATAGAACGTCCATAGCAGCATAGACATCTATACCTAGTGGATGAAAAGCATTTAAGGCGTCAGTTATGACACTAAGACCTGCAGAACCAGCAACTACACTGCTTGGATATGCTACATACTTAGGCATTACTACTTCAATTACAACAGTTTGAATTCCATAGTTATTCAGTGTCTGTGCTATCAGATTCCAATCCATGGTGGCACTTAATGAAGTGAAATGTATGAACATGGCTCGTATTTCACTTTTATCAGCGACTTCATAATCCGAAATAATAGGACTAGTTGTTCCAATTGACCCTGAACTAGGAATAGTATAGTATACCTCTAACCGGGCCATTACTAAACTAGTGCCAAGGATGATAGAGAGAATTATAACAGCTAGAACCACTCTGAACTTCGAAATATGCATTTTCTTCATTCCAATCGAAGTATACATTAAAAACTTATACTGGTACACTTTAGGGTTCATATGTTCTCCTTTTATACAGAAGACGAAACTAATATATAAAATCTTTTGTCTTACGACATAATCTACCTGCGCGCGCAGGCCCTATTGTATGGCTGCAGTCTGGCTACGTCAAAATGTTTGCTCACCTACAGATCCTAGGGGATGGAATGCCCAAAATATATACTGAACCTTTTTGGCACTTGGGTTCATATAGATATCCGTACTATCGGTATAAACTTCGAACGCTTTTCGAATCGTATGTCAAAAAGTCGCACCTAGTACTTGATGCTGGTTGTGGAGATGGCGGTGGCTATCTTGTCACCATGTCACAGAATACTTGCGGTGTTGGCTTCGACATTGATCGCAAAAGTATTGAAAAATCGATGAAGAAAGCAAGAGATATTCAACTCCATAATCTTTCATTCCTAGTTGCTGACCTAGACAAAATGCCATTTCGTAAAAATCAATTCAATCTGATTATTTGTTGTGATGTCTTGGAACACCTGGATAATTCAGAAAAAGCCATCAGAGCGTTGTCTTCTTCCCTGAAGAGGGGAGGTAGGTTACTGATTAGTACAAGTAATGAATTCAATCCTATGATGTTCATCGACTTAAAACTTCCCAAAAAAGTCATGGACTTGATCCTCCGTAAATCTGGTGTTGTTCATCATAAACGCACTTCTCGATTTAATCCGTGGAGTTTAGTGGAGATGTTAAGAAAAGGAGAATTAATAATAGAAAAACTGTTGACGTTTGGTTATCCTCCATTTCCGCGGCCTTGGATATATCAGTTTTCTAAAATTAAACCACCCAGAGTCTATTATTTGTGGATATTGTTTAACAGATTGACAAATGTTAGTTTCTTAAGGAAATTTAAGGAAAACATATTAGTTGTTGCAAGAAAATAGCGTTTATGTCGATTAATGTAGAACGCTGATCGTACTAAGAATATTTCTTAATATGATAAATCAATGACTTCGTATCAATCGTACAACTGCTCTCCTACTGAGACCTCACGGAACTCTTTATGTATCAACTGATTATTGGGAACCAAAAATATCTACAGAACGCTTACCCAAACCTTTCGGTTTAGATTGGAAGATATTTTCGAGACGAGAAATTGAAGAGTTGGTTAGTATCGCAAAGAAGAACAAATTTAGAATGGAAGGTGAGAATATTCCTGTCCCAAGAGACAAGGTCATTCATTGGAATAGCAGAGATTACACAGAGATATCTGATATTTGAGAAAAAATAAAATTATTTTAACAGGTTCCAACTCCAGGTCTTTGTTCTATTGGCTCACGCACACTTAAGAAGTTTCAAAACGTGTTATTCGGAAATAACAACCTTTCAATAGGGTGGAACATTGTTCTGTTTCTTCTGGAATGAACTTTCACAAACAATTTAATCTTAAAAATACAACTTATACTGTATCTTAAATAATACTGAAGGAGAGGAAGAAATAATTGAAGAAAACCTTAGCGTTAGCGCTCGTGTTTTTGCTGCTTGTTTCGACATTTTCGTTGCTTCTGCCAAAGGTCCGAGCTTTGGAGCAATTTGGGAAAACCGATCAAGGTGCAAATCGATGGTATTTCTGGAATTGGTTCGCAAAAGTTGTAAGTCGATTCCAAGCGCCAGAAGACGGAGAAATCACTAATATAACTTTTTACGGTCTGCCAGTTGGAAGCGGGATGCAGTTTAGGGCAGTTGTCTACAGCGACAACGCTGGCGTGCCAGATGCTTTACTTGCTTATGGGAATCAAGTCCCTCTCTCCATAACTCAGGGCTGGCAATCAGCGCCCATCTCTTTGAACATTACAGGTGGCACCTATTACTGGATAGGAATCCAGTACACCGGGAATGGAAGAATCGATTTTTGGTACGATCCAGGCGCACCAAGCCAAACCGCTTGGAACATAGATGCATTCTACCCAGACGACCCCTTCGGAACACCAAGCTACGAGAATTACGAATTAAGCATCTACGCAGGTTACAAGCCTTCAGGACCTAGAACATGGACAGTGGATGATGACAGAGTGGAATACCCAAGTGCGGATTTCACGTCAATACAAGAGGCTATTAATGCATCAAGACCAGAAGACACTATCTACGTTTACCGAGGAACATACTACGAGCACTTACTCTTAAACAAGACGCTCTCGATCATAGGAGAGAATCCGAAAACAACAATAATTGATGGAAACGGAACAGGAGTTAACATAGACATCTCATCAGGCGTAGTTAGGATCGATGGGTTCACAATCCAAAACGGCAGCACGGGTATTCACATCTTTGGACCCGGCATTCGTGCCGACATCACGAACTCCCATTTGCGTTGGAATGATTACGGGCTTTTGGCAGATGATTTTTCTGACCTCGTCATTAGATCTAGTAATGCTACGTACAATGAATATGGAGTCTCTATTAACAATGCTGTTCTACCTGGAAACGTAAGCCTGACAGGAAACAACTTAGCTAACAACACGTACAACATCCGGATCAATGGCTCAGTTCCTTTAGCATTTAATAGTATAGATATCGATCCTTCCAACACTATCAACGGAAAACCCATATACTACATGAAAAATCAGCGTGATCTCATCATAGATTCCTCCACACACCCAGACGTCGGATATTTAGGTCTCGTAAGTAGCACTAACATCACAGTGAGAGACCTTACTGTTACAGAAAATTACGAAGGAATACTGCTTGCATACACGAATGACTCCACCATACAAAACGTGACGTCGTCAAACAACATGTTAGGCATCGCTGTGTACGGATCGGACAACAACACTGTGTATCACAATGCCTTCATCAACAACACAAATCAGGTCTACCTATTCAACTCTTTCAATAACACTTGGGATAATGGCTATCCTTCAGGTGGCAACTATTGGAGCAACCACAACGGCACAGATGCAGATCACGATGGAATAGGCGACACACCCTATGTTATAGACGCTGACAACACAGACTACTACCCGCTGGTGTATCCGACTTTCTTCTGGCCGCGTCCGCCAACCTACTCCGACGTTGGCACAAACACAACCGTGGCGGGTCAACCAGCTCTTTTCCACGCCAAATGGTCAGACGACCAGGAAGCGCACAGATGGAACAAGGATGGCTTGGCCTTGAGCGGCTTCATATTCAGCACCAACAACACGGGGAGCTGGCGGAACAGCACTTGGACGCCTCTATCTGGCTCCGTAGCGTGGAGCAACATAACTGAAGTGTTGAACTCAACGGCTGGAGTGACTGTTCAATATCGTTTCTACTGCAACGACACTTACAATGGTTGGGGTAGCACACCTATACTTACTATAAGTGTGCTTGGTGTGGACGTTAATCCGAAATTCGCTTCACTTCAAGTTGGTCAATCTCAGACTTTTTCCGCAACTGCTTTAGGAGGAACACCGCCATACACGATCGAATGGATAGATTACGTTACAAAGCAGGTGATAGGAACTGGCACGAACTATACCTTCTATGCTGTTGCGGAGGGAAGCTATCAAATTTACGCTCAAGCAACTGATTCCCTGGGAACCACGGCTTCTTCAGATGTCATACCGATAACGGTTTATGCTCCTCCAGTCGCGTCGTTTACCTACATACCCTTCGCTCCGTTTGTTGGTGAAACTGTCACCTTTGACGCTTCAGCCAGCGACGATTCTGACGGTACCATTGTCAGCTACGACTGGGATTTCGGGGACAACTCGACGGGCTTTGGCATGGTTATTGACCATGTATACGCTGAGTTTGGCACCTACACCGTCAATCTGACAGTGACCGACAACGACGGCTTGACAGACAGCACCACAGCTCAAATAACGGTTCACGCCCTTCCTATCGCGAACTTTACTTATTCACCTGACCCTCCGTTGGCTGGCAAAGATGTTATTTTTGACGCTTCAGTTAGCTATGACCCCGATGGAACAATAGTAAGCTATACTTGGAATTTTGGTGACAGCAACGTCACTACAGTAACAACCCCTATCATAACCCATGTCTACACCACTCTTGGAACCTACACGGTGAACCTAACTGTCACCGACAACGACGGACTCGAAGATTCCGTAGTCCATTTGGTTGAGGTTCATGCTCCTCCTGTTGCTTCGTTTACTTACTCGCCTTCAGAGCCCCTTGTTGGTGAGCTTGTAACCTTTAACTCTACGAGCTCTGACGAGGACGGCGTGATTCTCAGTTGGGAGTGGGACCTCGATGGCGACGGCATAGTTGACGCCACAACCGAGAACGCAACATGGACATACACAACAAGTGGCACCTACACCGTTACGCTAACCGTCACCGACAACGACGGCTTCACCGACAGCACCACAGCTCAGATAACGGTTAACGCCCCTCCACCATTAACAACAAGCATTTCACCATCTTCTCCCCAGTTCGTCCAAGTCGGAGGAACAATAGTATTCGCTCTAACAGTCGATGGAGGGGTACCTCTATATACTCAACAGTGGTTCGTCAACAGTACGCCAGTTGCTGGGGAAACAGGGACAGCCTTCAATTTCTCAAGCGCCGTCGAGGGAACGTTTATCGTATTTGCTCGCGTCACGGATGGCGTTGGAGCTACAGTGGACTCGAATGTGACCAAGGTAACCGTTGCAGCACCTCCGCAGAAGTTCAAGAGCGAAATTCGGGCTCTATTCGTTCATTCCATGAGCCTCTACTATCCTGACTGGGAAGTCATAGCCGAAACCGCACGGAGCTATGGAATCAACACTCTCATCGTCGAAATACTGACTTCCACAGGCGCACGTTACCCAAGTGAATATGTTCCAGTGTGGACTAGGGACGAGTTAACTCCTGCCATAGCCGCTGCTCACGCCAGAGGCATGTCCCTGTACATTTCCTACGACGTTCTGTTGGGCGCACTTACCGATGAGTATAAAGTCCAAGACCACAATGGGGCTCTACTGAATTGGACTGACCCAACGAAGGCCATCAGTAAGGCTTTGATCAGGAACCTGATTGAAGAGGTTTCTAGCTACGATATAGACGGCATCATGCTCGACTACATAAGATACGACTCAAACGACATGTGCTACGGCCCAGAATGCAGAGCAGCGTTCGAACGGTATCTGGGTGAAACGATCACCAATTGGCCCGGCGACTTCGCGCCAGGAGGTGCACGTTACAACGAGTTCATGGAGTGGCGACCACATCCGATCAACTACCTAGTGCGGGACATAAGGAGCTGGGCGTTAGCAGTAAACCCGGACTTGGAAATATCAGCCGCCGTTTGGGGATGGGAACCGATAGACCCGACCTACAACCGTTACTGGATGGGGCAAGACTCAGCATTCTGGGTCAAGGAAGGCTGGCTGGACTGGGTTGCTCCCATGATATACACAACCGACATAAACCGGATAGACGAAAAGATGAAGAGTTACCAGCAATACATGGTGGCCGGACCTGAAGGAAAAATACCTTTGGTCCCTTTCCTTACGAACGCTTGGCCAGCCCCGGTTGATCCCAACAACTTCACGCAACAGATCGACACTGTTCGAGCCAACGGAGCTGACGGATGGATCATATGGCGATACGGGGGGCCTGGTGATGGACAAGGCTCAGGAGCGCCAGACATTAGAACGTACCTCGACCTCATCGACCTCTATCCAACGTTCTCGCTGAGGAACATCAACATCTCGGTAGTGGGAGACAGACATGTAGTCACATGGACGACGAAGCTACCAACCACAAGCATGGTCGAATACGGTTTGTCGCCACTGTTCACCGCAACCCTCGAAGTTCTCCCCTTAACCGGTCGCAACTACTGGGAGCCTGCTCATGTTCTAGGAACCATTATCCAGAATTCGACTCTCCGCACCGAACACAGCTTCGAGATACTGATTCCAGGGGGGACGCCGTTCTACCTGAGAATTCAAAGTCGAGATGGACAGGGCAATGCAACCAGTCTGGTATTCGGCATAGCCATCATCGGTCAAGGAATATTAACGGTTGACACGGCGCCAGTCTCTAGCGATATTTACATTGACGGGCAGCTCATGGGGAGTGGTAACTGGTCTGGGTCTGTTTACGTGGGTACACATATCGTCAGCTACGGTGTTGTCTTGGGTTATGTCTCTCCACGGGCACAAGTCGTGGATGTGTTTGAGAACCAAACAACGATGGTAATAGGCATATATGTCCGACTTTATTCCGCTATTTCCATGTGGGTGAGTTCGTCACCCGCCTTGGTTGGATACGAAGTGAACATCGTGGGCAGTCTCATGTATCAGCATAACAGCAGCGGCATAGCAAATGTTCCTGTTCAGCTTTACCGCAGCATCATGAGCGCAGACTCCATCATCGCATTGACTACTACGAACCTGGATGGAAGCTTCAGCGTGACATGGTTTTCATTGGCCTCGGGCGACTACATTATCAAGGCTGTCTACGCTGGCGATTCCGACGTTGATGGAACTGAAACCGCAGTCAACTTGATCATTAGAGATATCGAGGAACGAGTGTTCTCGGTCTCATCCAACTCAACAGTTTCTAGCTTAACTTTCAATTCCACCTCCAGAGTGATCACCTTCACCGTGTCAGGTCCCGCAGGCACCATGGGATACGTGAACATATTCTTGTCGAAGGACCTGGTCTCAGACATAAATAGTCTCAAAGTCTACTTTGACGGACTTGAAAAAAGCTATGAAGCTGTTTCCTTAGACGACATCTGGTTCATCCATCTATCCTATAACCACAGCATTCACACCATAAGAATAGCTCTACCCATAGTCTTGCCAGCTTATACGCTTCAACCATTCACAACACAGATCATGGCGGTTATGGTGATAGCCTTAGCTGTAGCGTTAACAGGCGCATTTTTTATCCGGAAGAAGAAGTTCAGAGAGTAGCTCTCTCACTTCCCCTTTTTTGAGAACAAACTAAGGTGTGAAAGTGAGGACGTGGCTTGTGGCGATACCGGATGAGTCTTGACTCTGCACACGGTAATAATAAAGTGTTCCTTCTTGCAAACCTGTTAGAGTTATCATGTGACTCGTAACTGGCGTGGCATCCTCTACGATGGTTCCTTCAACATGGTCAATGTCCCAATAGTGGAAGTTAAAATATGATTCATATTCGTAAGACGCATTGAACAGTGGCGAAGTACTGTATTCAACTTTACTGGTTGTAGGCAACGTTGTTGTCCATGTAACGGTTGTCCCTTGAACCGTAATGTTTTTTAATAAGAATATCTGTGGCAAATCCATGACGTCAAAATACGGTCTTATATCCGGTCCAATATTAGCAAAATCTCCAGGACCACCGTATTCCCAGATAACCCAACCATCTGCACCAATAGCACGAAAAGTATCAATCTCTGCTTTAAATTGGGCTGGAGTTTTAGGTACAAAGGAATGAGTGATAAACGGGGCAACAGGTATTTTTCCTTCAGGTCCACCATTAGCATACTGCTGGATTTGTTGAATAAGACCCGCCAAGAACACTGTGTCGCCTGCACCTACGTATAGCATTGGGGCAACCCAGTCCAGCCAACCTTGACTTATCCAATATGCAGAGTCTTGACCTAAATCTTTTCGGTTTAGTGTCGGATTATCTGACATAACTGGAGTCCAGACTGCCGCTGAGATTTCCATATCTGGATTTTCTTCCAGAATCCATGTTCTCATGTCTCTAACTAAATCGTCGATGGTAGTTACACCCCATTCCAAATATTCGTCATATCGCAATCCTCCATAATAAAATGGAGTCCAATCACTTATCGAATCTTCACCTAACCAATTTTCAAATGCTGTCCTAGCCTCTGAACTATAATCTCTGTTATCAGCAGATTCGTGATACCTTATGTAATCAAACATGAACCCATCTATGGTATCTCCAGCGTGAGAACCAAATTGCGATTGAAATGAAGCAAGTTCCCTAGTCAAAGCCTCAAGATGTACCCTACTGGCAGACCTAACAGGTGAAGTCCAATACATGGGTGACCCGTCGCTATGTTCTACACTATGAGCGTCAGAATATGACCCCAACAAAACATTAAACGAAGCTACGACTTTAATTCCACGGTCATGTGCAGAGTTTATCGCGGGAGTCAATAAGTCGCCTGTGTATGATGGTACAACAGAGCTAGGGTATCTAGAGCCATGTGGATACAATATTTCAACTACCAGTGTGTTGATTCCGTAAGTTTGTAAAACATCAGTTATTAGTTCATAGTCTGGTTCGGGTGCCATAGATTGACCATGAACAAGGACTGCTCTAATCTCACTTTCATAAGACGATGCTGTTGGAGTTACAGGTGAACCAATCAACCCTGAACTAGAAATAGTGTAGTACGTCGTTATCTGAGCTATTGCTGAAGCAAGAATAAGACTAATCGAAAGAATGATGACAACTAGAGTTGTTTTGAATTTAGAAATATGCACTTCTGTTACACGTGATATTCTATCACAAATATACAATTAAAAACCTTCGCCTAAACGATTTAGTGTTCATGTGTTCTCCCTTTATACAAGAGAGCAAACCCGTATATAAAGTCTGTTGTCTTACGATACTAGTAATGATGAACATGCCCACCTGCAAGTTCGTGTATTTTGCCGATACTAAAAGTCGCCAAGGAGGTGGAATCATTCCTGATGAAGAAAGAAGGAATAAATGGAAAGATTTTTTGAAGAGAATGCTTACACTTTTACGGATTAGAATTTCCGCAGTTGTTTATCCTCTGGTGAAGAATCATATTTATACCACTAGACATGGCCTAGCAAAAGGATTAAAGAGAAAAGGCGGTTTGGGATTTATCCCCCAAATAACGCAACTAACACAAGAAGATAAGTTTTTGATGAATTTAGACTTGAGTGGTCAAAATATATATGATATTGGAGGCGCTCACGGTCTTTTCACCCTCTTCTTTGCTCAAGCAGTCGGAAAGAAGGGCAAAGTGGTTACGTTTGAGCCGAATCCAGAGCTTCATAAAAAGATAATTGAGAATGTCAAACTAAACAAGTTTAACAATGTAGAGGTTCGACAGATCGCCCTTGGGAAAAAAAGAGAGAAAGCTACGCTAGCTTTCCTCTCTTTAGCACCTGGAAGCGGAAGTTTGGAAGAAAATATTACTGCTTGGATTCTTCAGTCGAAAGGTTCGAAAACTGTTGAAGTGGACGTAGATTCACTCGACCATCAGATTGCAACTGGGCGCTCTCCAAAACCTGATTTCATTAAGATTGATGTTCAAGGAGTAGAGTTGGATGTTCTCCTTGGAATGAGTAAAACGATTCGAGAATATTTACCTAAACTTTTTGTTGAGATTCATGGGGGTTATACACGTTGGAAGGCACAAAATTTGCAAAATATTGTGGAATTCTTAATTGCAAATGGGTATTCTATCTATCACGTTGAATCGGGAGAGATGATTAATTTGCACAATGCTCACATTGTCGAAGAGAATGAACACCTATACTGTATGCAAGCAGCCTGACTGTTAGTGAATTGCATATGGCATTAAGGAATGACAGGCTATTGGTGGAGAACAGCACTAGAGATTGGACCACGTTCGTTTTGGCAATTATCAGTTTCCAAATTCTTGTTGATATAGTAATCTTGCGGGACATTCCGGTTGCAAGACAAGTTTTAGGATTCATTTACTTGGCCGTCGTGCCAGGAACCATTATTCTAACTCTATTCAGGTTGCATAGTCTTAACCTCGCGGAGAAATTCTTGTTCTCCGTTGGATTGAGCGTGGCCTTCAGCATGTTTCTTGGGCTAATACTGAACCTAATTGGTCTTTCATTTCAACTGGCAGTTCTATCTACTCCAATTTTGCTACTTGCGATGAACTCTACAGTTCTCTTCCTTTGCGTGCTGTGCTACCTTCTCAACAAGAATGAACAATTAAGCAAAGGAAAGCTCAATTTTTCTTTGTTTTCTGCATCGACTGTTAGCTTACCCATCCTCGCGATACTTGGGACAATTCTGGCAAACTTCAATGGGAATAGTATGATTTTGCTCCTACTGATAGGAATAGTTGCGGTAACCGTTCTCATGGTTTCTATTAGACCTAGAACGAATTGGCTCCTGATTCTACTTATGATTAGTATTGCAGTTTTGTTCTATGGGTCGCTGATATCAAACTATATTGTTGGCTATGATGTTCACCCCGCTTACCACGTGTTTGAAAACACTCACGAGAATGGGATATGGAATTTGGGTGCGAGGGACACTGTCATTCTCCGAACAGGTCAAATGTTAAGCGTGACCATTTTCCCAGTAATATATTCGGAAATGCTTAATCTAGAAGGAACATGGATATTCAAAATAGTCTATCCCTTGATTTTTGCACTTGTGCCTGTGGGCTTATATCAATTGTATCAAAAATACATGAAAAAGAAAGTAGCTTTTGTCGCATCGTTCGTCATTCTTGCTAATATGGTATTTTTCTATGAGTTGCCAAGTCTACCCACTCAAATGATTGCTGAGCTTTTTCTAGCTTTGTCATTGATAGTAGTGTTTCACCAGAAACTCAGTCTGACCGTCAAAATGCTTCTCTTTACAATTTTCGGCGCGGGAATTATTGTGAGCCACTACGGAATTTCCTACGTTTTTTTGATTCTGATCTTTCTTTCTTGGTTTGTTTCTTTCATCAGAAAGAGAAAATCTGTAATTACGGTTACGTATGTTATGTTATTCTTTGTGATGGCCTTTTCTTGGTACATATACACCTCTCAATCGGCTAGCTTCATGTCATTAGTTGAAATGGGTGAAAACATACAGAGAAGTTTTTGGATCGATCTTTTAAATCCTTCATCTCGTCCGGATCCTGCCTTGACTGCGGTTGGCGTGGGAGAACCTGCAATGTCGATAGGACACTGGTTAGGGAGGGGCTTTCACTATACAGTGCAATTCTTTATCGTACTTGGAGTTGTGAGTTTTGTCATGAAACGGGAGAAAGGCTACAAGTTCGATCATGAATATGTTGTAATGTCTCTCGCTGTGCTAGTATTCGCATTATTGCCTTTGGCTGCTCCAAGTTTCAACTTGTTGAACGTAACTCGCACTTATCACATATCACTTCTGTTTTTGGCGCCTTTTTGTATGATTGGAGGCAACTCTCTCTTTTCCTTTTACCCTCGTTTTCGAAGAAACTTCTTACCATTTTTTTTGACTGCTACTATTGTTACATCGCTTTTCCTTTTTGAAACTGGTTTCGTCTACGAAATCACTGGAGACGAATCATATTCGATACCTCTAAGCAAATACAGAATGAACAGGGCATATTCTTACGGTGTTGGGTATTTGACTGAATCAGTGGATGTCTCCTCTGGCCAATGGTTGCGTTCGAACATAGTTTTAACTGCGAGCACATTTATCTATGCAGACGTAGTATCAGTGTCCTTTGTATTGACGAGTTACGCAGTTTTTCCGAGATCCCAAACTGAAATACTTACCAATGCCACCCCTTTTGATCGCATGAGCGCATATGTATACTTGCGAAACTTCAACACATTTGATGGCAAGATTTTGGGACGAGGATATACGTTAGGACACGTGTGGAATACCAGTGACTTAAGCTCTCGCCTAACAGCCTTTAACAAGATATACACTAATGGGGGAAGCGAAGTTTTCCTTACGCTTGAAACTGACTCTTTGTCCACGCAACCATAACTTGTTGGCTATTGAAATGCACCAACTTGGATAATGTAGTTGAAAATTTTATTTGATATACCATTATTTTCACAAAATAAATCTGCGCGCGCGTCTCAGATATGTTCAGCAAGAGTTCTCCCCTAGGCTACCGCTTGAGGCTTTCCTATTAAGCATCTAGAAACTAGACGATGGAGACTGTTTCTTCTATAAGAATCCTTCTCAACGTTTTTATATTATGAAACAAATGACATTTCAAACAAACTTAGGTGTTAAAAATGAAAAAACTAAGAGCTATATCTGCGTTTGCATTGGTTTTCGCATTGATTTTCATTGCTGTTCCAATACTTGGCGTACAGGGTTTGTCATGGCCTTGCATATGGGAAGCAGACGTGTGGAGCACTGGCGGACCGGTAGTTTCTCCAGTGTTAGAGGCTGGAAGAGAATATCGCATTGACGTAAATGGATGGTTCATATCGACCCACCCGGTTTATGGATGGGTTACTTTTGCCGCTGACGCCCAATACTACACTATGGAGTTCAACGGTACATTCATCTTTGGCGAGACTTGGACAACCCCTCTTCCCGCGCCTGATGGCCATTCGTTTCTGCAAATCGACGGAATGGATGTAAATTGGGGGCCATTCAGCAACACGGTGCATGAGTACCAAACTAGCTACATGGGAACCGGCGCACCAATTACCTTCGCAATCGTGGACTGGATCGACGGCACCCCGGATCGCAACTTCTCCCACATACATGTGCGGATATGCGAGGGCCCACGCGTGCCACGTGGCGAAACTGCCTTTGCGTACGGCGGCGACTACGCTACATGCTTCCGGAGCATGGATTTCGACGGAAACGGGAAAGGAGATTTCAAGAATTGGGGTTGGTCCAACGGACCACTCGGAGCTGGATCTTACAACTTTGACATCTGGGCGGGAGCAGCTAAGTGCAACCTCAATAAGGGGGAACTTGTGGGAACGCTCACAATAGACTACGACGGTTCGACTGCCACAGTTACATACATGATGGACGCAGGCTGGACGATGGGTTTGGCTCAACTCTACGTGGGCTCTGAGCCGCTGCCGAGACACGATAATGGCGACTACACGGTTGCTCCAGGTCAGTACCCCTATATCCACTATGTGGACGGTGCGACGCACACGTTTACGGTGCCTGGTCTCTCAGGCGATATCTACGTGGTCGCACACGCAGATGCATTCGAAGTATAAACTGGCAACCAGTTATGAGCCTGTGGACTAGATGAAACGGTTCATCTAGAACCACAATCAAACCTCCCATTTTTTTTTGATTCGAAACTATTAGTCATATCCACAGGCTGCAGAAGCGAAAGAAGACGCTCAAAAACTCACGTACCTAAAAAGAAAAGAAAATCTGTTGTGGTGACCGATAAGTTTCCTTCTGAACTCGCAGTTGACGAAAGCTCGTTTTCCTTGCTCGTTGATATTTCCCCCCGAAATCTCCCCCTTCTTTTTTCTACGAACGCTTTATCTTTTGTAAGTTAAGAAAAGGTAATATTGTAAAGACTGCTGAGGTTTGAGCGTGAATATTTCTGATTCGATGGTCAAAAGGAAGCTTTCGTTGGCTGATCCTTGGTATCAACTGATATTGAGGATGATGAAGTCAAACATTTCTGCAGACTTGAAGAATATTCTAGAAGTTGGTTGTGGAAAGGGCGGTTTCTCTATAAGAATGGCAGAAAAATGCAAGAATGTAGTGGGGCTTGACCTTTCGGCAAGTTCAATCAGAGAAGCTAAGAATCTGGCAAGGAGGTCAAGATATCATCAAAATGTGGATTTCGTTATTGGAGATGCCCAGTTTCTGCCGTTTAAGGATGGATCAGGCTTCATAACTGTGTGTGCAGAAACGTTGGAACATGTACCGCATTTTGCCAAGGCTTTTCAAGAGCTAGTGAGGGTGACCGAAAAATTAGGTTATTTATTTGTCACGGTTCCTAACTATATAAGTACGCAATTGCTAGAACTCTGGTTATGGTCTATCATTGGTGAGAGTGGACGTAGACACGGATTACACATTTTCCACTATCGCAAGGCTAAGAAGTTATTTGAAAGAAGGGACTTAGAAATATTAGACGTACGTGGCACCGACTTCATCCACATTCCATTTCTCAGTTTCAAAAGAATGGACTGGAGCAGCAACACACCATTCAATGAAAGTCGCTTCCTGAGATTCATGCGCTATCTCGAAAAATATGATCGTTCAATGAAGTTTTTTGGATCCAATATAGGAATTCTCGCTAGGGTCAAATAGCACACACCATATAGCGCCTTGAAATCTGTAAACATTTCGCTTATACCCTGAACCGAGGACAGATGATGAGAGATGGACAAGAACAAGAAACATCCTAATGTTATCCTCCTAGTTTTAGACGCAGTTAGACCTGACCACCTTTCTTGTTACGGTTACCATCGCAAAACCAGTCCGAATATTGACAAACTCGCCATGCAAGGTGTCGTGTTTGAGAACGCCTTTTCCACAGCAGAATGGAGTTATCCATCTCACGCCTCAATCTTCACAGGAAAATATCCCTCTTTTCATAAAACTCTTGGAAAAGACTTACTGTTACACAAGGAAAACACCACCATAGCCGAAATCTCGAATTTGAATGGATATCAAACCATTGGCATAACCAGCAACCAACTCTTAAGTCCATCAAACGGATTTGACAAAGGTTTTCAAAAGTATATAGTGTTGGGGGCACCCTTCAAAAGCTCCGAATTTCTTCAGCAAAGCTACAAAAACTTGGCGAGAACGTTAATTTATGGTCCCGATTGGTTCACATATCGAAATGTGGTTACTATCAAAAAATCTCTCAATAACTACACCGAGAAAAATCCCTTCTTTTTGTTTTCAAATCTGTACAATTGTCATGCGCCATATGACCCACCTAGACCATTTAAGAAACGATTTTGCAGCTCTTTGAATGAACCTCCATTCTATGTAATCGAATATTTTTTAAGCAAAATTCTTGGACACACTGGAGAGAGATTCAGTGATTCCGATTTGGATATTAGAAAACTCAATCAGATAGCCAGAGACGACGGTCAATACGAGTTCATGGCGAAGGAATTGGAGGTGACCGAAGAGGAGTGGGAAATCATTAAATCTTGGTACGATGGTAGCATCTCATATCTGGACTATCGCATTGGAGAACTCGTTAACTTCCTTCGCAAAGAAGGTATTCTTGATAACACTCTTTTAATAATTACTTCCGATCACGGAGAGAACTTCGGAGAGCATGGTCTCGCATCCCACCAGTTTGGCCTATATGACAGTCTTCTTCACGTCCCGTTGATAATGGTTTACCCAGATGTAATTCCTAAGGGAAAGAGAATTTCAAATCTTGTATCAACCATAGATATTTTCCCCACAATATTAGACATCCTAAAGATTGAAGGGTATAAACATGACATACAAGGCACGAGTCTATTTCCGTTCAAAGATCAAAAGTTTCATGATTTTGTTTGTGCAGAATGCGGAGAATCTGTGACGAGCATACCAACAGACTCCGTTAGATTCAAAAAGATT
>Ga0209978_10000157_pt1 | contig 21760 bp, 17 predicted proteins | sample BentaG_FD_182805 | JGI IMG/M metagenome (GOLD analysis project Ga0209978, IMG submission 182805) | Deep subsurface microbial communities from South Atlantic Ocean to uncover new lineages of life (NeLLi) - Benguela_00093 metaG (SPAdes)... | ecosystem: Environmental > Aquatic > Marine > Oceanic >... | reverse complement strand
CTCTTGCGATAATCTTTTAGCCAGGAAAACTCCCCTGGTCCTTATCCCAATAAGGGCGAGATTAACTACTCCTTTATTTTTTTCTACTATCTCATGGGCAATCCTTACCAGGGTCCTTTTAATTTCACTTTCCCCCATCACCACAGTTTTTTCCTGCATATCCACTTCTTTAAACCTCCTCTTCTGCTATATATATTTATTTAAATAATAAACCCCCTCTCAACCCATTCTGGCCGATAAGGGGGTAACAGCTTTTCCTTATCAGCCTCACTGGACTAATATTAAAGGAAGTCTAATCTCTATAATTAAAAAATCCTCTTATTAAGACTTAACTAACAAGAGGATATATTTTTCTCTTTTTATCCCCTTATTAGTCTCTCTGGACTAATTTAAAAGGGCAATTTATAATTTATTTTTTATAATAATATACTAAAAGTATTTAAGAGTCAACTAATTTTTAAATAATTGTTAGTTAAATTTTAAATTGTAAAATCGAAGGTAAAATTGATATTAGTTATGAGGGCCTAAAATAGAAGAAATGCTTACTTTTGAATTATCACCAATTATCTTTATAATAATTTAAATAAACTTATCACCTCTGTCATTTGTCATTAAACTTCTTTTAATTTTTTTACAACTTCATCTCCTACCTCGACAGTAGAAGAATCTCCACCTAAATCCCGAGACCTTACCTTCCCCTCACTTAACACTTTTTCTACCGCATCCTCAATAGCTTTTGCTACTTTTACCTCTCCCATAAAGTCCAACATCATCGCCCCGGCCAATATAGTGGCAGTAGGATTGGCAATAGATTTATCCTTATATTTGGGAGCAGAACCATGAATTGGTTCAAACATTGAAACGCCTTCTGGATTTATATTTCCTCCAGCAGCAATTCCCAGTCCACCTTGAATCATCGCTCCTAAATCGGAAATAATATCACCAAACATATTGGGAGCAATTACCACTTTAAACCACTCTGGTTTCTTTACCAACCACATGGTAATAGCATCCACAAAGGTAAACTCAGTATCAATGTCTTCGTATTGTGCAGAAATTTCTTCGAAAACTTCTCGCCATAATCCATAGATATTTATCAAAACATTAGCTTTATCAACTGAGGTCACTCTCTTCATATCCTTTTTTTTGGCCAACTCAAAGGCATACTTAATTACCCTTTGAGCTCCCGGTTTGCTAATTAAGCCAATCTGATAAGCTATCTCTTCTTTTTTTTCTAAATTAAAATTCACTTGAATTTTAGCTTTATACAGCTTTCTTAATACTTCTAAACGGTCTTGGTTTGCTCTCCCCTTAAATCTCCCCCCGATTCCTATGTAGAAATCCTCGGTGTTTTCTCTAACTATATAAAAATTAATATCCTCTGGTTTTTTATCTTTTAAAGGGCAGGGAACCCCTTCATACAATCTAATGGGACGCAAATTTATATATTGGTCAAAATAGAATCTGGTCTTTAATAATATTTCCTTTTCTAAGATTCCTGGTTTTACTCGAGGGTCGCCAATAGCCCCAAAGTATATAGCATCCATATCTTTAATCTCACTTAAGGCACTATCCGGCATTAACTCTCCTGTTTTTAGGTATTGTTCAGCCCCAAAGGGATATTCAATCCAATTAATTTCTAATCCATAATTACCAGAGGCTGCCTCAATCACCTTTTTACCTTCTCTAATTATTTCTGGTCCTATTCCGTCTCCAGGAATCAAAGCTATATTATACATTTTATCTGTTCCTCTTCTTTACTTCTTCTTTGACATATTCCCTTAATCCACCTACTGCGATAATCTTTTGGATAAATTCAGGCAGAAGATTGGTCTTGTAAACTTTATCTTTAGTCAGATTTTTTATTACCCCTTGTACAGTACTTACCTCCAATATATCTCCCTGTGAACATTGTTCTACTACCTCTGTAGATTCAAAGATGGGAAGGCCAATGTTTATAGCGTTTCTAAAGAAGATTCGGGCAAAGGATTTAGTAATAATACAAGATACTCCCGTCGCTTTAAGGGCAATGGGGGCATGCTCCCGGGAACTTCCACAGCCAAAATTCTTACCTGCTACTATAATATCTCCTCTATCTAACTTTTTAGTGAAATCGGGGTCATAATCTTCCATACAGTGAAGGGCTAATTCTTCAGGATCAGAGGTATTCAAATAGCGAGCGGGGATGATTATATCAGTATCTATATTATCTTTAAACTTCCAAACCCTTCCTTTGATAATCATCTTATTTTACCTCCTCAGGGCTAACTATTCTCCCCGCAATAGCAGAAGCTGCAGCAATAGCAGGATTAGATAGATATACTTCACTTTCAGGATGCCCCATTCTTCCTACGAAATTTCTATTAGTTGTGGAAATAGCTCTTTCCCCTTTAGCTAAAATACCCATATAACCTCCTAAACAGGGCCCGCAAGTAGGGGTACTTACTGCTGCCCCAGCAGTTATAAAGATACCAATCAAGCCTTCATGGATGGCTTGCAAATAGACATCTTGGGTAGCAGGTATAATTATCAATCTAACTTCTGGATGAACCCGCTGTCCTTTTAAGATTGCAGCAGCCACCTGCAAATCCTCTATCCTACCATTGGTACAAGAACCGATAATAGATTGTTCAATTTTAATATCACCAACTTCACTAATCGGTTTAGCATTTTCAGGTAGGTGAGGTAAGGCAACCTGGGGTTCGATCTGGCTAACATTATATTCAATAACTTGTTCATAAGAAGCATCAGAATCACTTTTATATATATGATAAGGCCGTGTAGCTCGTCCCTTCAAATATTCTAAAGTAATCTCATCAGGTTTGATAATTCCTGTCTTTGCCCCTGCTTCAATTGCCATATTACACATAGTGAATCTGCTATCCATAGAAAGTTTTGTAATTACTTCTCCATCAAACTCCATCACTTTATAATTTGCACCATCTACTCTTATTTTAGAAATGGTATACAAGATTAGATCCTTACCACTTACCCATTTATTTAATTTCCCAGAATAGACAAACTTGATGGTGGGAGGTACTTTGAGCCAGACTTCTCCAAGGGCCATAATAGCTGCTAAGTCCGTACTGCCTACTCCTATAGCAAAGGCACCCAATGCCCCAGAGGTATCAGTATGAGAATCAGCACCTACTACTACATCTCCGGGGAGAACTAAACCTTTCTCAGGAAGGAGGGCATGTTCAACCCCCATTTCTCCTATCTCAAAGTAATTTTCAATCTTATATTCCCGGGCAAATTCTCTTAATAATTTACACTGTTCGGCAGATTTTATATCTTTGTTGGGAGCAAAATGATCAGGAATTAGTCCTATCCTCTTCCTATCAAATACCTCTTTTGCCCCACTTTCTTTAAAATATTTTATAGCCAGGGGAGCAGTAATATCATTGGCAAAGGCAAAGTCAACTCGAGCTTTAATTATATCTCCCATTTTAAAATTATCTGTATCTGTATGGGCAGAAAGTATCTTTTCAGCAATGGTCTTTCCCATTATTCTCTCCTTGTCTAATAAATTTCATAACTACATATCTCACAAAGGGAATATATGAACTCCTTCTCGCTCTTTAAATTAAATACCTTTTCTAGTTCTACCGAGAAAGTTCTTTAGATTTTTCCGTAGCCCTACTAACAGCTTTAATAAGGGTTACTCTTATCCCCCCATCTTCTAATTCCATCAAACCATCTACCGTAACTCCAGCTGGAGTAGTCACAGCATCCTTTAATAAAGCCGGGTGCATCCCTGTTTCCAATACCATTTTAGCTGCTCCTAACAAGGATTGAGCAGTTAATTTTTGAGCCAGTTCTCGAGGTAATCCCATCCTTAATCCTCCTTCAGTTAGAGACTCAATAATTATATAAGTATAAGCCGGACCGCTACCCGATAAAGCAGTTACTACATCCATTAATTCTTCTCGGTAAATAACTTCCACTAATCCTACTGATCCAAAAATATCTGTTGCAATTTTTAAGTGTTCTTTTTGAGCAAATCTTCCAGGGCAGAGAACAGTCATCCCCTCATTAATTAAGGCAGGGGTGTTAGGCATAGACCTGATTACCGGAATACTCTTTCCCAAACAATTCTCTATAAATTGAGTGCTAGTAGCTGCGGCAATAGATATTATTAATTGTTTTTCTGTGACCACCTCTTTAATATCAGAAATTACTTTCTTTATCGTCTGGGGCTTAACGGCTATAATAATTATATCTTTTTCTAAAACCATCTCTTTATTATTAAGATAAGTCCTGATACCATATTTTCTGTTTATCTCTTGGGCATGTTCTTCTCGGGCAGTACTTCCGGCTAAATTTTCTTTCTTCACTAAATTATTTTTAATCATACTATTAAGAAGGGTTTCCCCCATCTTACCCACTCCAATTATAGCAACTTTCTTATTAGTAAACATGTTTATTTTCCCCCTTTTGTTAAGATACCTTTAATTTTTCTCTCCTATTCTACCACCACAAAATTGATATCTCCCCATAGACCCATTTTATCATCTTTTATTATCACTACACCTTTTATACCTTTTATCTTTCGGGCATAAACTAAAGCTTCAGGTATATCCTTCTCACTCTTTATTATATTGCCCACTGACGTAGCAACAGCATCAGCAAGCAAAACAGAATCAGAAATTACAGTAACCGCATCCGCCTTCCCAAAACTTAAAGAAGGACCCACTGTACCAGAAGATGTGCAAATCCCTATATAATTCTCTTGTGCCCCTATCTTTAAAATAATTCTCTGGCTAAAAGGAGACCTCCCTGCAAATATACTCACTTTTCTCACTTTATTGCTCTTAATAAAAATATCACCACCATTTTCCACAATTACTTCAGAAGAATAATTTAAAAGTTCCTTCCCCACAAATTCAGCTATTGCTCCTGCTACTGCAGCCATAGGCCCCACTTTACACAATCTAGTTACCTGTATCATAGAGTAAATTATTTCAGGTGCTTCTTCATCTTGTGGATAAGGTAAAAGGGTTTTTTTAAATAGAGGATGACTATTAATATAACTTTCTATTTGTCCTCTATAAATTATAAGCAATTGCCGGGCATAGGATGCTAATTTTTGATTTGCCCTTATATATAGATCGCTTTCTTCTTCCTTTACTTGAAAAGAGACTAAATCTTTTCCTTCAACTAAATCACGGTAATTTCTTTCTTTATATTCTATTTTATTAACCTCGGGAAAAATCATTGCTTTTCTACTCGCTTACTTTAACCTTTTCTAAAAAGTAACTTTGATTGCCTGTAAGGGACAAGCATCCACGCAATAACCACAGACTACACATTCTTCATAATTAAATTGTAATTTAAAAGTCTCCTTATCTAAAGATAATGCCCCGGTTGGACAGATAGAAATGCAAACCCCACAATCAGTGCATCTATCTTTGTCCCACATTACTTCTTGTTCTAAAAAATCTACTCCCACTTCCATTTCTCTTACAAATTTTAACCCTTTTTCCACCTGACTTTCCTCACCTTTAATCTCTATAACTAATTTTCCACCTGTACTTGGTTCAATTTTTGCTCTTAAAATATTTATCCATAATCCAAACTCCTTTATTAGCTGATAAGTTACAGGTTTTTCTACAATTTTAGGCGGAAAAGTTAGAATTACTTTCTTTCTTAACATTTAAATCATTCCTTTAATTATTAATTATTTTTTAGTAGCTCAATTTTACTTTTAATGAATTTCCAATAAGGGTTTAAACTTACTTTCCTGCGGAAATCTCTGGATAGGTTCCTGTAATAAAAAATTTCCTCTTAATATTTCTTCTTTTAATTTTTGAGCAATTTCTCGAGCTTTAGCATAGCTGGAAAGGGGAGAGGTGGGAACATCTTTTCCCTGAATAGTAATCTTCCCCTCCCGTAATTGCTTATAATTTACCCAACCTAAAGAAGGTTTCTTTAGACGAGGATAACTATAATCAATTATCTCTGTATAGATATCTTCATCTTTTACTGTTACATATTTCATTATCTCGCTATTTAAGATTGGAATGGGTATCCCTATTCCCACTACCAAACTCACCCCATAACCTTTAAAAATTGCCGCACGAATATAATCTGTGCTCATCTCTTTTAAATTTCCAATTACTGCTAAAGTGCCCCCTTTATAGATTACCCAGCCATCTTCATCTTTTATTTCTTGAGGGGAAAATTGTGTTCCCTCCCAGACTATATAACCTTGTGCTCCCCCCAAAAAGATGCGAGTTCCTATGCCGATGGTTATAAATTTAGAATCATTAAGTAAGGGGCTCAATTGACCACTAGTACAATAATTTGCATTTCCCATATTGGGAAGCAAGATCCCCATATAGGTATATATTTTCTTATCAGAAGTATTGACTGCTACATTATAGTTTTGATAGCAATTTCGAGGATTAAATAAAATTGCTTGATTTATACTTTCCTTGGTTATATAACTTTCTATTTCCCGACGAGGGTAACAATCTGTACCGTAAGACATAGCCTTCAGTTTAATCTTTTTCTCTGAAATTAAATCTTCAATAACATGAGCTCCTCCATATTCCATCCCTTGGCTCTCAGAAAGCTGAGTAGCCCCCAAATAAACATCAACTGCCGCTAATCCAGCATAAGCTTCAACATCATTTAACCAAACTTTTTGCATTCGGATAGGTGGATCACTATGTCCAAAATTAATTATTACCCCTGAGGAGCACATTGGCCCAAAAGTACCGGTAGTAACCACATCTATTTCCTCTGTAGCCTTTTTAACACCTTTCTCTTCTACCATCGAAATTACTTCTTCTGCCGTAACTACTACTGCTTCACCTCTTTTTATTTTGGCATTGATTTCCTCATAAGTTCTCTTTGTGGTCATAAAATAACCCTCCTACTTCGCCCTCTACTCTTTTTTTATCTGTAGGGCAATTATATTTAACATCTTTTCGGTAGCTTCTATAGCAGCCAAAACTTGATCGGAGTTAACCCCTTTAGTAATAAAGGTCTTATGATTTTGCCACCCCCAAGTAATAGTACATTGCACTAAGGCATCTGTCCTTCCTCCCGGAGGTATAGTAATAGTATAATCCAAAAGGGTTGGCAAAGGATAATCTATTTTCTTAGCTATTTTTCTAATAGCATTCATAAATGCATCATATCCACCATCCCCTTGGGCACTCTCTTCTAATTGCACCTCTTTATCCTTTACCTTATCTTTGTATAACAATTTAACTACAGCAGTAGGTTTTAATTCCATACTAGTCACTATATTACATAATCTCAATCTAAAGGTCTTTTCTTGAGGTGTTTCCAGGACATCTGAAATAATATAAGGTAAATCTCCTACTGTAATAGCTTCCTTTCTATCACCAAGCTCAATGACTCTCTCTAACACACGCTTTTTTTGTTCTTTAGTAAGTTTAATGCCAATTTCCTCCAAATTATATTCCAAATTAGATTTTCCACTTAGTTTGCCTAAAGAATATTGCCTTTTACGGCTAAATCGTTCGGGAAAAAGGGAGCTAACATAAAGATCCCCCTTTCTATCTCCATCCGCATGAATTCCAGCAGTCTGTGTAAAGACATTAGAACCACATATAGGTTTGTTAAAAGCTATTCTATGTCCAGAAAAGACTTCAACTGTTTTACTAAGATGAAATAACTGTTTTTCGTCAATTTCTGTTTTAATTTTAAGAAAATCATGAATTCCAACCACCACTTCTTCCAAAGGGGCATTTCCAGTACGTTCACCCATACCATTAACTGTGCAATGTACTCCCTTTATCCCTGCTTCTACCGCCATTAAGGTATTTGCCGTAGCTAACCCATAATCATTATGAGCGTGAAAATCGAAATGAAGATCAGAATATCTTGCTAAAATCTCTTTAATAAATTCATAAACTTGGAAAGAATAAAGGATTCCAAGTGTATCGGGTAACATAAAGCGTTGTATTGGTTCTCCCCGAAGGTTATCTAAAAGATAATAGACATAGTCTCGAGAATAAATCATTCCATTGGACCAATCTTCAAAATACACATTACAAGTAATCCCCTTTTTATGGGCATACTCAACAGTTTCTTTTATATCCCGAACATGCTGCTCTTTGGTCTTCCTTAATTGTTTTGTCAAGTGATTCATTGAGCCCTTGGTAAGAAGATTCATTACTTTTCCGCCAAAATTACAGATCCAATCGACTGATTCTGTCTTATCTACAAACCCCAAAATCTCTATCCTCTCCACACAGTTAGCCTTTCTGGCCCACTCAATTATCTCGGCTACAGATTGTTCTTCTCCTTTGCTCACTTTAGCACTGGCAATTTCAATTCTATCTACTTTTACCTCTTCCAGTAAAATCTTGGCAATAGTTAATTTTTCTTGAGGAAAGTAACTTACACCCCTCATCTGTTCTCCGTCTCGTAAGGTAGTATCCATTATCTCTACCTTTTTAGCCATCTTTGATCACCTCTTTTTAAATTAGTCGTTAGCGTTAAATACAAAATGCAAGATAAATTAGTTAACTGGTTTTCTGGTTAGCTGGTTTAATACTAATAATTTATTAACCATTAAGCAGCTAATTAAGTAACTAACGAATCAAGAAATACAATTAAAGTGCTCGACAACAAAACATACATCCATAAACTCGAATCGACCAAAAGAATATTTTATTTCTACCTCTATTAATGATATTAATGAGTAGTTGACACTGAATTAAAGGCTATTCTATTTACTGCCTTAAGATAAGCCCTTATGCTGGCTTCTAAAGTATCGGTGCTTATACTCCTACCTACAAAGATATTCCCCTTCTCGTCCTTTATCTTTACGGTCGCTTCTCCCTGAGCATCCTTCCCTCTAGTCAAAGCCCGTACATTGTAATCTATCAATTTAATTTTGAACTTGGTAATCCGGTCTATTGCCTTAAAAGATGCATCTACTGGACCATCCCCACAAGCTGCATCTTCTAAATTTTTATCTTGATACAATAATCTAACTGTTGCCGTGGGTAAAGTACTATTACCAGTATTTATATTAAAATACTCCAGCTTAAAAGTCTCAGGGATCTGCCCTATTATTTCTTCAGATACAATAGCTTCTAAGTCTTCAACAAAAATCTCTTTCTTTTTATCTGCCAATCTCTTAAATTTATCGAATACTTCATTTAATTTTTCCTTATCTAAAGAATAGCCCATCTCCTCTAACTTCTTCTTAAAGGCGTGCCGTCCTGAATGTTTTCCCAAGACCAGATTGCTTCCCTCTAAACCAATCGATTGAGGAGTCATAATTTCATAGGTGGTCCGATCTTTTAACATCCCCGCTTGGTGAATGCCTGCTTCATGGGCAAAGGCATTTTTACCAACTATTGCCTTGTTGGGCTGAATAACAAAACCAGTCAATCTACTAACCAATTTACTGGCAGAATATATCTGATGCGTATTAATCTGGGTAAGTTTGCCATAAAGATCTTTTCTAGTTTTTAAAGCCATCACAATCTCTTCCAGAGAAGCATTCCCTGCCCTTTCACCAATTCCATTTATAGTACACTCTACCTGAACAGCTCCATTTTTGATAGCTTCTAAGGAATTGGCCACTGCTAGTCCTAAATCATTATGACAATGAACACTAATAACTGCTTCATCAATGTTCGGTACATTTTCTTTTATACTCTTTATTAATTCGCCAAATTCTTCTGGTTGAGCATATCCCACTGTATCAGGTATGTTTATTATTTTTGCTCCAGCTTTAATTACTTCTTCAAAAATTTTATATAAAAATTTTGGGGCACTCCTGCTCGCATCTTCAGCAGAGAATTCCACCTCTGGACAAAGTTTGCGTGCATATTTTACTGCTTCAACTGATTGCTCTAACACCTTATCTGGAGAAAGTTGCAACTTATATTTCATATGAATAGGCGAAGTCGCTATAAAAGTATGAATCCGCGGTCTTTCAGAATATTTTACTGCTTCCCAAGCTCGCTCAATATCTCCCTTCACTGCCCGAGATAACCCAGCAATGGTACAACCTTTAACAATCTGAGCTATTAATTTTACCCCTTCAAAATCTCCTGGCGAAGCAATAGGAAAACCAGCTTCAATTACATCTACCTTAAGTCTTTTTAATTGCCTGGCTACTTCCAATTTTTCATTAGTATTAAGAGATGCACCTGGACACTGCTCTCCATCTCGAAGTGTTGTGTCAAAGATTATTATTTTATCTACCATTGTCTTTCCTCCTATTGTACATTTTTCTTGCTTTTAGTAGTTAATTAAACCTAAAAGCCTTATTTAGAACAATAAGTCCCGATTATCTTAACGAAAGTAGTACATTCTTTCAAAGCTTCTAACGTATCTTGAGTAATCTGGTCGAATAGTCCTTTATCAAAATCGGTATAAAAAATATATTCCCAGGGTTCTCGTTTACTAGGCCGTGATTCCAATCGACATAAATCAATATTTCTTATGGCAAACTCTTTAAGACATTTATAAAGTGCCCCTGGTTTATTTACTACCGCAAATATAATAGAAGTTTTATTATTTTTGGGATCTAAATTCATTTCAGGTGATAAGACTAAAAAACGAGTATAATTGAATTTGTTATCCTGAATACCTGAATTTAATATCTTTAAATTATAGAGTTCTGCCGCCCAACTACTGGCGATAGCAGCGATATTATTTTCCTCAGCCTCTTTAATCATCTTTACACTCCCTGCAGTATCATATACCGGGATAACCTGACAAGAAGGTAGATTTTTTGATAAAAATTCTTCACACTGAGCTAGGGCCTGAGGATGAGAATAGACTTTCTTTATTTCTTTAAAACTAATTCTTTCTTTAACTATTAAACAATGTTTAACCTTTAATTTTACCTCTCCCACAGCGAATAATTCTTCTCTTAACAAAAGATCATGAACTGCAGTAATACTACCAGTGTAAGAATTCTCTATAGGCAAAATACCATATTTAGCTTCTTTATTATTTACTTTCTGAAATACTTCTTCAAAACTTTTACAAGGTAAAGGATTTATGGAAGATTCGAAAAATTTAATAGCTGCAATTTCGCTGAAAGCACCTCTTTCTCCCTGAAATGCAATTTTATTTTGCAAGTTTCTCACCCCATTTTTACCTTTCATTTCTCCCTTTTTATTTTTCTATCCAGGGCATCATACTACGCAGTTCTTTCCCCACTTTTTCAATAAGAAAATTGGCTTCTTTATTGCGCATTGCTTTAAAGTAAGGTCTACCTATTTGATTCTCAATAAGCCAATCTTTGGCAAACTCTCCACTCTGAATCTCAGCTAATATTTTTTTCATTTCCTTTCTAGTTTCTTCGGTTATAATCCTTTTACCAATCTTTAAATCCCCATATTCAGCAGTATTACTAACACAATCTCGCATATAAGTAATCCCGCCTTGATAAATTAAATCAACTATCAGTTTTAACTCATGAAGACACTCAAAATAGGCAATTTCTGGCTGATATCCCGCTTCTACTAAAGTAGTAAAACTGGCTTGAATTAAAGAGGTTACTCCTCCACAAAGCACTACTTGTTCTCCAAATAAGTCAGTCTCAGTCTCCTCTTTAAAAGTAGTCTCAATTGTCCCAGCCCGAGTTCCACCAATTGCCCAGGAATAAGCTAAGGCAATTTCCTTGGCCTTTCCAGAATAATCCTGAAATACAGCCACCAGATTGGGGACACCTTTCCCCTGGACATACATATCCCGTAGCAGACGACCGGGACTTTTAGGAGCAATCATAACTACATCAATATTTTTCGGGGGAACAATCTGGCTAAAATGGATATTGAATCCATGAGAAAACATTAGAACATTGCCTTCTTGTAAATTCTTCTCAATCCCTTCTTGATAATAAACTTTCGCTTGAACTTCATCAGGAATTAACATTTGAATAATATCTGCTTCTTTAGTCGCATCAAAAATCCTCATCGCTTTTAATCCATCTTGTTCAGCTTTGTTCCAATCTGGATATTTATCTCGAGGACCCGCTCCAATAATAACTTTTAGGCCACTGTCGTGTAAATTAAGGGCTTGCCCTCGACCCTGGTTTCCATAACCAATTACCGCCACAGTCTTTCCTTCTAAATATTCTTTTTTTACATCTTTGTCATAATAAATTTTAACCATTTTCAAAACCCCCATTATTTTTTTAGTTCTTTTAGTTTTACTTAAATAAGAAAACTAATGTTTTGTTTGAAACTCTATTAAGCAAATAACACATCTACTATCTCAATAAGTAATCAGTTTCCTAATTAGAAGATTTAGTATTTTTCTCATTTTTCAACATATGGATAACCTTTGTTCCTCGGGATAGAGCAATTTTTCCTGTGCGTACTACTTCCTTTAATCCAAATGGTTGCAATAATTCTATTAAACTATTAACTTTGTCTTCGGTGCCCGTTGTTTCAATAGTCATCATTTGGCTATCTACATCAACTATTTTAGCCCTAAAGATATCTACCATTTGTATTATCTCTGAACGAACAGCTAAAGAATGGGCGTTCACTTTAATTAAGGCTAATTCTCTTTCTACAGAATTCTGTGGGAGAATATCTCTAATCCTGATAACATCAATCAACTTATTAAGCTGTTTGGTTATTTGTTCGAAAACCCGCTCATCTCCCGATACAACAATAGTCATCCTGGAAATATTATTTTCTTCAGTATGACCAACGGCTAAGCTCTCAATGTTAAAACCACGACGGCTAAACAAAGAAGCCACTTTAAATAAAACACCCGGATGATCTTTCACTAAAACAGCAATAGTATGTCTCATAATCATTCAACTCCCATCATTTTATCTATAGGCCCGCCAGGGATTACCATAGGAAATACATTTTCTTCTTTAGGAATAAGACAATCAATCAAAACAAATTTATTTAAAGAAAAAGCTTTTTCTAAAGCTGGGTATAGATCTTCCTTTTTACTTACTCTTATTCCAGTGCCCCCAAAAGCCTCAACTAATTTTACAAAATCTGGACTGCCAGCTAAGTAGGTCTCAGCATACCTTTTATTGAAAAATAATTCTTGCCATTGTCTTACCATCCCCAGATAGCCATTATTCATAACAATCACCGTAATAGCCAGATTATTATTAACCGCAGTAGCTATTTCTTGTAGGTTCATCTGAAAACTACCATCTCCTGAAATACAAACAACTTTTCCTTTAGGGCAACCGATCTTTACCCCTATAGCTGCTGGCAAACCATATCCCATTGTTCCCAGACCTCCAGAAGAGATAAAAGTTCGAGGCTCAGTATATTGGTAGTACTGAGCAGCCCACATTTGGTGCTGACCTACACTAGTAACTATTATTGCCTTACCTTTGGTAATTTCATAAACTTTTTCCATAATATACTGTGGTTTTAATTCCTCGTTATTATTATATTTCAACGGATATTTTCTTTTCCAACTTTCTATTGTTTTTAACCATTCTGCTTCTCTCTTTTCACTAATATATTCATTTAACTTTCGCATTACTTTTTTAAGATCACCCACAATGGGAATATCTACTAAGATATTTTTTCCAATTTCAGCTGGGTCAATATCTATATGAATTACACGGGCCCCAGAAGCAAATTCGGTTAATTTTCCAGTAACACGATCATCAAATCTTACCCCCAAAGCAATAATTAAATCTGAATAACTAATAGCATAATTGGCATAAGGTGTACCATGCATCCCTAACATTCCTAAAGATAAGAAGTGAGTTTCTGGAAAACAGCCTAAACCCATTAAGGTAGTAGTAACCGGAATATTAGCCTTAAGAGCTAAATTTCTTAATTCTAAATAAGCATTAGAAATAATTATCCCTCCCCCGGCATAGATAATTGGTTTCTTTGCCTTAGCTATTTCTCTTACTGCTGTCTTAATCTGCTGAATATGTCCCTTATAGGTTGGGTTATATCCTACCAAATTAACTTTTTTAGGATACCTAAATTCAGTTTGCGCTAATTGGACATCTTTGGGCAAATCAATTAATACTGGTCCAGGTCTACCTGTTCCAGCGATATAAAAAGCTTCCTTTATAATATCAACTAAATCTTTTATATCTCTTGCTATATAATTATTCTTAGTAATAGGGGAAGTAATACCACTAATATCAACTTCCTGAAAGGCATCTGTTCCTATCAAGTGAGTAGGAACCTGACCGGTAAAAGCTACTATTGGGACGGAATCCATATAGGCAGTAGCTAAGCCAGTTACTAAATTAGTTGATCCTGGACCAGAAGTAGCCATGCAAACACCTACTTTACCAGTAGCACGGGCATATCCATCAGCTGCATGGACTGCTCCCTGTTCATGTTTTGTTAATATATGTTTAAGAGACGCTTCACGATAAAGGATATCATATAAAGGCATTATAGCTCCTCCAGGAATACCAAAAACCACTTTTACCCCTTCTTTTTTTAAACATTCTACTACTATCTCTGCTCCACTTAATTTCATTTAACTCATCTCCTTACTGCTCCCTTATCAGAAGAGCTTACTAAATTGACATAATAATTTAGATACCTTGACTTTATCTTAGATGTTGGTATTTTTAATTTATTTAGCCTTCGTTTTATTTCTTTCTCTTCTATCTTTATATCCAATCTCTTGTGGGGAACATCAATTTTAATAATATCCCTATCTTCAACAATAGCTATAGGACCTCCTACCGCTGCCTCAGGAGCTACATGTCCGATAGATGCTCCTCGAGTGGCCCCGGAAAAACGTCCATCTGTGATCAAAGCCACCTCTCGGTCCAATCCCATTCCCGCAATAACTGAAGTAGGGGTTAACATCTCCCTCATCCCAGGCCCCCCTTTAGGGCCTTCATAACGAATTATTACTACATCGCCTTTTTTAATCTTACCACTTAAAATTGCTTGCACGCTCTCCTCTTCTGAATTAAATACTCTGGCCGGTCCTTGGTGTAATAACATATTAGGATGAACTGCCGATCTTTTCACTACTGCACCTTTAGGAGCTAAATTACCTTTTAAGAAGATAATACCACCTTTTGGATTATATGGATTTTCTATACTTCGTATTACTTTATTATCTAATATTTGAGCATTTCTAATTTTCTCACCAAGGGTTTTACCGGTTACTGTAATCTCTTCTAAATTAATTATCTTCTTTTTACTTAATTCTTTAAGTAAGGCCGAAATGCCCCCTGCTCTATCTAAATCTTGAATATGATACTTCCCAGCAGGAGACAAACTACAAAGCTGAGGAACTTTTTCGCTTATCTTATTAAAATCATCTATGCTCAAAGGTATGTCTGCTTCAAAGGCTATAGCTAAAGAATGGAGCATGGTATTGGAAGAGCCACCCAGCGCCATCTCTATAGCAATCGCATTTTCTATAGATTTTTTCGTCATTATATTTAATAGTTTAATATTTTTTTTAAAGAGTTCCATAATTTTCATACCAGAATGTTTAGCCAACCTCATTCTTCGGGCATCAACTGCCGGTATAGTGCCATTACCAGGTAAGGCTATCCCTGCCGCTTCAGCCCAAATATTCATAGAATTAGCTGTATATAAACCCGCACAGGATCCAACCCCGGGGCAGGCGTAATCTTCTACTTCTTTTAACTCTTGTTCGCTTAGAGAACCTGTCTTAAATTTCCCTACCGCTTCAAAGACATCGCTTAGGGCAATATTTTTACCCTGGTAAAAACCTGAGAGCATAGGGCCACCACTCATCAATATCGTAGGGAGATTGACTCTTAGTGCCCCCATAATCATTCCAGGGACAATCTTGTCACAATTAGGAACTAATACCAAAGCATCAAAGGCATGGGCTTTAACCATGATTTCAATAGAGTCAGCAATCAATTCTCTGCTAGGCAAAGAATATTTCATCCCTTCATGATTCATAGCCAATCCATCACATACCCCTATAGTGGAAAATTCAAATGGAACTCCCCCTGCCATTCTTATCCCATCTTTAACTGCTTGAGCAATTTCTTTTAAATGAAGATGCCCCGGAATAATTTCATTAGCTGCTTGAGCAACACCGATAAAAGGTCTTTTCATTTCTTCATCAGTTACCCCTAATGCCTTAAGCAAAGAACGATGGGGCGCCCTGGCTAAACCTTTTTTTATTACGTCACTACGCATAATTCTTCTCCTACTTTTAATTTCTTATTTTTATATATAAAAATGCCCCAGCAAATAAATCAACTCTGTTGATTAAACAAAAGGGACCTATCCGCTGGGGTCTTTTATACCCACGGTGTAACACCAATACTTTTAGTATTGGTATCTTATACCACTTGGTCCAGGCTCTAATCTTGATTGATTAGACGGAACCCTAGGTATACTCCCGAAAAACAAAAAACTTCCGTCTTTATCTTAGTCCATAAAGACTAAAATAGGGACGAAAGCTATTCGTGGTACCACCCTACTTTAATAAAGGCAAGAAAGGACGAATCTGCCTTACTTCTTATCTTTATCCTTCATCCTTCGTTAGTAGACAATAGATAACGCCTTTGAGACGTCACAGACTACTGGTATAATTTCACCTGTGCCCTGGATATTTGAAGGTGAGATTTTCGGCAAACTTAGCTGCCAATTCACACCAGCCATTGGCTCTCTTTAGCAATTTTAGTCTACCTACTTTTTCCTTCAAGTTTTACTTTTCTATTTAACACATAGCTTACAACAATTAATTTTAAAAGTCAAGGGAAATAGAAATATTTTTTTTATAAAAACTCGTAGTAGGTTTTACAAAGAAGTTATACTTAAAGATATTTCTTGTAATAAAACTATTAAAATCTTATTTAATTATCTTCATTCTATAACATCTATGACAGCCTGGGTATATTCTGCTGTCCCTGCATGGCCACCAAGATCTTTGGTTGTTTTTTCACCTTCTTCTAATACTTTCTCGACAGCTTTTTCCACTTTATCTGCTGCCTTACTCTCTCCCAAATACTTCAACATCATCACTCCTGAAAGAATTGCTGCTGTTGGGTTAGCCATATTTGGCTCTAGCCCCTTGGGAGCTGATCCGTGCACTGGTTCAAATACTGTTTCTTTATCCCCTATATTTGCTCCTGGTACTACCCCTAGACCACCAACAAGCCCTGCTGCTAAATCAGAAAGTATGTCTCCATAGAGATTTGGCATAACTAAAACCTCATAATCCTGGGGTGTTTGAACCAACTTCATACTCATTGCATCAACTATCATATCTTCAAAAATTATCTCGGGATACTTTTGAGAAATCTTCTTGACACAATTTAAAAAAAGTCCATCTGTATATTTCATTATATTTGCCTTATGTACCGCTGTAACCTTTCTCCTTTCTTCTCTTCTGGCCAGCTCAAAGGCAAATCTAGCAATTCTTTCACTTGCTTTTCTAGTTATTATCTTTATACTCTCAGCGGCGTCTTCTCCTATCATATGTTCTATCCCCGCATACAGACCTTCTGTATTTTCTCTAACTATCACTAAATCAACATCCGTATATCTCGAGGGCACGCCTTTATATGACTTTACAGGTCTAACATTTGCATATAGTTTTAACGCTTGCCTTAATGCTACATTAACACTTCTAAACCCAGCACCTACAGGAGTTGTTATGGGCCCTTTTAAGGTTACTTTATTTTTTTTAATGCTATCTATCACATAATTAGGAAGAGGAGTACCGTATTTCTGAATAGCTTTCTCGCCAGCTTCCACAATCTCCCAATTGATATTTACCCCGCTTGCCTCTAAAACCATTTTAGCTGCTCCGATAACCTCCGGCCCAATTCCATCCCCCGGAATTAAAGTAATATTATAGGCCAATTTTATACCCCCCTAACATAATTATTCTTTTACGCTCCCTTTTGACTTTACCAGGTTTAAAAGTCCTCCCTGAATTATTATCTCTTCCTGTCTTGCAGTGATATTTAAGAGCATCTTATATTCTTTACCCTTTGTCAAATTTTTAACTTTAACTATCCCCCTTTTGACCTGAAAAAGGGTATTTTCTATCAAAAGTTCATCCATTTCCTTAACATCATCATAGTCCTCTGGATTTTTAAATATCAAAGGTATTATTCCATTATTTACAAGATTCGCCTGGTGTATTCTAGCAAATGATTTTGCTAAAACTGCTCTTATCCCCAGATATAGAGGGACAAGAGCGGCATGTTCTCTACTTGACCCTTGTCCATAGTTTATGCCTCCAATTATGAAACCACCTCTGTTCTCTCTTGCTTTTTTCGGAAAATCCCTATCACAAGGAGTCAAACAATAATTAGAAAGATAGGGTATATTTGACCTATAAAGAAGAAGTTTTGCATTTGAAGGCATTATATGATCTGTGGTGATATTGTCCCCTACTTTTGTTAAAACTTTTCCTTGAACCTCTGGACTTAAGGGCTTACCTTTCGGAAATGGCTTTATATTGGGTCCTTTTATCACTTCCACCTCACGAGGATTATTGGTGGGTGGCACAATTAGATTATCATTTATCAAAAACACCTTTGGTCCCTCAACTGCAATAGGTGCTCCTAACTCCCTTGGATCAGTAAGATAACCAGTAATTGCTGATGCCGCAGCAACTTCAGGACTAACCAAATAAACTTCCGCCGAAAGTGTACCGGACCTCCCCTCAAAGTTTCGGTTAAAGGTCCTTAAAGATACACTATTTGTTGGAGGGGATTGCCCCATGCCTATGCAAGGACCACAAGCACACTCAAGAATTCTTGCTCCTGCAGCAATTAAAGAAACTAATGCTCCTTCTTTAGCAAGCATAGTTAATACTTGTCGTGACCCCGGTGCTATTACTAAAGAGATATGGTCTGCTATAGTCTTTCCTTTAAGTATCTTTGCTACCTTCATTAAGTCAACATATGAAGAATTTGTACAGCTACCTATAGCTATCTGATTAACCTTAAGCCCTTTTAAGGAGGATACAGGTACTACCTTATCCGGGCTATGAGGACAGGCTACCAGAGGTTCTAATTGAGAAAGGTATATCTCTATCTCTTCATTGTAAATTGCTCCATTATCAGCTTTTATTTCTAAAAAATCATTCTCTCTTCTTTGAGCTTTTAAAAAACCCAAAGTTACCTCATCACTGGGGAATATAGAAGTTAATACTCCTAATTCAGTTCCCATATTAGCAATTGTTGCTCTTTGAGGAACAGACAAATTTTTTATGCCCCCACCACCGTATTCAAATACCTTACCGACGCCTCCCTTAACACTTAACCTTTTTAGTAATTCCAAAATAATATCTTTTGCTGTAACCCAGGGATGTAATTCCCCCTTAAGATTTACCTTCACCACTTCAGGCATTGTAATATGATACTCTCCATTGCCCATAGCAACCGCTATATCCATCCCGCCTGCTCCTATTGCTAACATCCCCACAGCCCCAGCTGTAGGAGTATGGCTATCTGACCCTAATAGGGTTTGCCCTGGAAGGGCAAATCTTTCTAAATGAACTTGATGGCATATACCATTACCTGGCTTTGAAAAAAATATTCCGTACTTTTTAGCTATCGTTTGAATATAGAGATGGTCATCAGCACTTTCAGGTCCAGTTTGTAATATATTATGATCAATATAAGCCACTGACTTTTTTGTCTTTATCCTGTCTATATCTAGCGCTTCAAATTCAAGATATGCCATCGTTCCTGTGGAATCTTGAGTAAGTGTTTGATCAATACTTATTATTATTTCTTCTCCTGGAATCATCTTTCCTCTGAGCAGATGTCCTCTTATCACCTTCTGTGCAACCGTTAATTGCAATTTCAAAACCTCCTTGGAAAAACCATCAACATTAATAATTAAATCATAATTTTATCTTCTAGTTTACTTAATACTTATAACCCTCATCATTCTTCTTTCTTTAAGTTCTTAATTTCAGATAGTTCTGGCATAAATCTTTTTATAACCGATTCCAGTTCTACATCACTAAAACTAGTTACCCTACCTTTTATAGACTCTTTGTCAATCCATTCTTTTAACTTTAAAACCCTCGGATCTCTTTTGTTTATTTTTCTTTTTTCTTCAAGCTTAAAATATTTATTCATCCAAGCAGCAATACCAGCCAGCCCTGAATGCGGACCAACCGTTACTACCACAGGCCTATTCAATATCCTTTCCGTATCAAAAATATTATAAATTTCTTCATCCTTTGATATTCCATCTGCATGAATTCCTGCTCTGGTTCTATTAAAATCTCTACCCATAAAAGGAGTTCGAGGTGGTATTTTATAATTAAGCGCTTTTTCGAAATAATTAGCTATCTCAGTTATGACTTCCAGTCTCATATTTTTTATTGTTCCTCTAAATTGAGCATATTCAATAACCATTGCCTCTAGAGGACAATTTCCTGTTCTTTCACCTATCCCAAAAAGAGAGGTATTCACGGCTGATGCACCATAAAGCCAGGCTGTAGCAGAATTTGTTACTGCCTTATAAAAATCGTTATGTCCATGCCACTCGATCCATTCTGGAGGAACTCCAGAATAATGTCTAAGCCCATATACAATACCTTGAACACATCTGGGCAATGCTGCCCCTGGATAAGAAACTCCTAGGCCTAAAGTATCACAAGCCCTTATTTTAATCGGCATTTTTGCCTCTCTTGAAAGATTCATAAGCTTATTTGCAAAAGGAACTACAAAACTATAAAAATCAGCCCGAGTAATATCTTCAAAATGACATCTCGGAATTATTCCATTTTCTAAAGCTGACTCCACAATAGAAAGGTATTTCTCTATCGCCTGTCTTCGCGTAAGATTAAGTTTTTTAAATAAATGATAATCAGAACAAGATACCAATATACCTGTCTCTTTTATTCCTATCTGCTTAACTAATTTAAAATCCTCTTTCTTAGCTCTTATCCAGGTAGTTACTTCCGGATATTTATATCCTCTACTTAAACATTTTTCCACAGCCTTTCGATCTTTTTCAGAGTAAATAAAAAATTCTGTCTGTCTTATTATCCCTGAATTGTTATCAAGTTTATGTAGAAGATCAAAAATCTTTAATATCTGCTCTACTGTATAAGGGGATCGAGACTGTTGTCCATCTCTAAAGGTAGTATCGGTAATCCAAATTTCATCTGGAACAAATATAGGGACATGTCTATGGTTAAAGGTTACTCTAGGTATTTCCGTATAAGGAAATACTTCTCTGTATAAATTGGGTTCTGCTACATCTTGCAGATTATATCTATATATCGACTGCTCTAAAAGATTAGTACGTTTACTAAATTCTACTTTTATCGCCATCTATTACCTCCTTTATTTAGCAAATATATGCTAAATAAATTTATTTAATCTTAGGGCCAAATCCCCCGGGCTTTTATAGTATCTGCTACTTTCGATATAGCATATATATAGGCAGCAGTACGATTATCTACTTTTTCCTTTTGACTTAACTTTAATATTTCATTAAAAGCTTTTACTATTAATTCTTTCAGTCTCGAATTTACTCTTTCTTTGCTCCAGAAATAACCATAAAGACCCTGAACCCATTCAAAATAAGAGACCGTAACTCCCCCACAATTTGCTAAAATATCGGGTATTATAAAAATGCCTCTCTGGTATAATATTTCATCTGCTTTCGGAGTAGTGGGCCCATTTGCGGCTTCAGCAATTATCTTTGCTTTTATATTATTCGCGTTTTTCTCAGTTATTACTCCTTCTAAAGCTGCTGGAACTAATATATCGCATTCCATTTCTAACAAATCCTTATTAGTGATAAATTTTGCCTTTGGATAATTGCTTACTGTGCCAGTCTTACCTTTATGAGCTAAT
>Ga0209978_10000156_pt1 | contig 21909 bp, 22 predicted proteins | sample BentaG_FD_182805 | JGI IMG/M metagenome (GOLD analysis project Ga0209978, IMG submission 182805) | Deep subsurface microbial communities from South Atlantic Ocean to uncover new lineages of life (NeLLi) - Benguela_00093 metaG (SPAdes)... | ecosystem: Environmental > Aquatic > Marine > Oceanic >... | reverse complement strand
TGAGAATATCAAATATATATTTTGATTTGGATTAAAATTTTTTAAAAAGAATTTCAAAGCTAAACCAGAGATAAATCCGTCAAGATCAACTAAATCGTGAGATGTAATTAAAAGATTTTTTCCTTTTAAGTATTTTAAAAAATTTTGTTTTTTAGAAATAAACATGAAACTTTCAAATAAATTATTGGTTTTGAAGATCCGCTTGAAGAGATTTTTGCATATTCTCAAATGTGCTCTTAGTTCTTTCAATTTTTTGAGCAAGTGTATTAGATCGCATATTTAGAGTTTCTTTATCCGATTTTTTCTCGTCTAGAAGCTTATTTCTTTCCCTTTTAATCATAATTCCGCCGATCTGCTTATAAACTACTGTATCAGGACTAGCGTTCTCTAACTCTTCAAGTGCTAATTCAGTTTCTCTTAGAGTACTATCAATTTGCAGCTTCTGTTGGGTAAGGAGCTCTAAAGATTGTCCTAACTGAGTTAAATTTTGAAATTTTTTCTTTGTTTCCTCATCTAATTGGTCTAAATTAATTGTCAACGAAAATCACTAAATAAGTTTTGTAATAACAAATGTAATTTAAAATATGAAATTTACGAATAACATCGTTTATGCAATTTTACGATTTCTCAACAATTTTCAATACTCCATCAATAGTTCTTCCAAAACTTATGATTTCATTGATACTTGCTCTGAAAGCAGTGATATCATTACTTTCAATCATAAAAACTAAAGATTTTTCTTCTTTTTGTAAAGAAATTGTGGATCTTTTTGACTTCTGAATATTGAATTCTGGCAAAAAAGAGTTATAGGAAATATCACATAAATGAGAATTCTTAAATTGAAGTTCAAGAGTAGATTTAATTTTGTAAAAATTATTTTTATTCATTATTCTTCAATAGTTTCGAGTTCTCGCTGTTTTCGCTTCGCTATCCTAAAAGATTCCGCACCACGAGGGGTTTGAGTATTGTATGCACCTCCAGTAAACTTTGCATTACATTTCTTACAATGCCATATACCTGTGGAGATTCTATTAATAGATCCTCTCGTTTCGCATCGTGGACATTTTAAATTCCCGCCTTTCTGCTTTTCCATTATAAGGCGCCACTTCTTCCTTACATTGGATCCGTAACGGGCCCCAAATTTCGCAGATATCCCAGTTTTTTTCGTTTTACCCATAGAGATCACTTGATTCTTTTAATATATAGTGTTTAAATAAAAACTAGTATAAACTTTAAATTTTTCCAAATAAGAAAAATGGATTATTCTAAAGCTACTAGCCATTTGGGGATATTATCCCTAACCTATTAAAAAGCTAATTAAATTTAGAAGTGAAACTACTAAGCATCAATCTAAATCAATAAAAAATAAAATTTTAAAAAATATATTTAAATAAATGTGTTTTTACTTAGTTCTATATTGCTCTATGTTTAATTCTTTCTTAACTCTGTTGCCAATTTCCATAGATTTTTTGCTCAACATTTCTATTTCTTCTATAGAAAATGTAGCATAACCGCTTTTTTGAATGGATGTTATTTTGTCTTCTGTAACCGAAATGGAGATTTTCCCCTCACAAACTAATTCTTCTGGTAAACTTGGGTCCAAGAAGATAATATCGCCAATTTTTCCATAGGTGACCACCATTGGTAATTCATTTACAATAGTTTCTCCAGTCAAATATTTGCCTGTCCATTCCACTTTTCCATCCACCCATTTTCCTTCTGGAATATGGCTTGAAAGTAATGTGGTTAAAGCACTAACACCTCCTGCATCAATTAAATTTCCAGAATAATTAATCACATATATATCTACGAATAAAATATATACTGCTTCATTTTCCTTTATGCATAATTTCTTAGTCTGGACGCAATCTGCATGTCGAATTCCTCGATCTACTACACGTGCTAGTTCTATTGATTGTTCGTTTGGAGGGCCTCTTTCAAATAGAGGAGACGCTAAAGGTAGTAATTCTGCCATAAACGTACAAACTCCTTCACCCGGAAGATCGGGAAAAGGTGTACCTACATCGTATTTCAATCCAGTTATCACTTTTGTCTTTCCTAAAGTTACTTCAGCAGAACCTTCTGCTGAAGCAATAACATCACTTTTCACGGTCCAATCTCTGTATTCCCAAAGATCTCTTCCATCAATTCTTTCTCCTTTTTTTAAATTAGAAAGAATATAATTCTTTTCTATCGTTGAAATCACTCGTTTAATATTCATCATTTTTCCTTCTCTCCTCCTTTATGTTCTTCTTGAATTTCAATATATTTCTTTTTTAGTGTCTCGAGTTGAATTTCATGAATCTTTGTAAGAGCGTCTTTAGCTAAAGTTAAACACTCGCTAAACTCTTTTAAATCCATGCTTCCATCGAATTGAAGTAACGACAATTCCTCGTTAAACCATGTCATAGCACAGGGTAAATCTGCTTCACCGGCTTTATCTTCTATTCCTGACAGATCAGTTATTATTTCTCCATCAATTTTTCCCATAGCCACAGAGGTTACTAAGCTCCTCATTGGAATACCTGCATCAGCAAGCGCTAAAGCAGCTACTGTGGTACAGGCACATCGCGTTCCACCATCAGCATCCATCACGTTAATATAAACTTCAAAAGAAGTCCCAGGATAAAGTTCTAAAAATAAAACTGGTTCTAAACAATCAGTTATAACCATAGATATTTCTTTTTCCCTACGTCCAGGAGCAGGACGTTTTCTATCAAATACAGAAAAAGTCGCCATTCTATAAAAAACCCGAAGAATACCTCTATCAGGCTTTGCTAAATGGTGAGGATGAACTTCTCTAGGACCATAAACAGCAGCGTAAATCTTGTTGTTACCCCATTCTATATAAGCCGAACCATCTGCATTCTCTAAAACTCCTACTTCCATTTTTATTGGTCTTAATTCGTGCTTATCTCGACCATCAAGTCTCTTACCGTCTTCACGAAATAACTTTTCTGGATACTCATCTTTAATAATTAATGGCATTTAATTTATACCTCTTTTCTTTTTTTCATTTTCAATATATTCAGACATTCTGTCTGTTAACCCAACTGTATGGGCTTCTTTTTCAATTTTTCTTACCGCATCAATTAATAATCTTTCATGGGCTATATCTTCACCTTTTAACCATATACGACCATTTTGAGTTACAAAAATATTACATTTAGTTAAATTCTTTAACATTTTAATCATAGAACCACTACGTCCAATGACTCTGGGTATTTTTGGAGGATCAATCGAGATAACCAACCCATCTCTTCTTTTGCCTAAGTATTTACCTACTGTTGTTAATTCTGGTTTATTTAGTCGATCTGCTGAAAGTACTTTTACGATCAATATATCTCCAATATCGTATTTCTCAGTTGAATTGTCGTAATTATCTGGAGCTCCGCCTCTAAATCCTCTTGGTTTCCCTCTTTTTATAGTGTTCGTGTTCTTCGGCTTTAATATTCCTTCGTCTTTTGCGTTAATATCGCATCTATATTTAACTGGGTTTTTGTCGGTAACTAAAGCGATGATTTTATCTCCTGGTCTAGGTGTATAAAATCCCCTAAGTGGGATGACATTGATGTAATTTTTATTAATCTGCTTCAGACCAATATTTAGCGACATTATCTTTGTTCTATCTTTATTAAAAATGGATCCTCTTCCAGGTAGAAAATTTTTCGTATCTTCTGTTAATACCTCACCAGGGACTACAAGTTCGCGAGAAGTTTCCTCTTCGTCAAATTCGTCGATTTCTTCGGTCTCATTATTGTCTGTAATAGTTTCTTCAATAGATTCATCTTTTTCATGTTCCATTTATTTTCACTCTCATCTTATAATTTATGTATTTACTTAACCATAGTTGTAAAAAATAAACACTAACAAAAATTAGTCAAATATTTTCTGGTTAGGCTTTCATTAGTTTTGTTTGAACTCTTCCATGAGTTAACTTATTCAATTTATCAATTAATTCCATTTGCAAACCTGCTGGTAAACTGACTACTGATACCCACGATCCGTCCGATTGCCACTCCTCTTTCTTAATTTGTGCTAATTGTGCCACAACATTATAACCCTTCGCTGTAAAGTCTGAAGGTATTTTGAGTGCAAGCTCTACTTGTTCCATTCTAATAGGGATGATAGCTCGTATTTGTTTAATGACGTCATCAACTTGTTCTTCCGCGTTTCTCATCAAGTCAACTTTAACATTAGCTTCCTCTATCGCTTTTTCTATTCTCTGATAAGGGTGCGGTTTTTTATTTTGAGGATTGATCGCATTTTTGGTGATAATAGTTATAATTTGCTTTAATTTTTTCTCTTTCTCTTCATCTCTTTGCGATCGAGTCCATTGAATATCTCCTTCTAATAATATATGACTCGCAATGATTCTCCCTTCAGTAGTATCAAAAACGGCTTCCATATCACCATCGGTAGCTTTTTTTCCTCTTCTCAAATCCTCAAACACAATAAAGCTTTCAAAAATTAATTCAATTGAAATTTTTGGATTGTTTAAGAGTTCTTCAGCAGAAATGCGAGATTTTTCCTTTCCTTCTACAAGGCGTTTATTGATTTCATCTCGAATTATTTTTTTTGCTTCCCACGCTTGATCTGGGGCTAATAACATCTCAAATGTTCGGCCCTCTTTTGTAATACGACCAGTAATAAAACCGCCTAAATCTATCCTTGCTCTACCAATCATAGAAACTTTTCTCTAACTAATTTATAGAAATATCTCGCTTCTTTACGCTTTTTGCCTTCTATTATTAGATAAAAATTAATCAGGTTTAACCTTGAATCGTTAATAATTTGAAGAAGATTATAATTTACTCAATAAATCTTCCTTTTCTTGCTCATTTAACAATTTAAATTTGACTTCGTCTTTCATAATGAAAGCTACATCAAAGGTATCCTTATTTAAATTATCACCCATTAATTCTTTTAACGTTCTTAATGGCAATAACTTTAATTCTTCATCACTTATATCTTCTTTATAATTTTCTTCAAGGTAAGCTCTTGCTTCAGTCGCTCCTGACCCAATCGCAAAGGCTTTATACCCCCACATAGCTCCACTTGGATCCGTTAAATACAAGGAAGCTTCTCCATTGGTATCAACTCCAGCTATAAGGAAGCTCACCCCAAAAGGGCGTACTCCAGCATTCTGAGTGAATAGCTGAAGATATTCGCAAATATTAAGGGTGCTATCTTTAACAGAAATTCTTTCATCATAATTTAATATATTAACCTGTGCTTGGACGCGAGCTCTATCAACTAAAACTCTTGCGTCTGCTGTTAAGCCAGCAATGGCTACACCAATATGGTCGTCAACTTTAAAAATTTTCTCAGAACCAATAACTTCTTGAAGTTCGGAACTTTTTTTCTCTACCGTAAACACAACAGAGTTACTATTTCTACATACAATAGCCGTCGTTCCTCTTCTCACGGCTTCTATGGCGTACTCAACCTGAAAAAGACGACCCTCAGGGGAAAACTGAGTTATTGCCATATCATAGCCCCTTCCTGCTTGCTGGAACATAATTCTCTCCTAATAGAATTTTTAACTAATTTTTATTATAATTATTTTTTACTATTTTAATAATCAAATTATCAATAAAATTTATAATTTGTCTAAATAAACTATAACCTTTATATTGATAATCAACAAAATTTAAGATACAATATAAAAATTCAATCAAGAAAAAAGAAGTATAATTTTATATAACTATTGCAAGGCGAAAAAGCTACAAATTATGATGGTCTCTCACGCTTTTAATTTTTCATCTATTCCTAAGTTCTTTAACAATGTTTGTATTTCATTTATATTTGGCTTTGAAACCGGAGGCAACCCTAAGTCTTCTCGTCTGCGCTCTATAGCGGGTTGGGATGGAATAGCTTTTGCATTATTAAAAACTGCTTTTGCTTGTTCAATGACATATTCTGGACCGTTACCTAAAACAATACTCAGGTTTTTCAGGACACTAAATAAATCCGTTAGCTCGATATGCTGAGGACACACTTCCTCGCAAGTATGACAATCTGTACAACCCCAAACTAATAGATTATCACCTTCTAGGAGCAAATCCTTATACCCTAAAAGAGTAGCTAAAATATTCCTTCTTGGATTATAGGTTCCATTTGTAACCTTAGAGACGGGGCATTCAGTTGTGCATACACCACATTGTAAACAAGGATAAAGCGAAGGGTTTTGCCATAATAATTTTAATGACCACTTTCTATCCTTTTCTGAAACACCATCCTTGCTTACATTATCCCAAGAAGCTTTACGATAAAGGTATGGATCGCTATTGGCTCGAAATCTTCGAATTAACTTATGGTAAAACCAACCGATGAACGTAATACCAAAGAAAAAGAAGTACACGCCACGCATAACCATCGATCCCACTGATGTGAATGAGATTAGCGTGTGGACAAAAATAAGGCTCATACTAACCATCAATAAGTTATGAAGAACTTTATTAACGCTATATTTAAATTTCTTATTATACACAGATACCCTTAATTTTCCAATTTTTCCTACTAAACTATTGGACATGAAAATTATTGCCAACGCCATCAATATAACGAACGATGCCCAGCCAAAGTTCCCTGTACGCGTTTGCATCGTATCAAGCTCTCCTGCTATACGTAATAAGGGATAATGTAAAGTTCCAAGTATTAGGGCATTAATCGCCATATGCATGTGGAATGAATTTAACCAATCCAGACTAAAACTAGATTCAATCGCTTTAAATTTTGCCATGATGATAATATTAAAACACATCCAAATAAAAGAAATAATACCTAATACGCTTCCAACTCTATGAGCCAGATTAAAAGGTTCGGGATAAGTTAATGGTTCTTCAATCCAATAAATTATCGAAGCGATCATCGGACTAATGAAGTACATAAGTAGAAATAATATTTTTTTTACTCTTGTTCCCATCTTTCTTTTACCTCTAAACACTAATTTTTGGTTTATTTTGATTATTTAATTAATTTCGTTCCTATTTTCCGAACTTGTATAAATAAATTATATTTGCTGCTTTAAAAGGATTTTTTTTATAATACTTAAAATGGGTTTTGATCAAATTCCTACAAAATCTTCTGTCAAATAATAATTTTTGTGAAATCAAAAAAACATCTAAAGTCCAAAAAATGCAGTGAAAATATCTTTTTAGAGATGAAATAAAGTTAAATAAAATTGTTTTTAGTTGTTATGAAAATAGTTACTTGATTTAGGTCCAGGCAACCTTATTAATAAAAATTGACCATTCAAGCACTATTAAACCCTCATCCCGCGTATGAGCTATAAGATAATCTCCTTCTTTTGTAATCGAACCAACTATATTACCTTTTCCACCAACTATATTTTTGGCAGCTAATTGTATTTCATCATTTTTCAATATAGCGAATCTTGAGTTTTGAAACATTAAGGCTGATTCTTTTTCCTTCCACGCCTTTAAAATCGCTTTAGCTTCGTCGCTTGATAATTGATACTCTTCAGATTTGAAAAGAATGTTTCCATTTGAATCCAATACGAAAATTTCTTCCATACCTTCAAATTCTCGTAATTCATCCACCAAATAATCAAAACGCTGCTGTTCCATTACTTACATCATAAATTTCTTATAGATATATTTAATGGATCATAACACTACACCAATTTAAATTTATTTAGAACAAAATAAGTGAATTTTGTTGAATTAATTGGAAATAACGAGAAATTTTAGATTAGAAAAAATATTAATAATATTATCTTAAAACTCCTATAATTTCGAATTCTTATGGTAAAAAACCTAGTTCTTTACGATAAAATCTATAATGTATCTAAAGAAAGAGACAAAGGACAAATTTCAATTAGGTATCTCAAATATCTAAACGAGTTAGCTCAAAGTTTTCCCGACATTAAAATCCGATTAAAAAAATTAAGACAGTTTGATAACAGATTTGAAGTTCTGATTTCTGGACCGGAAGAAATCTTTATTTCCAATATGTTAAGAAAAAAAGTCGGAACCATAATTGATTTTGAAAAAGTTGAACTAAGCACTGTATACAAAGGGGTCTTATTAGATGTGGGAAAAGTAGGATTTGGTATTTTTGTAGATTGTGCAATCCTAAATCCTAAAGTTGATGTATTACTCAATCTCTATGATTTGAGAACCCAATTGTGTAAAGGCAGAAGTGTGCCAATAACAGAAATAATTAACGCCTACGATTTTATCGATCGATATCCTGTTTATGTAAAAATTACTTCAATCGATAAAGAAAAAGAGCAAATTCGAGGTGTTCTGGATAGCCAAACTTTAGACTTATACGAAAAATTAATTAAGGAAAATCTTGAAGGACTTTTTATGAGCGGCGAAACTAAAGGCCAATTAAAAAAAGCCCTTGTAAAAACGGGACATTATAGAGATATAGCCTCAATAATTCGATATGGTTTTTTGGAGAACATTGTAATTTTAAGAGAGAATACTACTGCTCCAGGAATTATTGCAGATATAGGGAAACACCTTAAAAATTGTAAATTAAGCGCAATTCGACCTGAAAGAATCAAAAAATTATTTTTTTAATGAAAGAGAATGGTGGGCCCAGGGAGGATCGAACTCCCGACCTTCTCGGTGTAAGCGAGACGTCATAACCACTAGACCATGGGCCCGCGTTTTTTGAAGGTTATAAGAGCGCAATCGGAGGGATTCGAACCCTCGCATCCGTTGGACACTGGATTAGCAATCCAGCGCTTTTGGCGCGCTTTAACGCTCTACCAAGCTAAGCGACGATTGCTTAATAATGATATAATCTTCAAATGGTATATTTTGCATATAAAAATTTAAAATTTTAATACTTTTTCATTGTAATGAGTACTATAAATTAAATAAAAACAGTTGAATAAATAAAATAAAAAAAGTTTTAGCTTTTTACTAAAATCTAACTTTCTTCTTTACGGTGCTTATTTTTTTTATGAAGTCTGTAATAGTTTCTCAGCTCAAAATCAACGTAATACCAGAAAACTCCAAACGGAATACATATAACCCAGTTGATGATTAAGTATCCTAAAATGGTTAAAAAAGCTTTGTCCAATCTTAAAAATTAAAAGAAAAAAATAAAAAAGAAAACCAAATAAACTAAACTCAGAATCATTCTTGGATTATCTCAAAGACCATCTTTTCAATCAACGGTTTCTTTGTATAACGCTTATCGTAGTACCAACCTACTAAATGACCCTCTAATTCCTTTTCCGGAAGGTTAGGAATTATGATTATCATTACTCCATTTGAGAGATATTTTAATATTTTTTTATCAATTTGATGCAACTTGTCGTTTCCTGAAGGATGTGTATGCGCTTGCCAGACTATGTCTACATTAAGTTCCTGCTTAAATTTACGCATATTATAGATCTTCGATTTTTTATAGCGCATCCAACTCCTTGGTTTTACGTGAGTTTTAGCTTTTTTTAAATCTGGATTAATAATAAATTTATTGACAATTCCGAAGTTTTCTTTACGATCTGCAAAAATCCAGTAGTGTTCGATATTTGGGTAAATGTCTGCAGCTTTCTGAGTCAATTCTTTAAATAATCGATCTGGTATTAAATACCTAAAATTTTTTGCCGCACTCATTTTTACATCATCTCAATTATGGGTCAATGAAGCATAAAATTTATATTTTTCTTTAATTTGTCAACCTAAGTTATGAAATGCCCGAAAAAAATAAAAAAAAATTTATTATATTAAAAATAATCTATTTTAATACTTATATCGCAATTTAATAAATTAAAATCAAGAAAACATAGGAAATCTCTTACATAGGGATTATACTATTGCGTGGGGAAATAACCACACTTTGCAGATCGTTTGTAATTTCAGAGCACCTGTAGCCTAGTGGTAAGACGCTGGCCTTGAGTTCGTAATACAATCAAGTAAGCCAGTGCGCGTAAGCGCTCGGGGGTTCAAATCCCTCCAGGTGCGTCTTAAATTGTGATTTTAGTGCAACGGGCTATTAGCGCAGTCAGGTAGCGCATCCGGCTCTTAACCGGCAGGTCGGGGGTTCGATACATCCATTCAAAAAGTATGGATGCGAAAATCCCTCATAGCCCGCTCAATTCTTAATGTAAAAGAATACAGCTCTTTCTATAAATACTGAAATATGACTTCAAAATCAGAGAAATCGAATGGTTTTAAGATGTAACCGTCAGCATTACTATCTTCTAAATTCTTTTCTACTTCCGAGCCAGGGATAGCTGTGAGAAATCGAATGGTTTTAAGATGTAACCGTCAGCATTACTATCTTCTAAATTCTTTTCTACTTCCGAGCCAGGGATAGCTGTTAATAAATAAACGGCTATATTTCGAAGATCCTTATTTGCTTTAATTTGTTTGCAGATATCGTATCCGCTATAATCTGGTAAAATTATATCCAATAGTACCAATTTAGGAGGATTGTTATTTATTTCTTCTAAGCCATTTGTTCCACTTACAACCCCTTTACAAGTATAGCCTTTACTTTCAAAATAACTTGTTAATAAACGAATTGTGGCTAAATCATCCTCGATTAGTAAAATATCGTATTGAGTAGCTTCCGTTTTAATATTATCTAATATATTTATAATTTTCTTTTCTAAAAGTAAAGATTGGTTAAAGATATTCTGTATAGTATTAAACACGTCCTCCTCCATTTCCTCTTTATAATTCTCTATCAATAGTTGGGAAAAACCTTTAATTGATGTTAACGGCTCCTTCAAAGCATGGGAAATGGTAGTGAGAGTTTGATTATTCAGTTTACTTAAATCGTCATTGACTAAACTAGATTTTTTCTTGATAAAATAGTTCACACTTTCCCGTATGAGTTTTGAGATGGTATTGTATTTATCTTTATGAGTTTTTATGAAATCGCTCCAATCTTCTTTAGTTTTATCTGAAACATATAAAGATATACGTTCCTTCTCTCGGTCATATATTTTTTCTCCTCTTAGCCAATTTATAAAACCAGTTGTTACAGCTCCTCTCCAAATGGCGTATTTGGTGGTATCTTCTTCGTATTGCTTCATTAATTTTTTTACCTTTTCGTTATTCAAATCTAGGTTTTCGATATCTGTTTCAGTCAGTTTTGGCTCTAATTCATTGTTTTTTTCGTTAGAATTATTGATTTTTAACACCTCTCAATGTTTTTACTCCTCTTCAAAATTGTTTTTTACTTTCAATTTTTGGGAGATTAATTCTCTATATTATAAATAATTTTACACAAAAAATAAATCTTATTCATTTATTTAATATGCGTTGATTATAAAATTTTGAAATTTTGAATGCAATTAATTTGCTTCTCCGTTTAATATTTCAAAAATAATGTTAAAATCAGAAAAATTAAAAGGTTTAAGAATGTAACCATCTGCGAGCGAAGTTCGAAAATGGTTTTTCACTTCTGACGCTGAAATTGCTGTGAGAAAGAATACAGGTATTTTCTTAAAATCATTGTCAGTTTTTATAGTATGACAAATATCGTATCCACTTATATCTGGTAAGATTATATCTAACAATATAACTTTTGGAATAGTTCGTCGCAATTCTTCCAATCCTTTTGTTCCGCTAACTACACCCTTACAAACATATTTTTTGCTTTGAAAATAACTAGTAATTAGTCTAATTGTTGCTAAATCGTCTTCAATCAATAAAATATCGTAAGGAGTGGTATTAGGTTTAATGTTATCTAAAAAATTCTTTATGATGTTCTCTAGCAAATTACTCTGATCGAAGATATTTTTAATCGTTTCTTCTACATGATTACTTAATTTGCCCCTATAATCTTCGCTTTCAAGTAGTAATTGAGAATACCCCTTAATAGAGGTTAATGGTTCCTTTAATGCGTGAGAGATATTTGAAAGTGTAGTGGGGTTGAGTCCTGATAATTCGCCTGAAACTCTACCAGAATCATCTATAAACGAATTAACACTCTGTCTTATTAATTCAGAAAAAGTGGGAAAACTATTTTTGTTAGTACTGATGAAATCTTGCCAGTCATCCTTCACATCCTCTGCTACATATAACGATATTCTCTCCTTCGCTCGTGTGTATACTTTTTCTCCTTTTAACCACTTTATAAAACCTTCAGTTATCGCTCCTCTCCATATAGCGTATTTAGTAGTTTCTATTTGGTATTGTTCCATCAATCTTTTTACTTTTTCACTATTCAAATCAAGATTTTCGATATCTTCATCATTTAATCGAGGACTATCTTCTTTATTCTCCTTTCTTGAACTCTGGGTACTATCCTCAGACCTTGGTGCTATTTTATCAGATTTAGTTCGTTCTTGTGAGATGCGTTTTTCACCTTAAAAGAAGATTTACATCGATTTTTAGTTCAAAAAAGTAGTGATAAAAGTTTTATTTAAGATTATGTAAAAAGAAAAAGATATCTAAATAACTCATTGCTGATTTCAAGTTAAAATTGAATAAAGTCGCAATTTTCACGCGATAAAAAGAGGTATTTATGATTTCGAAACTGGGAATGAATGAAAATTTTTAGCCAGCGGTTTTGTTATGTTAAAATTATTCCTCAAAATATATACCCAAATGATACAACTATTATTAATTAAAAAAAAATACTTATATTCAAATTCGTTTTTATCATACGAAAAAAATGAATTAGTTAACAAAAAATAAAAAATAGTCGCCGTTGTTGGTAAAATTTTTTAAAAAATAGAAATATTTAAATATGGAATTATCATTGTTTGTTATAACAGATAAATTTGTGTGTTCAAAAACGGATTTTTTGTTATCATAATATTCACGCGAAAAATTCGACAAAATAATAATAATAATTTGTAAGGGAAGTGGTAGGGTAAAATGGTCGTTGAAATAGATGTTTCATCAAATTTATGCCCCGAATGTGGAGGAAATACCGTTATTATACATGAAAGGGGAGAAACAGTTTGTCAACAATGCGGACTGGTTGTAGGGGAGAGAAATTTAGATATTAATCACAGTGGGATAAGAGCCTATTCGAAACACGAAAAAGATAGAAAGGAGCGAACAGGGTCTCCTATGTCTATCTTGATGCCGGATATAGGTTTAAGTACTGTTATTGATAGGACAAAAATCAAGAACCCTGACTTGCGACGTGCTGCTAAGTGGAATACTCACCTATCTTGGGAAAAAAGAAATATGTTGATGGCAATAACTGAATTAAAAAGGATCGGTGGCAATTTAAATTTCCCTGAAAGGGTAAAAAAGTCGGCAGTACGATTATATAAAGAAGTATTTAAAAGACAACTGTTGAGAGGTAGATCAATTAACGGAATGGTTGCTGCTTGTGCGTATTACGCATGTAAAGACGAAAAAGTTCCTATTACGCTTCAAGAAATTTTAGAAGAGGCTTCTATTAACGATAATATCGTAAAAAAATGCTATAAAATATTAGTTCGAGAGTTAAATTTAAAAATTTCACATATAAATCCAGTTACGCTTATTCCGCGATATTGTGCAGATTTAACTCTAGGTATTGAAGTAGAAAAGGAAGCGATGAAGGTTCTTCACAATTTTATTTTAAGAACATCCATATCTGGTAAGGATCCTAAAGGGTTATGTGCGGGAGCAATATATCTCGTATCAAAACTGAGAAATGTAAAGGTATCGCAGAAAGACATCTCTCATGTAATTGGGGTAACAGAAGTTACATTGCGCTCAAGATACAAAGAACTCCTTAAAAACGTTACTTTAAACTTTAATACCTAAAACTTGTTTTTTGAGAATTTTTTAATTTACATCATTTTTTGAAAGAATTAACATACTTTCCATTTGAATTTCCAAAGCTTTAACTAATTTTCCTTATATCTTCTGTTTGAATCTAAAGAACTCGAGCACTTGTTAAAAGAACTAATATATAATCAGCAACGCCCTCAATAGAATCAGAAATAGCCTCCAGAATGTCGAAGATATTCCCAACAGTAAATATTGTGAAGAAATTTACATCATATTTTGTTTCTTGAAGACTTTCCCTTAATTCTATATTAAGAAGGTCAACGTCATGTTCATATTGATTTATTTTACTTGCGTACTCCTTCACATTTGTTCTATCTCCCACTAAATCAATCACAAGCTTGTCTAAATATTCAACAGCCTTTACAGTTGTCTCAATTATCTCTAAGATTAACCTTATAGATTCTTCACTACTTTGATTCCAAAACCTTGGTGGAATTGTTGTTATCCTACGAGCCACTCCAGTACTACAATTCGCTACATCATCCAATCTTTTTATTAAATGTGATAAATTTAATCTTATACTAGGATTTAGCTCTCCTTTAGAAACATCTTTGAGGACTTCTCTTCTTATCGTATCTGCCTCGTCTTCTAAAAGATCAACTTTTTTGAAGTTTTCCCGGGCTTTATCGAGATTTTCCTCCTTTAATAACACATTAAGCCCTATTTCTAATTCTTTAACGCAATTCATGACGATCTGAGCATGTTTAATTGTTTTTTCTAATACATTTAAAGCTGTTTCGCGTTTTAAAAATTCTATTAATGAACCCATTTTTATCACTCAATTTCCTTTCTTTTCTATTGCTATATATTACTATTACAAATTAATTTTTATACTTTTTTAGGTTAATCCAAATAAATTAAACCCGAAATAAATAAATCCTGCAAGAATTGCAGCAACTGGAAATGTAAGAATCCAATATATAGCCATTTTCCCTAGACTTTTATAATCTACTTCTTTTCTTTGGGCTAAACTCATCCCAATTATACAGAAGACTATAACATGACTATGTGATATCGGTAAACTCAATAATGTTGCTATCATAAGGATTAAAGCTGAACTTATCTGGGTAATAAGACTTTCGCTAGGCCGAGAATCAATCATCTGAGAAGCTAGATTTCTTACAACATACCGTGCGGCAATATAAATTCCTAAACAAGAAGCGATTCCACAAAGGAGTGCAAAAAATACATATGATCCTAGATTCAAGGAACCTTTATCGAATAATCCATAAAGGATTCCTAGTGCTTCACCTGAGTTTGCCCCAACCCATATCTCAGCGAATATTACAGCAAATAATAATAACCATTTAAAATATTTTTCAGATTTCTCGATCTGATTCAAGCCTTTTAAGCGGGATAAATAGGTTTTAGCGAGAACCTTAAAAAGCACGTATGTGATAATTAGTCCAAATGTAGGTGATATGAACCAACCAAGAATGACATTATTTAATTTTGCCCAATTAAACGCTGTATCAGGATTAACATTTCCTTGCGTTAATGCGTAAACAAACACAACTCCCACAATGCTTCCTACAAGCGAGTGAGTGCTACTTAAAGGGATTCCTGCGAAACTGCCAATGATTAGCCAAAAAATACTGCTTACCAATACAGTTAACAACATAAAATCGGTATAATTTAGAGTCTCCCCTAATAAATCAGCACCAACAGTTTTTGCTACAAAAGCAAAGGCAAAGGCAAACATACCTGCCCCTACTGCTATACCACCAATTAGTAAAGCTAATTTAAATTTGATAACACCTGCTCCTACTAGTGTAGATAAAGTTTCGTCATTTGCGCCTATTGAAAATGCAAGAGCTATAGCCAAGACGATTAAAACGACTACCAGAATTGAAATTATGTCAACTGCCATGTCATATCGAATTTGATTTTTAATCGAAGATTAAATATTTAGTCGCTAAAAATTGAATATACTCTGAAAAGCTCTTGATGTGGTCAGCCAACTTCATAATATTTTCTATTAATTCTTTCAAGTATAAGAAAGTTTTTGATAGGTAATCCATATCATAATTATATAATCTATCAAGGACTTGCCACTCCTCTTTTCTCATTTTCCTTCTTTCGTCTTTTATGTTTTCGCTAATATCATGAGCTTTACTCAAATCTGAACCAATAGTTTTTATTGCTTCTGTCAACTCATTAGAAATTTTTTTTAATGATTTCAAAATACTAATGATTTGGAGTTTGAACTCTTTGTCAGGAAATACGACCTTGTAGAGTAGCATTTTATTGGCAAAAAATTCCCCTATATTCTTAATATCATTGATTTTATTAAATAGCTTTAATCTGTCAGCTTTTGAAAACATCAATTTAGATTTGAATATTTTAGATTCAAAAGTTTTCTTTATTCTTACTTCTGTGTTAGCTTCAATTACATAATTTAGATTCTGTGTGAATTTTTCAAATTTTTCATCAACAAGAAATTCAATACCTTCAATTAATTTCAAGTTTTGTTCATTTATATTATCTACAAATAAGTGCGTTAATTCGTCAATATTCAGCTTTTTTAACTCTTTATCACTTATTTCTCTCATTGTGAGTCTAACCTTAAGAATTTTTAAGTTATTTAAAAATTTTGGTCTTTATTCTATATAGAAATAATAATATCTCTGACAAATTTAACTTTACTTTTTGTTTATTAACCTTAAAATATAAAAGTTATAGGTTAGAAAACTGTTTGCCTTATTGGAGTTTTAAATCTATCTTTATTATATTACCTTACGATGCGTAACTTCCAAAAATTCTACTTTTTTCGTTGTTATCACTGTGGTGAATGGTTTTATAGTAATAAACTACTAAAAACTAAGAAATGCTGGAAATGTAATCGGTCTTTCCAGTTCAAAAACTCAACTAAATTTTCCAAAACGGTAACGCTTCAAGGAGCGATTAAAATTATTAAGGATTTGAAAATGAAAGGAGAAACAGAATCACTTTTTAAATTTCTGAATTTGTAAAATGAATGGATCAACTAATATATTCAAAAAATAAAATTATTTAACCCTCTTTCCTTCAATCTTTTAACGCTCTCAATTTTTTAATGAATTGATATTTATAATTTTATTGTGGTTTGAAGTATTTTATGGAGATTAATGATGATTTAAAGTTATTTGATAATACCTTTATTAAAGAACTAAACCGAGAAGCTGGAAATAAAATTGAATATTGGGATATCAGAGCGACATATACAGAAGGAACCACTTTAGATTTCACCGATCAAAAGAGTACAGAAATATCCTCCTATGATATAACCAATTGTGGAATAAGAACTTTTGTTAACGGGGGATGGGGATTCTATGTTCTAAAGGATATTAACAAGAATAAAATAAGATCAAGTTTCTTAAAATCAATAAAATTAGCAAAACTGACGGAATCTTTGTCAAAAAACAAGTTTAAGATAAAAGAAAGAGATCCTATTTGTGAGGACTTTAAAATTGATAGTAAAATAAAGTTGTCTGATGTGGACATTGAAGATAAGATTCAGTTGGTAAAAAACCACGAAAAAATCGCCTCTAATTATTCAAAAATGGTAAAAAATACCCGAACAATTTACATGGATGGCGTTAATAATTATGCGTTTATAAACTCATTTGGGAGTCAAGTTAAACAAAATCTTTCGTACTTACGACTTTTAAATATGGTATATTCCCAAAAAGCTGGGATTATCCAAAGATCAATTAATTCTGTAGGAGGATTAGGTGGATTTGAGATATCTTCCACAGAGAAAGCAGAAAATTTAAGTGAAAAAACAGCAAAAGAATCAATTAAACTATTAGATGCTAAATCTCCTATAGGGGGTAAATTTCCAATTATTGCTGATTCAAAACTTGCAGGAACCCTGATTCACGAAGCACTTGGACACGCTTGCGAAGCAGATCTGGTTTTGAGTAAAGAAAGTGTTTTGAAAGGAAAGATAGGTCAAGATGTGGCTTTAAGTGATATTAACGTAGTAGATGATCCATCTATGGGGCAAGGTAAAATGTTTGGATTGCCGTACGAGTTATTTGGGAGCTATTTTATTGACGACGAAGGGATTCCTTCCCAAAAAACCATTATTATTGAAAATGGAGTCTTAAAAAATTATTTACATAATCTAGAAACTTCTTCAAGAATGAGCGTTCCTCCCAACGGCCACGGGAGAGCGTCTTCTAGTTCTTCGAAGCCTCAAGTACGTATGGGTTTTACTTACATTGAACCGAAGGACTGGGAAATCGATGAATTAATAGAGGATACGAAAAACGGCATTCTTTGCGAAGATTTTCTATATGGTTATACAAACCCAACTACCGGAAACTTCCAATTTAAGTGTAAATTTTCATACAAAATCGAAAATGGAGAAAAAAAAGAATTGATGCGAGATGTTGCGTTATCTGGAATGATTTTAGGAGTTTTAAATAGAGTTTCTGCTATAGGCAATAAAAAAACATTTAGCTACAGTGACGGAATTTGTGGAAAGGGTGGCCAGAGCGTGCGCGTGTGTGATGGTGGCCCATATTTAAGAGTTGAAGATATAACCGTAGGTGGGTTAAATTAAATGGACAATAAGATAGATATATTTGAACTAGCTAGTTACGGAATAAAACTCGCCGAGAAAAAGTATCCCTCTTACAAATGCGCTGAAATCTTTATTGGAAAGAGTGAATATACCAATATTGAAATTGAAGAAAACTCAATAAAGTACAGTGAATTGGGAGGTGATAACGGAGTTTCTATTAGAATTTATAATAATAAAGGATCTGTAGGGTTCGCCTTTACAAATAAACTGAACAAGAAAATTATCGAAAAAATAGTTACTAACGCTATTAAAATGATGAACGCAGGCACTTCAGACCCTAATTTTAAAAATTTGCCTGAAGAATACAAATATTATCCCAATGTTGAACATTTATATGATAAAAGTATAAAATCTTTAACGATAGAAGATTCAATCGAGTTAATTAAAGATTTGATTAAAGTGTGCAATGACGATGACCAAGCAATATCTCAATCTGGTGATTTCACAGCAAATTACAATGTGTCTTATATTTTCAATTCGAACGGGGTTGAAGCATGCGGAGAAGAAACATTATTCTCAATTTCATCCAATATTATTGTAAAAGACAAGGTAACTGGAGAAACTTCAAATGGTTATGAATCGCAAATGAAAAGGAAGTTAGCTGATATTGATGGAACAACTACTGCTACAGAAGCTTTAAAAAATGCAAAAAAAAACCTTAACCGAATAAAAATAAAGACTAAAAAGATGCCGATTGTTTTAACTCCTAAGGGAACCATAAACCTGATTCTAAACCCAATAGCTTCTGCTATAAATGCGGAACTGTTCCAATATAAGCGTAGTTTCTTAGTCGATAAAAGGGAAAAAAAAATTGGCTCAGAACACCTAGATCTTGAAGATAACGCACTGATTAATGGTGCAGTAGGATCAAGTGTATTCGATGGAGAAGGAGTTCCATGTAAAAATAAAAAAATCATAGAAAATGGAACTTTTTTGAAATCTGGATTATTACATAACAGTTATACTGCAGGGAAAGAAGGCGTCGAAAGCACTGGAAATGCTTCTAGAAGATCTTATCGTTCCGTTCCTTCGATAGGTATATCAAATTTAATCTTACAACCAGGTACTGTTCCTCATGAAGAAATAATAAAGGATGTTAAAGAGGGTATATTGTTAAATTCTACCGGAGATTCTCCAAATATATCAACTGGGGACTTTAGTGGATTAATTTCACAAGGAAATTTAATTAAAAATGGAGAAATAAAACAAGCTTTAAATGAAACTATGTTTGGTATTAATCTTTTGGATCTGTTTAAAAATATTGATGTAGTCTCAAAAGATTATAGAATTTATGGATCGTTTAAAGCCCCGTATGTAAGAGTCAAAGAAGTACAAATTATAGGATCTAATGATTAAATTGTGCCATTATTGTTGTTTCATTTTTACGATTATAAAGAAGTAATATTTAATTTTAAATATACAACATCACAAAATCTTCTAATACCTACAGAAGGATTTTCCCATAATTCCGCAATTATAATTTGATTCGTTCCGGCCGTTGGAAAAGAAACATTAAATGCACTTGAAATCCAATCCACACTATGTGGTAAAGTAATTAGTGACGAATTTACAAATGAGATTGCGTTTATCGAGGGTGATGGGCCTAGTATAGTATCGTTATTTCCCTTTAAAATTTCTATGTGGAATGAAAAATCCCGATTTAAATAATTTCCAACAGAAACATAAAAAGTAATATTTTCATCAACTGCAGCATTTGTAGGGTAATTTTCTGCCTTTCTGTCAGAATTCAAAATACCAAGATAAAAATAACCCGGTTTAGGAGTTAATAAGGCGTAAATTATGAATCCAGATATAATGATTATACCAATAATTAAGAGAATTTTAAGGATTTTATCAAATTCTTTATAATTTTTTTTTAAACTATTAAGATTTTTTGTATTATCCATTTTTAGCATTATCTTTGAACCAAGCTATAGTTTTCATTAAACCTTCTTTTAAAGGAGTCGTGGGTTGCCAATTTAGAATCCTTTTTGCTTTCCCTAAGTCAGCACATCTTCTTACAGGATCGTCAATAGGTAAAGGCTTAAATACAATATCTGACGTAGAGTTTGTTAACGCTTTAATTAAATTAGCTATTTCTATGATGGTATGCTCTTTATTGTTACCTAAATTGATGACTTCTCCAATAGCTTCTCTATTATGAACGATCTTTAAAATTCCTTCAATCTCATCAACAACATAAATAAAAGAGCGAGTTTGTGAACCATCTCCAAAAATAGTTATATCTTCGTTGTTTAACGCTTGATATATAAAGTTAGGAATAACTCTTCCAAATTCGGGGCCATATCTAATTCTAGGTCCTGATGTGTTAAAAATTCGCACTACTTTAGTTTTGATACGGTGTTGTAGTTCGTATGCTTTGACAAAAGCCTCCCCAGCCCGTTTAGATTCATCGTAACAACTTCTTGGACCTACAGGGTTAACATTTCCGAAATATGTTTCTGCTGTTGGAATTGCCTCATCAGGAGGATTGCCATACACTTCAGATGTGCTTGTATAGAAAAATAGAGCATTGTGGGCTTTAGCAATACCTAACGCGTTCATCGTTCCAAGAGTGTTACTTTTTAGTATGGATATTGGGTATATACTAAATTCAAACGGAGAAGCTCTGCTTGCCATGTGCATCACGATATCAATTCTTTTAATGTCGCCAACACAAATCCCATTTGGATGATGCGTTAATCCAAAAAATACGGGTTTCGAGATGTCGTGATTAATAAAACGGAAATTTTCTTTTTCCATTAGGTGAGTTATATTTGCAAATCTTCCAGAAGAGAGATTATCTAAACATATGCAATTTGCTCCTTGTTTGACTAAAATATCACACACCCAAGAACCTAAGAAACCTGCCCCACCAGTCACTAAAATTGTTTTACTTCTAAATGAAATGTTATCCTCATTTAATCGTTTTAAAATTTCGTCAAGATCTTGCTTAAAGTCGTAATTCAAGTTAAATTACCAATAAAATTTAGATTAGTATTTTTGTTAAGACTTTTATTTTTTAAAAAGATATAGGTTCTTTATTCTCATTATTCAAAAAATAGCGATTGATAGAATTAACGAGTTTTTTGTCCACAATACTGGCAATATTTAAGCTCTAAAGGGTAAAATTTATCGCAACTTGTGCATTTTTTTAAAGAATTCTTGATAATCTCTCGTCCAAGCATCTCAAAAACATTTTCGACATTTTCTCCTGTTTTTGAAGATACTCCATAAATGTCTCCTTGGAATTTATAGTTGTCAAATAACGCTTTGGCTTCATCATGTTTTACCTCTCTCTGCTTTTCTAAATCGATCTTTGCTTCTATCAATAATTTGGTTTTTGGATAGTTAGGAACAGAAGTAATGACTTTTACCCAATCATGAAGATCATCCAGAGATTCTTTATTAGTAATGTCATAAAGAATTAAAGCCCCAGAAGCACCCGAAACATAGGAGGGGAGTAAAAGAAGGAATTTTTTTTCACCAGCAAAATCCCAGATATTGAGGAGTATTTCAGTATCATCAACCATCACTTTCTTTGTTTCGAAATCTACGCCTATCGTTGATAAAGTTGATTTATCAAACTTCCCCGTTGCATAC
>Ga0209978_10000155_pt1 | contig 21991 bp, 23 predicted proteins | sample BentaG_FD_182805 | JGI IMG/M metagenome (GOLD analysis project Ga0209978, IMG submission 182805) | Deep subsurface microbial communities from South Atlantic Ocean to uncover new lineages of life (NeLLi) - Benguela_00093 metaG (SPAdes)... | ecosystem: Environmental > Aquatic > Marine > Oceanic >... | reverse complement strand
CCCCCTGACCCAAGTATGATTGGGATCTTGAGAGGGAACAGTCAAGTCGACGTTTCCCAAGAATGCGTGAGCCCACATCTACTTTTCACGAGAGTAGCCAAAAAGGGGAACTAGTTGTCGCTTAGATGCCATGTACAGAATGCAGTATTTTATTGACTTCGCATTCAACAACAAAATAAGGCAAACAAAAAAAGGAAATTGTTTTGCTGGGGTTACCAGCTTTTGCCGTAGTTTCCAGCTGCAGCTACTATGTCGTAGATGTCTATGTCTCCGTCATCGTCCAAGTCGCAGTTAGGGTCATACTGTGGATCTGGCTGTGATATGCCGTAGATGCCAGCCATGCGAACAATGTCGTAGATGTCTACATCTCTGTCTCCATCAATATCGCCAGGTAATGTCACCAAGATCGTGCCGTCAACCATCGTGTTATCAGCCATGTCAATTTCGCCCGGAACGGTATCTGCTGTAGCACTTATGGTGTAGTTGCCATAAGCAAAACCTGTTGTATCCCACGTGAAAGTTAGAGTTTGGGTGTCTCCTGAGTTCAATGTTACTGATAGTGTTCCAATTACTGTGGTGTTAGCATAAGCAGTGACGTTGAAAGTCTCCGTAAAGCCGCCTTGATTTTCAGCTGTCACGTATATGGTTACATTATTTCCTTGGCCAACTGTTTCAAGCGGTAGGCAGCCAGTCTTGGAGGTCGTAACGTTGATTACAGCTACATCATGTTGGGCAAGTGGCGAGGTTACGACGGCGGCTCTTATGAAGGCATGCCATGAAGGGTCGTAGCCCAACTGTTGCAAGTATCCTAGAAGTTCCCAAATCGGCATTCCAGGATAAGGTGATGGTGGCGGTCCCATCCAAGATGCGACTGGGTAGGCGTCGTGTGAAACATATTGAGTATCGTTGTGGACATCAGGCGGGTGCTGAGCCGGGTGTGGCACTGGTATGTGACCCCAGAATCCTGCTTCCGCGGCGTCCCAGTAAGGATCGCTGATGAGTAGTTCGTAGGTTGATGAGTTCACTCCTGCAGAGGTTACGTAGTGGCCTGCTTCAAGGCTGGGGTTGTCGTATAGTGGTATCCATTCGCCAGGGCCTATTTCTTGCCAGAACTCGAGGAATAGCACTACATCTTCGCATGCGTAGATTTCGTCTTCGATCCATAGGAAGTCTGGGAATTCCTCAGTGTGTTCGTAGAACAATCCGACCTGACCATAGTTATGTATGGCCATGTCCCAGTCTATAAAGTCTACAAAGTTGTCAACTGTTATGTCTGCACGCATGTCCCAGTTTGGATCCCCTGGAATGGAAAACATTGCGTTATCTATTATTATCAAGTCGTCATCGTCTACGTCTCCATCTCCGTCACAGTCTCCCATTGGGTTGACATTGTGCCACTGAAGATACTGGGATAACCCTGTCTCCATGTCAATGTAGTTTGTGCCTATGTGGGTGAGTCCCGTCCTTTGGCCATCTGCGTCCATTAGGAAGGCTAACTCATGAACAAGTGGGTCAACGTTCCTTGGATCGTGGTCATCCCAGACGCCTGGGTTGTATGATTCAACTAAGGGGAAGCTGTCGCTTATTGCTGGCGGAGGCACAGGGCTTGGATTGTAAATTGATTCGTATTCAGAGTCTAGCCACCATAATGAGTTTGCAACTGATACTGGACCACACCACGTAAATAATCCCAGACCAGGACCCCAACTGTCTTGTTTTTGGTCAAAATCTGGCATTCCGCTAGGTGCGTAGTCAGGATATGAGGCTTTCTTGTGCCATGGTGGTGGCGGTGGGGGTTCTTCTGTTATCTTTTTTACGGTGATGTCTACTGCTACCTCGTCAACGGTGACCCAAAGACCTCCGTCTGGGCTTAAAAGCTCGAGCATGTCACCGTAGCTTAGGACGCCATTGCAATTGTCATACCAATTCTCGATGGTGAGGGGATAGCCAAACAGATCAGTTGGGCAGACTACTTCCCAATCGGTGTACAGCGGGTGTGTCTTCGGATAGTACATCCATTCCCATCCGTAGTATATGGCTGAGAGGTATTCTATGTATATCCGTTCTCCTGGCGTAAAGGGCATATGTCCTACCACATCTTCTACTGTGAGGTTGAGAGTAAGCGTCATGTTCTCTACATGATACTTGTCGGTCAAGCCTGTGGGTAAAAGCGCTAGTGTGACGTTATCGCAAGGATTAAGCAATCCGTCGCCATTGTCTTCCCAATCTAATGTTTCGTAGTCATTGACGCTGCATTCAGGGTAAAGCTCATGCCAGATTATGCCAGTAGGATCATCGATCTTCTCGTTGAGGATTATGTCTATTGACAGTTCTTCAACGTGCCACCAACCATAGTACAAATCTGCGTACAAATCGTGCAGCTCAAGGTTATCGCAATAGTCTAGTACTCCGTTACAGTTGTCTTCCCAGTCAGTTATGTTAAGAGATGGACTATATAGAGGATAGACTTCGTGCCATGTGGAATTCACCACAGTAGTTTTAATGTTGTACATTGTTTCGAAGGGACCTTTATACTCAATGTACCATTCTTGCCTTGGATCACTTAGATTGGATATGCGCATGGTGAAGGTTACTCTGTCAACGTAGTACCATTTCGTTTCTTGAGTTGTCTCGTTCAACATGTCGATCTGGTCGCCGGGACTAAGCCTGCCAGGGAAGGGATCATCTATGGGTTCTTCCCAGCTAGTAAGAAGGTGGTAGTTGCCAAAGCTTGGATAAAGCTCATGCCATTCAATGCCAATAGGATCCATAACTTTTTCGTTAAGGATTAGGTCAGTAGCATACTCTTCAACGTGCCACCATATTCCCATCCAATCTTCAAACATGATATAGTCGCAGAAGTCGAGGTGACCGCTACCGTTGTCAATCCAATCAATGATGTGATATGGATGCCCCGTTACCCCGTTGTAAACGGGCCAGACCTCATGCCATAAAGTGCTTATAGGGAAGATATCTGGATCATAGGGTCCTTTGAACTCAACGTAAATGAATTCTTGATAATCTTCCGACCACAAACCCAACGTCATTGTCACTCTGTCCACATGGAACCAACGAACCTCCTGAGTCACATCGTTAGTCATGTCAATTTGATCGGAAGGATCGAGATATCCATTCCCGTTGTCTTCCCAACTTGTGAAAGTCCAACTCTCACAATAGTCAGGATAAATCTCGTGCCACGGAGTACCCATCGGGGTATATAGATCGATTATGCCCATCAACGAGTGCATGTGAATTGGCGTAAGAGACGGACCATCCATGTGAATTGGCGTAAGAGACGGCCCATCAAGGTAAATGAGGTCATCCTGTGGCAGCGCACTTGAAGGTAAATTGATGCCAACTAATAACAAAGATGTAACAAGCAAAGTCAAAGCAAACAGCGTAAAAGCTTTCTTTTTGTCGATATTCATCATCTTCTATCTTCTCCTTTCTATTTTCGGTATGTACTATTTCTTAACCTACTTAAAAAAGTCTATGGAACATAGTTCTAATTTCTAGCCTAAAGGCGTAAAACGCCTAATCTTCAAAGCATTATCAGAAAACAGCAAAAAGTGACTTATAGCTATATTTTCACTTTATCCCTACGGAAATGTACTACTAAACAGACAAAAACCATTAAAAGCTCGGTGAATAGACAATTAAGAAAAGGAGTAAGGCTCGTTGCTTTCTGCCAGCGTTTTCAAAGATGAAACAAAACTTGATATTAACTATACACCAGCAAAGCTTCAACACCGCAGCTATGAGCTTAATCTTCTAAACCAGTATTTCCGCCACGCTATAGAGACTCCGGGAAAAATGACGCAACGTGTAATTGTAACTGGCAAAATTGGAACTGGGAAAACCGTGGTGGCTCAGCATTTCGGACGAACCATAACGCGCGAAGCGCAGCAGCGTAACATCAATCTCCACTATATCCACGTGAACTGCCGCCAAAACAAAGGCAGCTTTTTTCTAATACTGCAACAACTAGTGACGCGATTTCATCCAACCTTTCCAAAACGAGGCTACTCTGCTGAAGAATTAATGCAGACCTTACTTCAGATTCTTGACAATCAAAACATCTATCTCATCATCGCCTTGGACGAATTAGAATCACTCATACAGAACGAAGGTTCCGAGCCCCTCTACAAGATAACTCGCGTAGAAGAAACCCGTGCCAAAGCACTTGGGCGACTTTCGCTTCTATGTATCCTCCGACAACTAAGCTGGCTCAACAAGTTAGATGCAAGTACTAGGAGCACACTTCAGAGCAACATAATCGAACTGGGCGCCTATACAAAGGCACAGCTACAAGACATTCTAAGCAACCGCGTGACATTAGCCTTCAAGCAAGGAACTGTTCCTACGGAAACCATAACACTTGCAGCAGAGTTGGGTGAAGAGGAAGGGGGAAATGCACGTTATGGCATAGAACTTCTTTGGAGAGCTGGGAAATATGCGGACACAGAAGGAATTAAAGAGGTTTCACCTGAATATGTCAGAAAAGCTGTGGGAAATGTTTATGCAGGAATACGGCGAGACGAGATTGCGGCTTTAATCTTTCACAAAAAGCTATTTCTACTCGGCATTGCACGGCGTTTCCAGCAAACCGGTGGGATTCATCTGTCAATGGGTGAAGCGGAAGAAGCTTATACTATTGCGTGCGAAGAGTTCGACGAGAAACCGCGAGGGCACACGCAACTCTGGAAGTATATGCAGGAGCTTTCAAACTTCGGCGTTATCAAGGCAGAGCTTTCCACAAGTGGTCAACGGGGCAAAACCACCTTGATAGGGCTACCACGTATTGCCGCGGCAGACTTGGAAAAAGTGTTAAACAAAACTCTAGAGCGCGCCAGACGAGGACATGCGCTATGAAAGTTGAAGACATCTTCTCTTCCAGAGGAAGAGTTAGAATTATGCGCATTCTCTCCGAGATAGGAGAACTAAACATTTCCGGCATCGCAAAACGTGCAGGACTAAACTACACTACAACCAACGAACATTTGCTAAAGCTAGAGAATGCAGGTTTGATAAAACACAAGTCTTTCGGTCGCATTCGCATTTATCGTTTCAATGAGGAAAACGCAAAAGCGAGGGCTATAAAAGATTTGATGGAATTGTGGGAACAAGAAAACAGCGTATACCCTAAAGGGGTAGGGGGGAGGGGGTAGGTCTGTATCTATGTCCCCTTGGACTATGATAGAAGCAGCATTTATACTGCCTTTGATAAAGCAGCAACTGAACATCGATGCTGACCATATTTTTAGGAACTCTGCAAATAGCATAATTGGAAAAACGGAAACATTTAAAATAAGAATAAGCATTGCGGAAGAAGAGGAAAAGGTTCCATAAATTGATTATAAGCAACCTCTAAGGAAAGGCGTGAAATGTATGAGTATGGTAGATATAAGCAAGAAGCCAGAAGTTTTTCGCGAGGCAACAGCTAAAGGCACAATAAAGTTGAAAGCCAAAACCATGCAGCTAATCAAGGATGGGAAGGTTGAGAAGGGTGATGTTTTCAGTTTGGCGAAGATTGCAGGCGTTTTAGCAGCTAAAAAAACGAGTGAACTTGTCCCGCTGTGTCATCCTCTGCCATTATCCACCATAAACATTTCAGTTGAAACTGCTGACGAGTCAATGGTAGCTGTGGAAGCAACGGTCAAAGCCTTTGCAAAGACCGGTGTGGAGATGGAAGCGCTAGTAGCAGTTTCCGCCGCACTTTTGACAGTATGGGATATGACCAAACAATATGAAAAAGACCGCAAAGGTCAGTACCCTACAACTGTTATCGAAGACGTCAGAGTTTTGCGCAAGGTGAAGAAAGAGTGAGTGAATCTTCACGGAAACACAAGGCTGAAGCCCCAGCCAAACTTGGTTTCGCCCTTGTTATGTGTAGTACATCTCGCTTCGCACGTTTGCAGGAGAACAGGCATATAGATGACCCCTCAGGCGACTTGATTGCTCAAATGCTAAGGAAGCTTGGTTACAAGATTATTTCTCGCGTTCTGGTGCCAGACAGAGAAAGGCTGATCAAAAAGGTAGTTGAAGAAGCTTTGCAAGATAAGGCTGTGGCTGCTGTTATTGTTTGTGGCGGTACCGGAATTGCACCTAATGACGTAACGATCGAAACTATCAGTCCCATGTTAAGAAAGATTTTACCCGGTTTCGGCGAACTATTCCGCAAACTAAGTTATGATAGCATAGGTTCTGCGGCTGTTCTGAGCCGTGCAGTCGCTGGAATTGTGAAGGGCAAGGTAGTTTTTTGCATTCCAGGAAGTATAGACGCTGTGAAGCTTTGCCTCAACAAGCTTATATTACCTGAAACGGGTCACATCGTAAAACACGCTCGGGAAAAACCATGATTAAGGATAACTTCAATCGCCCTGTTCTGAACTTGCGAATCTCGGTTACTCAACGCTGCAATTTACACTGTCCCTACTGTCATCGCGAAGGTCAAGAGAAAGAGCCTAACGATTCTGTTATTGAAATGACTGCCGCAGAAATCATTCGATTGGCAAAGATAGCTATTAGCTTGGGCATCGGAAAGATCAAGTTGACAGGCGGTGAACCTTTGCTGCGAAAGGACATTCTAGACGTTGTTGCAGGCATTGCAGGTTTGGAGGGCTTACAGGATTTGTCGATGACCACAAATGGGGCTTTCTTGGAATCCCTGGCGAAGGATTTACAGGCTCGCGGTTTGATGAGAGTCAATATTAGTTTGCCGTCTTTGACAGCTGACATTTATGGTGAGTTGATGGGTGGCAACTTGGAAGATGTGCTTAGGGGAGTTAGTGCCGCTGTTGATGCTGGCTTGTATCCGGTTAAGTTAAACATGCTGGTTTTGGCGGGTGTGAATGAAGATGAAATTCCTGCAATGATTCAATTTGCCAGAAAAAGCGATACGTTATTACAGCTGATAGAGCTAGAGCCCATAAACATCAGTAAAAAGTACTATGAACGCTACCTTTATCCATTGGACAAGGTAGAAGCAGATTTGGCAAAGCGAGCTTTAAATGTGGAAGTGCGACCTTACATGCAAAACAGGCGCATATACCACTTACCAGATGGAAGAGTTGAGGTAATCCGCCCTACAGAGAACACAGAATTCTGCACCCATTGCACGAGGCTGCGGATAACCAGTGACGGGAAGCTGAAGCCTTGTTTAATGGTTAACACGAATCTAGTAGACATATTAACTCCTTTAAGGAATGGAGCAACTAAGGAACAATTGAAAAAGCTTTTTGCACAAACTTGCCGAAGGAGAGAACCGTATTATAAGCCGCCAACCTATCAAGTAGTGAAGCAGAACTGCCTTTCCTCACTTCGTCCACAAGAAGATTAGGACAAGCAGTTTACAAAGTTTTCTCGTTCATTTACTTCATGCTTTTGAACTGCATTAAACTTTTATATAACTTGCATGGACATAGCGAAGGAGGTTAAAAATGAAGAAAGCAATACTCTTAACGATTCTTGCGTCTGTCCTCGCTGTAACACTGTGTACATCAGCAATACGTCCAGCAAAAGCATGGATAGAGGATTTTGAGTGGTTAGGACGGCAACGTCATGATGATGATCCTTACTGGGGTAACATCTTAGTGTATGAAGAAGGCTCCAACGCTAAACTTTTGGTTCAAGTGCGTAACCACTATCTCTATGACCTAAATGTTTCGGCTGTCAAGGTGTTCATGGACTGGAACTTAAATTATTCCTCCGATGAATGCAGTGAAGACACTCCATTGGTAATGAAGTCAGGTGAATATCGTGACTTCACAATTACCTTTACAGTACCTTCAACCTCTGTTGCTACGAATTTCCTTAGACATGATTATATCATTTACGTTGACGAAGTCAATGCTACGACTGGACCTAAAGAAGTGACGAATTTTCACTATTGGTCTATTGATTGGGACGATATTATTGTTTGTTCAACGATTCAGAAAGAAGCCATGGTGCTGTACGATGAAATAAGCATGGTATTTAGCTACTACGATTACTTCTCTTTCAGCTCTGTAGTGGCTCGAAGTTTGTGGTATAACGGCTCCATACATTACCAGATGGGGTTGGACAGCCATGAATCAGGCAATTTCGACAGCGCCAAAACACGTTACGAAACTGCTCTTGATCTATTGAATCAGGCGATTGATACTGAGACAGCATACGATTTAGACTGGCAGCAATTTGATAATAATTATACTCGTCAATGGAAGCAAACTGATCTGTTGGAAAAAGAAGCGAACCTTACGATTCGTGAGGCTATAGCAAACGCTAGTATGATAGAAGCAGATGCATCAATGAAAACGGCCGATGCACAATTCGCATTAGCGCAAGCAGCCATGACGCAAGCCTATGCATGGATTGTGTTCGGAATTGGATTTGTGATATTCGGCTTTGCTGCAGTTATATGGGCGTCCAAAAGACCTAGTTCCCCATAACCTCTTTTTTTATTTTTTACGTGTACAGGTTGAAACTGTTGCAGTACTAAGCAGAAGCATCTAATTCCATAGATTTCAATATCGCTTTCGCCTGTCTTTTGCTTCCAGCAATGTAGCTGACTTCATCTTCGCCAAAGTTAAACCAGTCAGCTAGGTCTGCTGCCATCTGCAGGTTGTTTTCAAAAATAATTTTCAGATAAGGCAGAACGTCTTTTTGCGCCACCGCTACTGAAATGTGCATTCGCCGTTTTACCTTCTTCCCTATTTCCCTCTTCTTCGCTCTCTCGGCTCGGCTAGTTGACAACATCCTTATTCTTTGCGGAAACCTAAACGGGATCCATCCAGTCGGCTTCGACTTGTCCCTAGCCATCGCTACCCCTGCAGTCATAAAGTCAATCATGTACCGCATCAACTTCCAATTTCGTGTCCGCCTAATCCTTCCCCTATACAAGTCAGCCATTGCCAACGCTTCCATAGCATTTGCCAACTCACTTGGAACGTTAAAATGATGAGGTGCATTTTCGTAAATCCATTCGAAAAACATGTCCAAATCAACATCAACCATGCCGACCGTCTGCTTAGCAGCCCTGCAACTTTTTCCATATAAAACCTGGCGTAGAACAGTGAAAATAACTTCTTTGCGGTCTCGATAGGCAAGCCAAGAGACCTCATCATACGTAAGCCTCCTCTTTCCCTGTCCCAACGCCTGCAAATCATTTACAGCCGACCGGATGTCACCTTCACTTCGTTGAGCGATAAACCTTACAGCTTCCTCATCAGCAGCAATGTCTTCTTTGGCGCAAATTCGCCTTAAATGCTTCAACACTTCGCCTGCCGATGGCTTTTTGAACTCGATGACTAGATATTTTTTTTTGTTTCGAAATGCTATGAACTTTTTGTTCCAGAAATCGTTCGCGATTAGAACGATAGGGCACCGTGTGTTTTTTATTATTTCAGTTATGGCTGGGATGGCTCCTCTATCTACTGTGCCATAAATTCCATCCATCTCGTCAAGGAGAATTATGCGCTTTTTTCCGAAGAAACCACCATATTGAGAAGCTAATCCGGCAAATTGGCGGATTTTCTCCTCAGTGCGGTAATCACTGGCGTTCTTCTCTATGAACTCCATGTCAAGGTCGCTAGCTAAGGCTTCAACTGTTGCTGTCTTGCCGACGCCTGGTGGACCATGAAGGAATGCGGCTTTCTGTGCAGGAACTCCTTTCTCCCACGATTTTAACCATTCTTTGAATTTGTCTATTGCTACTCGGTTTCCCACAACTTCTGTCAAAGATTTGGGCTTGTGCTTCACTGTCCATGCAGCATGCACTACAGATTAGCCACCTTTCAACTCGTATCCTGCCTCGGCAAGCCTCGCCAACAACGCACTCAACTGCACCTCTTCATCTGCGCCTTCAGTAAGGCGGAAATCTACTTCGCCCACTACGTCTGCCAGTTTAACCTTCCAGTTTTCTGGAACGTCAAGACGGAAAAGTTCTATGTGAATCTGTTTTATTATGTCGCCTCCAGCCACGCCATACTTCATAATCATCTCCCGAAGCCTTTTTCTTGCTTCAACGAAGTTGCCATCCATCGCGATTTTTATCATGGCGTGAACGTCTGCTGGGTTTGCTCGTCCAACCACCGAATAAACCGTTTCTGAGCTTACAGGTTTCCCAAGGGAAGCGGTTGCCTGTAACGAGTTGACGGCTTTCCGCAGATCGCCTCTGCAAATGTCGTAAATTGCGTCTAACCCATCCTCTAACAATTCTGCGTTTTCGTTTTGGGCTATGTGCTTAAGGTATGTGTCCTGTTCCTCTCGTGGTAGATAGCTGAAACGGAAGGGGGCGCAGCGGCTTTGAATCGGCTCGATGATTTTTCCGCTGTAGTTAGCTATTAGGATGAATCGGCAAGTTCCGGTGTACCTTTCCATTGTTCGCCGTAAAGCTTGCTGTGCATCTCCAGTCATATTGTCTGCTTCATCTAAAATTAGGATTTTGAATGGGATTTCTCCAAGCGTCCGCACACGAGCAAAAGTCTTCACGGTTTCGCGAACAACGTTTATGCCCCGTTCATCGCTTGCATTTAGTTCCATTAAATTCTCTCTGTAAGTGTCGCCATACAACTCGCGAGCTAGACATAAAGCTGCGGTTGTTTTTCCTGTTCCAGGAGGACCAGCAAAAATGCAGTGGGGGACGTTGCGGGATTTTGCGAAGCTGGCAAGGCGTTCTACTATGTCTTTCTGGTTTACAATTTGGCTTAAGGATTTTGGGCGGTATTTTTCTGCCCACATTTCATAGCTCATGTAATTCTCTCCGAATGATGCTATACACTAGATTTATAGTAAGATAAATTAATTCTTTAGTAGATGTGCAGCGGTGGTACCTGAAGGAATGGGGGTTGAATGTTAGAAAGGCGATGCTAGGAAGATTTCCACAATCCGTGGATGCTGCAGTACTCTCTTGCCCAGATTTTCTCCGCTGTGATTTCAAACTCTGCTTCTGGTTTGTCTCCTGGTTTTAGGAATTTTCTGTAAATTCTGCCGTCGGCAATTATTTCTATCCATTCAATATAGTGCTTTTGTTCCATCGGATGCGGGACTGAACCAACTTTCACGCTTATTCCTTTCGCAGTTTTTTCTATTACAGGGACATGTTTTTCTAAGCCTGTATCCGTGGTCTTTTCCGCAAGTAACTCCATTGGCTGACCGCAACAGACGAGTTGTCCCACTCCCGCATGCAAAACTTCAACTATGTTGCCGCAAATGTTGCATTTGTAAATTTGTTTTTGTTCTGTCGTTTTCTATCCCTCCTCTTAATATTCTTCACATTTAAGCTGGAAGTAGCTTCGCGGGTGATCACATGAAGGACATTCTTCTGGTGGTTCCTTTCCAAAGTGAATATATCCACATTCTCGGCATACCCACCAAACATCTTTTTCCTTTTTGAAGAAGGTTCCTGCCTCAACATCTTTTAACAGTTTCTTGTATCTTTCTTCATGATGTTTCTCTGCTTTACCGATCGCTCTTAATCTTATCGCGATTTCAGGAAAGCCTTCTTTTTCAGCAACTTCGGCGAATTCTGGATACATTATTGTGTTCTCGTAGTTTTCTCCTGCGATTGCTGCCTTCAGATTCTCTGCTGTGCTGCCGAGAACCGTTGGGGCTACTGCTTCAACTTTAACCTCATCTAGTTCCTCGCCACTTTTCTTTTTCAACCTGCAGATTAACTTGAATAGGTTGCTCGCATGCTCCTTCTCGTTCTCTGCAGTAATGAGGAAAATCCCTGCAATCTGCTCAAAGCCTGCCTTCTTGGCAACCTTTGCATAGAATGTATAGCGGTTTCTTGCTTGACTTTCACCGATGAATGCTTTTACCAGATTTTCAATGGTGTTTTTCATTGTTACCTACCTTCTGTCCGACTCATAAAATGTGTCTAGTTATTTAAATTTTCATTAACTGATTCGCTCACCGCTTTGAATCTTCTACTCTGGGAACCCCTTCTCCCCGCGTGTAGCATGTGCACGCAGCATGAGTTTTTCAGCGATTTCCTTTCCAAGTTGTCTGCATTTTTCAAGCCCTGCTTCATCCGGTACGTATTTGAGTAGAACTGGTGGTTCCATCAAGTGCATTTCAAATCTGTTCTTCATGATTTCAAGAACCAGTCGTGGTGCTTCACCACTCCAGCCGTACGACCCGAAAGCTGCTCCTATTTTATCTTCCAAATTGACGTTTTTCAAGGCAATTTTCTCGAGAAGATTCTTAATATCAACAGCCATGTCATGATGGTAAGTTGGGGCTCCAATTGCAATAGCGTTATAGTCAGCGAACTCTTCAGGTCTTGCGTGAAACTTTAGTTCAGCTTCAACTCCTTGAATTGCTTTAGCTCCTTCGGCTACTGCTTTAGCCATCTTTTCGGTGTTTCCAGTTCGGCTATAGTAAAGAATGAGGATTTTTTGCATATAGAGACTCCCCCTAAGTTGTTCTGCGATGCGTCTGTGTGGTATACTCACGTTTCTCCTCAGTTTCTTTGTCCATCTAATCACCTTCTATTTCAGTTATTGCAACATTTTATGCTTGAGTCTCGTTGGATGTTGTTGGGGGCATAAATATCCGTGTTGCAAGTTCTTTGTCAATCATAAACAATCCATTACCTTTTCCAGCAAGTTTCAATTTAGAGATTATGTCGTTGTCATTAGCCTCCTCCTCGATCTGTTCAGTGACAAACCATTGGAGAAAGATGTTTGTAGCATGGTCTTTCTCTTTAATCGCCAGGTTAACAAGATCATTGATACTCTTTGTAATGAATTTCTCGTGCTTCAAGGTCTTCTGAAACATGTCTAGAGACGAGCCGAATTCTGTTGGTGGTTGTGTGATAGCCATGAGTTTCACTTGTCCGCCTTGGTCGTTAATGTAATCGTAGATTTTCATGGTGTGTACCATCTCTTCTTGATATTGGACCATAAACCAATTGGCAAATCCTTTCAATCCAATAAAAGTGCTGTAAGCAGACATGGACATATACAGGTGTGCTGAATACATCTCGTTGTTGAGCTGTTTATTCAGTGCCCCTACCATTTTCTTGGTTAACATTTTTTCACCTCCTTTTCAACATGCTAAGTTGTGTTCTTTGTGTCTGGTCAGAATTTCGTCAGCTAACCTGTCTAACGCCTTAAAGTCTTCTTCCTCTGGGAAACCTTTTATAACAACAGGTTCAAGCAACTCAACCTTCAGGTTGGGAAGCATCCTAGTAATTTGCTCAACCATTCTACCCCCCCAACCATAAGATCCAATGATCGATGCAAACTTCAACTTCGGTCTCAAAGCATTTGCAAGATAAACCGCGTAAACCACATTTGGATGCGGACCAACAAGAACTGTAGGCGAGCCTACCACAACTGTGGCAGCGTCTACTAGAGCCATAGCCAATTTTCCAATATCTGTCCTAGCTAGATTAAACTGTTTTACAGTTATGCCTCTTTCAACTAAAGCGGCAACAAAGTATTCCACCATCTTTTTGGTGCTGCCATGCATTGAGATGTAAGGTAGTACAACGATGTTTTTGGGCGGGGCGTAGACCCAATCTTTGTATGCTTCAAGTATAAACTCTGGATTGTGATAGATGGGACCGTGGCTTGGCGCTATAATGTCGATCTGCAAATCCTTTATTTTCTCTAAATTTTTCTGGATTATTGCTCTGAAGGGCATCATGATTTCTGCATAGTATCTCTTGGCTGCCTCGTAGACTGTTGCTTTATCAGTTATATACAGGTTAGATGTTGCGAGATGAGAACCGAATAAATCGCAAGGGAAAAGTATCTTGTCTTCTCTTAGATATGTCAGCATCGTCTCTGGCCAGTGAACCCATGGAGCATGGATGAACTCTAAGGTTTTATCTCCTAACGACAGGGTTTCCCTATCCTTCACTGTCATGATTCTGTTTTCAGGAATCAGAAGCAGTTCCATGAGCAAGTTTTTGCATTTAGGGGTTGTAACAACTATGGCATTTGAATACATCTTCAATATCTGCGGCAGTGTCCCAGAGTGGTCTTGTTCCGCATGGTTTGTGACTACGAAATCTAAGTTTTTAACTTCTAGCTGGTTTAGGTTGTTGATTAGCACATTGGCCATGGGTGGGTCAACAGTGTCTATCAAAGCTGTTTTTTTGCTACCTTTGACAAGATAGGCGTTATAACTCGTTCCGTCAGGAAGCGGGATGAGTTCATCGAAGAGTCGTCTATCCCAGTCAACCGCTCCAACCCAATGAACGTCTGCTTTTAGTTTTCTCGGCTTCATTTTATTCGACCTTCTCAAATTGATCTTTTGTTGCTCCACAAAGTGGGCAAACCCAGTCATCTGGCAGTTCTTCGAACGAAGTTCCTGGTTCTATTCCAGAGTCTGGGTCTCCTTTTTCTGGGTCATATATGTACCCACAAATTACGCATCTGTATTTTGTCATTCTATCACTCCTTGTTTTCTTCTTTTAGGTAAGTTGGAGCTGCTTTGGGAGTTGTGCCTTTCTTTATTATATGGTAGTAAAAATAGGTCATAGGTTCCTCGTCGGTAAGGATTTCAGCGTCAACTACTTTGCAGATAAAAATGGTGTGTGTGCCTGCATCGACTTCTTTGATCACTTCAGCTTCTAAATATGCAATTGTATGATCCGAGACTATTGGTGCGCCAGTTCTTCCGATTTTGAAGTTTACTCCTTCAAGTTTATCTACATCTCTTCCGCTTCTGAAACCGAAATGGCCTATAAACTTCAATGGTGTATTCCTTGAAAGAATCGAGACAGTTAAAACGCTGCTTTCTCTGATGAATTCATGTGTGAAGTTCTGCTTGTTTATGCTCACCGCTATTGTCGGTGGTTTCGATGTTACTTGGAATAGCGTGTTGACGATTTGCCCGTTACAATTATTTTCTTTTCCGGAAGTTACGATGTATAAGCCATAACTTATCCTATGTAACGCTTTGTTGTTCATTCTTTCACCATAGTTTCTTTAAAAAGCTCTACTGCGTTCCTCTTTCCTCTTTTATGTGCTTCAGGTTATGGCTTATTTTCACACCTGCTTGCTCAAAAAGTTTTCCAACGGGACAGTTTTTCTGGGTTAGTTCAAAAATTCTGTGAAATAAAAGAGATCCACACGGTATGCACCTCAGCAGGCGACCACATGATAATGACAGAAATATGGACAAACGACGGAAGAGAACTGACAAGACTAGTTTCTGAAAAAATCGGAAAAATCGAGGGTGTTAAAAAAATCTGCCCCGCAATTATCCTAGAGAAGTTAAAGAGCTGAGTGAAAGCACGCGCCCGCAAATATTGAAATCAGGGCCAAAGTCCCAGCGTTTCTATGGCTTCAGCGACTCTTCCTACGCCTAGTAGCAACGCGGCAGTTCTCATATCAGTTTCTTTCCTACTCATACTCTTGTACACATCGTTGAAGGATTTTACCATAATATTTTCCAGCTTCCGGTTTACATCCTTTAAAGTCCAGTGCTCTCGAGTCAAATTTTGAACCCACTCGAAGTAGCTAGCTGTTACGCCACCAGCGTTTGCGAGTATATCTGGTATCAAGAACACCTTTTTCTCATGGAGTATTTCGTCTGCCTTTGGTGTGGTAGGTCCGTTTGCTCCCTCGCCTACTATTTTTGCTTTTATTTTTCCAGCGTTTGCTTGGGTGATTTGATTTTCTAATGCCGCTGGGATTAGTATGTCGCATTTAAGTTCAAGAACCTCAGCGTTTGTTATTTCTTTTTTCGCTTTTTTAAACCCTGAGACGGAGCTCGTCTTTTCTTTGTGTTCAAAAACTTTGTATGGATTTAAGCCTTGCGAGTTGTAGATTCCGCCTCTGGAGTCGCTTACTGCAATAATTTTTGCTCCCATGTCGTACGCTATTTTAGCGGCGTTCCATCCTACATTGCCATATCCCTGCACCGCTATTTTTGCACCTTTCATTTTCATGCCTAAACGTTTAGCGGCTTCTCTTATGCAAATTATGACTCCTCGAGAGGTTGCTTCGGCTCTTCCTTCGGATCCGCCTATGATTATAGGTTTTCCTGTGACGCATTCGGGTACGCTGTAGCCTTTGAATCGGCTGTACGTGTCCATTATCCACGCCATTGTTTGGGCGTTTGTGTAGATGTCTGGGGCGGGTACGTCTTTGTGGGGTCCAATGAAGTCGAGGAGCATGTTTGTGTATCGCCTTGTTAGTCGTTCAAGCTCGGCTTGGGACATTTCTTTTGGGTTGCAGCAGACGCCGCCTTTTGCTCCGCCATAGGGGATGTCGACTACTGCACATTTCCATGTCATCCACATCGCGAGTGCTGTAACTTCGCCCAAATCAACACGTGGGTGGTAGCGGATTCCCCCTTTGAATGGACCTCGAGCGTCTATATGTTGAACTCGGCAGCCCCAGAAAATGCAAATGTCACCGTCGTCCATCTTTATCGGAATTGAAACCGTAAGCGTTCTTTTAGGACGTTTTAGAAATGCATGAACCCCCGGGTCTAACTCCAATATTCCCGCTGCGATTTCCAACTGTTCTAATGCAACGTCTAATGGTCTCATTTCTCTACTCATTTGCAAACCTCCAAACCTTTTGCTACCTCTTTATGAAAGAATGCACTTAAAATTTAGGCTTTCGCGGTTGGCATGTCCTCTTCAGAAGCTATTCATCAGCAGAAAATCAAAATAATCCTTCAGCGGGAGTCATTTCCATAACTGATAAATGTCCGCTTGAACATTTTAGCCTAAGGGAAAGTAAGCATGAGATTGATGGCTAGAATTTTTTTCATTCTTGGGCTTGTCCTGATAAACCTCTTCACTTTTGGATTCAGCATAAAACCAGCGGCTCATGGACAGTTTGCCAGAACCAGCCAGACAGTGGTTTATGTTGACCCATCTAACATCACAGACATAATGTTGATCCCGTCGAAGAATTTTACTATTGCAGTAAAAATCTCTAATGTTACTGATCTTAAAGGGCTTGACATTCAGCTGAGTTGGAACGCTTCAATATTAAACTACACCAGCCACGTAGTGAAAATTCCCGTTGAGAGCTACACTGATGGGATTCTACATGAACCAATAATGCAAGTTAAAAATGAAGTAAACGCAACAGCGGGAACTTGCTGGGTCGCCTTCATCGCTTTTGGTGGGCCATCCTTTGATGGTAGTGGAACGGTCTTTGAGATGATATTCACAGTGATAGATTTCGGAGAGTGCCCTATAGATATATACAATAGTGATCTCTCCGACTCGAACGGGCAGCAAATAGGCCACACAAGTGAAGACGGATATTTCAGCAACGTGTTCTATGACATAGCCATCCTTAGTGTTACTCCATCTTCTACAAGCGTGTTCATCGGAGATATGGTAAACATTACTGTTGTTGTCCTAAACAACGGGACAGTGAGAGATGAAACCTTCAATGTTACCACGTATTATGATAGTGTTGCGATTGACACTGAAGCTGTATTTGGATTACCGCCGAATACAGAAGAAACGTTAACATTTCATTGGAACACAAGCGGTATATCTCTTGGAGACTATACCATATCTGCTAACGCAACCATCGTACAAGGCGAAACTAGAATAGAAAACAACAGATTTGAAGATGGAACAATAACCTTAGCTATTGAATCGATTCACGATGTAGCAGTTACGTTGCTGACGCCTCTTAAAACAGTGGTGTTTAAGGGATACTGCTTTCATATGAACGTTACCTTAGAAAACCAAGGTAATGTTCCCGAAACCTTCAACGTAACGCTCTATGCCAACAATGTTGATATAAACAGAACCCAAGTTTACTTAGACAAAAGTGACATCCTCACTGTGACCTTCGCTTGGCAGGTAATAGATGCAATAGAATATGAAGACTACCTGTTGAACGCCACGGCAGATCAAGTCTTCGGTGAAAATGATACAAACGACAACAGCCTCATTTATGAAGGCGTGAAAGTCGCACATCCTGGTGATTTTGATGTAGACATGGATGTGGACATCTTTGACATCGTGTTAATAGCTTCAGCTTATGGCTCCGAAAAAGGTGATCCATTGTACAACACCAACTATGACGTGAATTGTGACGGCAAAATTGATATTTTCGACATCGTTATGATAACTCCTTGGTACGGGTACAAAAGACCATGAATGCGAAAGCTTGAGGCACACACGTGAGAGGGGAAAAGGCTGATCGGAGAAAGAAACTATTACGTGTACTGGTAGTTTTGGTTCTAATTATCGTCATCGCCATAGCTGCAATCTATACTCATCTGAATAATGCTTTCACCGTTGCTCTAATGGAATCATTAAGCACCTTCGAAGTGACTAGAGTTGAATATCCTTCTATCCAACCCGATTCCATCCAATTGAACATAACGTTCACTCTAAAAAACCCAACTGATTTTCCAATAAGTATTGAGGCAATCATTATTTCTTTGTATATTGATGAGAAGCATATTATAGGAGTGAACTTACCCCTAAACGAGAACCTGCCTGCTGGTGAGGACACCTTTTTCTATTCCATTCACGACGTTACGAGTAACGATGTTTTAAGTAGTATCCGAAGCCAAACGTACACGCTGAGAGTTGAAGGGGAGATTGTAGGGTCTACAAGTTACCTTTTTGTTCAGACACATGTACGCAAAGGGTTAGCCTTCTCTAATGTAGTGGAAGGGATTCCTTGAGCCAAATCTTAAATAAGATCACGCCCAGTTAATCACGGTGCTGAAAGAACAGCACCTTAGACATCTCAAAAAGGAGGAGATCAAAACGCTCGATTTGTTGAGAATGAAAAGCGTGGCTGTGTTGGGTCTTTTTGTCATTATGATGGCGGGTGCTACAGTATATTCGTCGCATCGATTCGCCCTTGCAGATAGGGAACTGCAATCTGTCACTCCAGAGTGTACAGTGTACTTCGATCCTGGGTCACCAGAAGTGAAACTTGGCGAAATCTTTAGGGTTAATGTAATGGTAGATGATGTGGAGGATCTTTGGGGTTACGAGGTTGGTTTGGTGTTTGACCGTTCTGTCCTAGAATATGTTGGAGCCAGAACGCCGCATTGGAGGTTTATCTCTGGCCAGATTGAGTATTTGTTCTGGGTCGCTGGAACAGCTCCTCAAAATGGCGAAGTAGAATTGCTGGAATTTACTTTCAAAGCTAAATCCAAAGGAAGTTCTTCGCTTAGCTTTTACATCCACAATCTTGCAACTATAAAGTACTGGGAAGCTCCTAAAGACTACGTAGGCTGGCCCATTCCACATATGCTGTCTGAAGGCCTCGTAACAGTCTCATAGTATGCTTAATCCATCTCACTGCTCTTCAAAAGAAACCCACAAACCACGCTTCTCTTTTTTTTTGGCTACGAACATGACCTCTATATAGACAAGTTACTAAACTCAATAGTCGTATGTTTACTAGCTTTAAAAAGAAGGAAAAAAAGGGGGAAGTATTATTCTAGAATCCTTTCAATAGCGTCTTGTTCTGCCTCTTCCGCAAGGGGTATTCCTGTGACTTTCGCCGCCCTCTCACTTAAGGCCATCAGATCGTTTCTGTTGAGTAGGTGAAGTTTCCACTTTCTTGCACCCGCCAGCAATTGCTTGAGTCCTACGCCGACACGGTCAGAAAGGTATGTGTACAATCCTACTGCTTCCCATGGGATTTCCTTGAATCTTTCACCGAATTTCTCTTTTAGCTTAGGTGCAGCGATGTAAAACTTGTCAGGTGTATCACCGTATCTGTTCGCAAAGGTACGCGGTAGCTTGCCCTCTTCAGACAACTGCCTGAAATAGTTTGCTTTCATTACTGCTGTTAGTGGTGAGCGTCCCATTAAGACGGCTTTGACCATTGGTCCGTTGCCAAAGTTGCTCATAGCTATTGCTTTGAAGATTTGTGTTTCACTGATGAAGCCTCCTGCCATAATAAGATCTGGTACGAATTTGCCCTTCTTTTCTAGAATTCTAGCACATTTCAGCATCCATGATTCCAAGTATACCGTTGGAATGCTCATTTCGTCCATCATAGGAACTGGGCTCATGCCGGTTCCGCCGCCTGCGCCGTCGAAAGTTATTGCCTCAATTTTAGCCTCGGAAGCTAGTTTCATGGTGAAAGCAACTGCAGAGGGTCTGTATGCACCGGTTTTAAGGATTACATGCTTAGCGCCCTGTTGCCTTAGCCAATCGATGTCTTCAAGAAAGCCTTTCTGATTCGGTATGCCCACTCTGCTGTGTCTTTCGAAGGATTTGAAAACACCGTCTTTGAATGCTTGTTGGACTGTTGGGTCTTCTGGGTCGGGGATGACTATGTAACCTCTTTTCTTGAGCATAATAGCTTTGTCAAGGTTACGTATTCGAACTTCTCCTCCAATAGCTTTAGCTCCTTGTCCCCACTTTCGCTCGATTACGTTTACTTCTAACTTTGAAAGCGCATAGACGTCTATACCTAGTCTTTGGTCTTCCACGTTCGTTTGTACAACGATCTCACCGTATTTGCCATCCCAGAACTTTCGAAAAGCTTCAATACGTCTTCTCAGTTCTTTTGACTCTACAACTTTGCCGCCTTCAGTTTTTGACTCTCGGTCCATTCCGCATACGTTTTCTCCAATTGTTATTATTGCGCCTGATAGTGCTGCGCCGATTGCTAGGCCATCCCAGTTGAGCCGTGCAACTTCTGTGGAACCAAAGGCGCCGGTTAGGATTGGGACTTTTAATGGGATTCCTGCAATTTTAGTTTCTGTGTTTGCGTTGTGGAAGAGTGCTACGTCGGAGTCTGCTTCGATGCCGTGGACTTCGAAGACGGAGGCTTGGATGTTGAAGTGGGACCAGTCGAGTCCAAAATCTTTCAGTGCGCCTGCTGTGCTGTAGCCAAACTGCAGGGGTTCGGGGTAAAGTGCTTCTCTTCCGCGAAAGGTTGAGAGGCTGATTTCGCAGAGGAATGGGCAGTCGCGGATGCATATTGGGCACATGCCGCTTGTAGGGCTAGTATCTTTAACTCTTGTTTGTGTTCCAGTGGTTGATTTTGCGTTGAGATAGGCACTGTTTCTATCTACACGTTCTGGCATTTTTTTCCCTCATGTTTACGTTTGCAAACCTCAGAATATGAGCGAATAGCAACTGTGGAATTTAAATATTCCTAAAAAGGCATGAAGTTATGAACACGCATGAACATAGAATTCATTCAAAATCGCTATGAGATGTTACTCAAAGCTGATTTCCAAACCATCTGTCACATATTTATGCTGCTCATAAGTAGAAGGCGAATATCTACGACCGCCTTTTTTTACCGTGAGAAACATCCCATCTTTTTCTTTTGAAAGGTCAATGACAACTTGAGCCATATGTTCAATCATTGCGATAAACTCGGTGGGATGAGCTTTCTTTATCATTGGCCAATATGCTAATGTCTTGTAAGCGTGTAGTGCTGGGCAAACATGGCCAAAAAAACTCTTTACGGCGTCTCGCCCCCAAATGTGTTCCATCATTGAAAGGCTGTAAAAAATTAGTCGAGTGCCAGATGTTACGAACTCTCTTTCAATGCGCGCGCCTAAAGGGTTCAACTCCTCTGCCACTTCTAGAAAACTTATGGCATAAAGAGTTGTAATTACGTCGAACGCCCAGAAGGAAAAAGGAATGATATACGTATACAACAGAAAAGGCTTTGTCTTGTAGATATCCATAGTCTGCACAAGCTAATGGTATGACATAACTAACTGAGGGCATCTCTTTCCAAGAGAACCACGTCTTAGACAATGTGCGCCTGCTTTTTTGAATCCACATAGAACCCTCGATTTATCATTAAGACCAAGCTTGCATCTATATTGCCGTTTTCTTGTCTTGTTGGATTTCCATTTTCCCATTATGGTTCCTTTCTTGCCTTTGTCTGTAGTACGCTGTCTCACCTGCATGTAATGTCCTTTTATCTTTATTCTTTTCCTAGGCTTCGTCTTTGACATACAACTCACCAGTATGCTTGTAACCGCTTTTCTAAAAAGAGGTATGAAGTAGAAATTATGATGTGCGCTCGATTTTGTGAATCGCGTAGAAAAAATGAGGTTGTGCGGGAGA
>Ga0209978_10000154_pt1 | contig 22099 bp, 8 predicted proteins | sample BentaG_FD_182805 | JGI IMG/M metagenome (GOLD analysis project Ga0209978, IMG submission 182805) | Deep subsurface microbial communities from South Atlantic Ocean to uncover new lineages of life (NeLLi) - Benguela_00093 metaG (SPAdes)... | ecosystem: Environmental > Aquatic > Marine > Oceanic >... | reverse complement strand
GAACTCCAAACATCTGTTGGGTTCTCCTGGTTCACAGCCGCGGGGTTCCCATAATACATGTAGAGAACCGTATCCTCCGTCGACGACAGGTTTGTCTTCACCCAAGCCACTAGGTGGCCGTCGGTATTGTCGTAGAACTCTATCTCGTGGTCCAGCTTGACTCCTGTAGTGTCAGTGAAAGCTATGTCGTCGCCATCCGCCTGCGCCCACGAAGCTAAATCAGCATCCGTAATGTCTATGAGCATAGGAAAGTCAGTCAAATCCTCAGCCACCAGAGTATGGTCGATGGTGATAGCCCTACGGTGTTCCCACTCAGTGTCCCACCAAGATGATCCTACATCAGAAATTGTGTGGATCCCTGCTAGAACTAGATAGGCCCTCTGCTCTCCAGGATCCTGAGTGTTTATAGTGCTTCTGACGGTGTTGTCTCCAGTGGTACTGCTGACAGCAATGTCCTCGTCAAACTCGAGGAGATCAAATGCGTCTACTCTGAAGGCTGCTATCCTCACATCTCTCGCTGTGCTTGTATTTCCAGCGCTTCGCAAATCCGCTTGGACCCTAAATGTATGCTCAGCCACAGTTAAGTTGACTTTGGTGAAAAGTCCATGTGGCTCAAATTGATCACTATCTGTATGGATTCGTCTTGTGTTCGGTGTTGACCAAGTACCAGGATACAGACTGGTTCCAGAGCCGAAATCCAACCATGTTCCTGCTCCTGCTGTTCCAGTAGGCAACTCGGAGACCAAAGCACAATAGGTAACTACATATTCTCCTGAAGAAAGCGGTGAAAATTGGAGAGTAGCCATAGTCTGAGAACCGGTTATCGAAGTGTCTCCATTTACCTCGGTATATTCGAGATCTGCTGGGTCCAGCCGGATGCAGAGAATGTGGATGTCTCTTGCGTACGCAGTATCTCCCGAAGAAGCTTGAAATTGAAATTTCACGGTCTGCTCAGAGGAGACTCCTGAAACCTTGCTGAAATGGAAATAGACATTGTAAGGATCGATTGGAGTAACGTTCGCTGTTCCTTGTTGAACTCCTGTCTCTCCTCGAGAGACCCCGTTAATGTCATATCTAAACCTAGCTCGGTCTTCAGACGTTGAGCTGCATCTGATGTCTGCGGTTACGAATACAAGCCATTCTTCTGTTGAAGAGTCAGGTGTGAAGCTCACAGTGGTTCCGGAAACGTCTGTCCAAGCAGTGTTAGTCGTCGACTGCTCCGTCGAAACAGAACCCTGTTTGTAGGAAATGCTATCTGTATTCTCTTCGGTTAATATGTCATAAATCGAGTCTGGACCATATTGCTGAGCGCTGAAATTAGAATGTGTACCTACATCTGCGACACCGTCTATATTGTTAGTGTTGTTATCAACATAATCATATGCTTGTCCGTCTGGACTTCCTAGGGCGGGAAATAATAAGTGAGTGCACAACAAGAGGAATAACACTGTCAATAATAAACGATTGAAATTATGCACCCTACCATGACCCTCCTCTTGCAATCAAATACGCATACAAGATAAAGCGTAGAGTCGCACTGATGCATGTATGTAGCCAAAGCAAGGATGAAATCCGCTTCTTGAGAATCAAAACTATCATTTCACTCGGCATCTCCTCTCCTTCCGCGCTTAAGAACTCTCTTCACTCACAGTAAAAAGGGTTATGGAATTATCTTCTATACAATTATAGCGTGCCTACTTTTCGATTAAAGGCATATTGTTTGCATTCCATTAACTAATAATTCAACGATGTTGTTATGCATGCGCGCGCGCTTTAAATCCTCAACCTTCGTCCTATCATAGTAGGTGTCTTAGGTTCTTGGAAGAATATGACCTATCAGAAACTTCTAGTCTTTCAAATCTAGACCAGCGTTTCTCAATGCCGATTCAAAACTTTTTCTAAGACAATGTGGACAAACATCTCTGAACCATTTTATTCTAGCCCTTTGAGCTGCTCGCTTAACCATAGCTTCCAGCGACTTCTTCATCACTAACGTGCGATGCGCGCGTACATAACTATGCATCCCAATTTTCTTTTCTAGAGAGCAGAAGTCATGATGCACACACATTTAGTCAGATTGATAGATACTAAATAGACACCTACACTGACACAGTAACACACTCCATATCGAGTAGGAGACTTTTCCACAAAGGTTAATATTCCACTTGACCTATTACATTTTGGAGAAGGGATGGAATGAAAAGAGGGCTTTTGTCACTGGTTTTTATACTTGCCATTCTAGTTTTTAGTCAAGGACATGCGATAGCACCCGCATTTGACCAGAATCTGCATCAGACTTCTGTCGAGTCTCACGTGGACGTTTTTACCCAAAAAGGAGGGAAAGGAAGCTTTTCACCAAGTGACTCTTTTGGCCCTGGGGAGCAAGTGATTATCTACGCCAATGTAACGTACAATGACTTGCCAGTTAATGAAAAGGACGTAACCTTTGAAGTCTATGATCCGTATGGGGATATCTCTTCATTCCATGATGCAACAAACACTTCTGGCATTGCAGCCGCAAGCTTTTACCTACCGTGGCCTCTGACTGATCCAGAAGAGTTCGGAATTTGGTGTGTTACAGCCTCTGCAAACGTCAAGGAGAAGGTTGTGGTCGACACTTTGGAATTTGAATACGGATATCTTGTAGAGGTTTTGTCTGTTGAGACTGGCGTACACTCCAACGGCAAATGGTTTAAGAAAACATTGTTCCAACACTCAGCTTCAGTAGAAGCAGTTGTGCGCTTGAAATCTACAGCCTTCGATCCCAAGAATGTATGTTTAGCTTTTACGATTATAGATAACACAGAAAACCCTGTCCTGTTCAAGTGGCATATGTATGTCACTCAAGGCAAAGGAATCGAAAACATATCAGTGAGGATTGGTGTAATTCCCAAATGGGCGACACTTGGCGAGGCAAAGCTATACGTTAATGCATTAACAAAACCTCCTTCTATAGGAGGAATCCCCTGGTGTCCACAAGTACAGCAGCATCTAATGATCTGGTGGAACCCCGCAGACATTAACTATGATTTCAAAGTTAACTTTCTTGATGCTGTTTTGATGGGCGCAGCATACTCCGCCACACCTTCAGATCCCAACTGGAACCCAGACTGCGACATAGCAGAACCCTATAGAACAATAGACATATTTGATATAGTAATAATAGCTAAAAACTACGGAGATTCGTACGCATAATTCTTCTTTTTGCGTGCGCATGACGTCAATCTAAATTTTGCGAATCCGCCTAGCTGAAACGAAGCTCGTTGTAAGAATTACAATTAATATTAGGTAAAGTGCAAAAGGTTCTGTCGTCAGGTGTGTGTTACCCGGAAGGGTTTCGCCCCCTATACGATAGCCTACTTGGAAAGTAGCGATATCCCACACTACCTCACATGCGATGTCAACGGAGGAGATTGCAGTCCAATTTCCTATACTCTCCGAGACTTGAGGAATTCGGAAACTTGCGTAAGCAATTCCGTCCTCACCGGTTTCAGTAACTAACACCAGCACTGTTTCATTCAACGGGTTCATAACTTGAAAAGCTACTAGAAGTCCTTGCTGCGGCCAATTTGCATAGGTTACGCACGAAGTCAGATTCACAACTTCTCCTATTTTGAAACTTCCTCCTGGTTCGCCAAGACCTTTTCCACGCTTCTGGGTGTAAAGATCAATCGACCGTTCTTCATCTGGTGTCTTAGTTTGCAATGACTTCCAGAAGAATATGGCACTAACAAACTTATGGTCGACCAGCTCCAAGTTGTCGTTGAACAGTTGGATATGATCAAATTTTAGTACACTCTCAATACAGGTTATCGGGGCGTTAGCTACTTCAAATGCAAGTCGAGCCAAGATCCCACTACCACTTAGAGGTCCCCCACTCTCGGAAGCCGATATGTTCACCGTAACATAACCATAAGACCTGTTGTTCTTAAAGTCAAAAGCTGTGCCTAGAGGGAAAAAATTCTCCCGAGCAACCTCTACAACGTCTAGAAGAGAGGAGTTATAAGCAATCGTGAACTCGCACCTTTGCAAGTCCTCAATGTTGGATATCTTTATTTCAACGTTAAAAACTTCGCCTTGGCTCTCTGCAATGTACACTGGCGGAACTGGAGAAAGGGAAGCACAGCTAATTGATGAAGCTTGAGCGATGAATGCAGAATGATAACTCACGAGAGAAATTAATGCCAAGACAATGAAGTCGTGTATGTAACCAAATTTGCTTGCCTTGCGATAGGATTGTAGGCAGACGCGAAAAATTAGAACGATCCTGATTAAGGTTTCTGCGAAAAGGTTTCTCATCTATTCTTAGATCCTTTCTCATTTATTGGCATCATACCTGTGTAAGAACTTCTGGGTCCATGCTCCAATGTTGCGAAGCGTACGCTGCCTAACAATCCCCTAGCATAACGCCTATGCAACAAAGTCTTTGCTCCTTTCTCCCTTGATTTCTCATTAAGCCATGTACGAAATGTTATTCAAAAATTGCGTACGCGTAAGAACTTAAATAGAAGTTAGTTCTAGAAAATACATCCATATGATTGGTTGGGGAGAGACCCAGTTTTACAAGCATCTCCTTTCTCCCTTCCCATTAGGGGAACTGTAATCCTTTTCCCAACCATGACTAGAAACTGTTACAATGTTTATAGACTTTACTTTCATATTGACGTGGAATTTGGATTGCCGATGCAAAAAAGCATCCTACCGTGTTTCTCAAGAAGAAAAAGACGATGGTTACAAGGACAAAAAGCGCTAGTCTCACTTTGTCTTCTCATGCACATGCATATCCTCTTTTAATTAATTTTTTCTTGCTGCTTGCCTTATTGAATGCGCTCACGTCCATACCAAGCAGTCCAAGCTGAATAAAACGCTTCTTTGGCTTTATTTTTTCTTCTTTTATGATCAAGCCAAATAATCAGTAAAGCGATCATAACGATCAAAAGCAACAACAAAAGCCAGAACAACCAGTCATGAATGTATAAGTCTGCTCTCGTGTCCAAGGCTACAATATTTACAAAACCGTCAACGTAATGGTTGTTGTCAAGATTCTCCTCGCCGTCGACTTGACTCGCCAAAGCACTCAAAGTATAGTTTCCCTCAGACACATTCTCTGTATCCCAATGAAAGACCAACGTCCTCTCAGCACCAGAACCCAAACCATCAACAAACAACTCTCCAAAAACATTGGAGTCATAGAAAACCGTAACAGTAAATGATTCCGACCAATTACCTTTGTTCCCAACAACCACATAAACTTCATTACTTTCACCAACATACACTGAAGCGGAAGAAGACATCACGTTCAAAACTGCAACATCGTGAAACATGGGTTCAACCTCAACCTTGACTTCGACAAAACCGTCAACGTAATGGTTGTTGTCAAGATTCTCCTCGCCGTCGACTTGACTCGCCAAAGCACTCAAAGTATAGTTTCCCTCAGACACATTCTCTGTATCCCAATGAAAGACCAACGTCCTCTCAGCACCAGAACCCAAACCATCAACAAACAATGTGTTGACAACCTCTGTAGTTACTAAATGTGTATAAAAGAGCGTTATATTGAACGATTCCGTGAAGTTGCCCAGATTCTTAACAGTAGCATTAACGTCAACAATATCTCCGGCGAATACAAAGTTACTGGATGGGCTGATAGCTATTATTGCAATGTCGTGCATGCTTTCTCTTATTATTTGGAAACCACTCGAGACTTCTGGGCAGTAAGGAATTCCACCAAGGCTTATAGGTACAGTATAGGCACAGGCATAAATCGTGGCATTTCCTATATGAGCATATCCAGGAATCTGTAGGAAATAGTGGAAGTAATAGAGAACACCATCAGGTTGTATTGCAACATCAGTGACCTCTGTTGAATTTATTATAACGCCTATAGAATCATACAAACTTATTGTTAGTGTAGCGTTTTTGTGAGTCAATGCGATGTTTTGCAGAACAAGCTCTATTCCTAAAGTGCTCTTTCTTGGAAACGACTTTTGTTCCAGATATTCTTCGTTTATAGTTCGTATCGAAACGATTTCCACAATCCAACAGACTTTGAATAAGACAATGTCTTGAACAATTGAATCTACGATCCTTACACTTCCAATAACCGTCCATTCTCCAAATGTAGTTTCATTAGAATTAGGAATTCGGAAACTTATCATAGCTATTCCACTTTCATTTGTAGATGCAATTCTGCAAAAAGTGATGTTCTCAATAGGATTTTTAGGCCCTATAATCTGGAATGCAACATTGATACCTACTTCGGGCCAATCATAGTAAGTTGTGAGCGCAAAAATGTTGACTTCTTGGTCGAGGGTAAACGCATCACTTGACATATTGGCGCCTTTTCCACTGTAAGGCTCTCTTTGGGTGAAAATATCTATTTTTCCACCACTGGAACTTGAAAACACGACACGCAGATTTGCAGCAAAACTGAGAATAAGAATTATGATTGCTACGCATATGAGTGAGCGATTTCTCGATTCCGCATCCATTCGTATCAATAAACACATCGAATAAAAGGCGTTTATTAAATACTCCCAAGGCAAATATATTCCGACATTGTAACGTTTCGCAGTTGCCAATATTTTTAATTCGAATGCAATCGTGTGCTTACCTCTTCACGCACACCTCATTAACCAAAGTGCGATGTGATATACATAAGTCGCAGTGAGGATGTCAACCTTTTGTATGCGCGTGTCCAATGCAAATAGAACTTTCTTCCACAAATCATAAAACTCAGATAGAAGGAATATATAAGTAGACGAATTCCGTGAATTGCTTTAGTTTAGACTTTCGTGGGGGGGAAGGAGATGGATAATGTGCACGTGTTTCCAGCAAAAGTGTACACAATAGCAAAGTCCCTAACCTCTCACCAAGACGGAGTGGCAATCTTAACAGTGGGTTTCACATTAGTTCGACGCAAGATACATAAAGAAATAGGATCACATGAATGTATGATCTTCACTCTTACATTCTTACTGTTGCTCGTAGGATTCATCGTCCCTTTTGGGATGGGGGAAGGAAGCGATGTAATAATAACCGATTTTTTGTCATGTGACAGATTAGGGGAGCCACAGGACTACTTTCCAATAAAAACGACTGTCTACTTCAACATAAGTGTAGGAAATCTTGCGCATGATCCAAAAAATATCTCTATATGTATATCCGTCCTTGATCATTCAGGTGTTCCTATAGGCTTAGACCAGCTTAACATCACCATTCCTCCAAGTGCTTCTACACATAACATTATGAACGTTTTTATACCGAAGTGGGCTCGCGTCGGCTTTGCGACAGCGTATGCATCTGTGTTTGAAAAAGGAAGCGTGGCTGACGGTGAGACCACAGAATTCTACATCGGTCCTGAAGACTTAACCCCGCCGGTGATACATCTCTTGTCCCCAGAAAATGTAACATATGGGTCGGAGTCTGTTCCTTTGGTGTTCACAGTCGATGAAAGAACGTTCTGGATGGGTTATAGCTTAGATAATCTGGAAAACGTATCGATTGTAGAGAACACAACTGTGAGTGGTCTAACTAACGGTCCACATAACATAATAGTCTACGCAAATGATACTTCTGGCAATGTGGGTTCTTCAGAAGTATACTTCACAATATTGATTGTCCATGATGTGGCAGTAATCGACGTCAGATGTTCCTCTGCAGAGGTATATATAGGGCAAATCGTCAACATCACCGTTTCTGTTGAAAACGAGGGAACTGTACCCGAAACCTTCAACGTATCCGTCTACGCTGACACAACTGATATCGGAACACTGACAGTCACCAACCTATTCACAGGCAACCAAACAACCCTCGTCTTCATGTGGAACACTACAAGCTTCACTAAGGGAAACTACACCATAAGTGCGATAGCCAATGCAGTTCTAGGCGAGATAGACACAACAGACAACGCTTATGTGGATAGTATCGTGAATATTATGCGGCGTCCTGATATAGCAGTAATAAGCGTAGTACCTTCGCGAACTTCAATGGGACAAGGATATTCCATACCGATTAATGTGACGATTAAAAATAGGGGTGACTTTACTGAGGCATTCAACGTAACAGCCTATGCCAACACAACAGTTATCCAAACAAAAACCATCACTCTAACAAGTGGAAACAGCACAATCATCACCTTCCTGTGGAACACAACGACCTTTGCCAAAGGCAACTACACCATGGTTGCAGTCGCTTGGCCAGTTACTGACGAAATAAACACAACCGATAATACCCTAGCTGATGGTTGGGTATTTGTGACTATTCCTGGTGATGTTGATGGAGACCGTGATGTGGACATCCACGATATCATTCGCATGACAGATGCCTACAGCGTATCAAGGTTAGATCCACAATTCGATCCTCATTGCGACATAGACGTAGATGGAGACATAGACATCTTCGACATAGTGACTGCTACTGGAAACTATGGGAAAAGCTGGTAGTCATAGCTCTTGTTCTTGCGCGCGAGTTCTAGCACAGATTTTTTCAGGGCTAATTTATGTCTTTTCTTCTTCGGCCAAGAGCCTGAATTCCTCAAGCTCTAGTTTTTCACCTTGTTCCAGCTTCTTCAACGCTCTCGCTTTCAACCTCTTTCGTGTCTCTTCTTGCTGCAGGGTCCTTTCTTTTTCTTCAGTTTCGGCTAACTCCTTTTTTAGTGCTTTGACCCTTTTTTCGATAGCTACATATTCTTCGTGAATCTCCTGTGATTCCTGCTTACTCTGAAGAAAAAGTTGGTGATAGTGATCTGCTTCGGGCTGCAATGTCCTTGCTTTATCTATAGTGTCCATCATTTTCTCGTGGAGTTCTTGGCTTTGGTTGGCTAGTCCTGAAAGTTGTATGTGGAAAAGTTCAGCTTCTTTATCCATCGCTTCTACTTTGTTTTGTAACCCTACGATTTTTTCTTTTGTGTCGCTTATTTGTTGGTGGATGTTTAGTTGAATTTCAAGTTGATTTGCCTTTTCAACGAGGGGTTTTTCTTCCTGAAGTGTTAAGGAGGTTGTTTGAATCTTCCATTCGATTTCTTCTTTTTCTTTCCTTAGAGCGTTGGCAGTTTGTTTTGGCTTCTTTGCGTCTAGAAGACGTAGCTGTTCCTTAAGTTGTTTGATTTCTTCGATTTTCTTTTTTATTAGCTCTCTTGTTTGGTCTCGTTGCATTTTTAATGCTTTTACTTTTGCATTTATTGTGTCACGTCGTTCTCTAGCATTTGCAGCTTCCAATCGCAAGTCCTTAATTTGTTTGTGGATCGCGTTCCTTTTTTCTGCCCATTGCCTCGCTTCTTCATTAAACGAGTCTCGTTGCTGTTTAAGAGATTTAAGTTGTTGGTTTAGCCTTTTGATTTTCTTCATCAGTCCATCAGACAATTCTCTTGCCTCTTTCACTTTCAGCAGATTCAATTTTTCTCTCAACAAAAGCACATCTTTTTTCCTATTTAAAGGGGTGGAGATTCCAAATTTCAATGGCAAGTCGACGAATCGCGCACGCACATCTACCATCTAGGCGGACGAAAATACGTGCTGCCGGTTGAATAGAGAATCTTGAGGAAAAATTGTTTATCGATGGGTTTGAAACAGGCTTATTCAAGTATGATTCTTGCATCAACCGTTTTTGCTCCTTTCTCATAAACCATAATCGGGTTCAGGTCTAACTCCTTTATTTCTTGGTGATCTGTCACAAGTTTCGAAGTGCTGACTATTATTTCTGCTATGGCATTAATGTCTAAGGGTGGCTGGTTTCGGTATCCTTTCAAAACTGGGTAGGCTTTTATCTCAGTAATCATTAACTCGGCTTCCTGTTTTGTCACAGGAGCAATGCGAAAAGCCACATCTTTTAAGATTTCTACGAAAATTCCGCCGAGGCCAAACATTACTGTTGGACCAAACTGATTGTCTTTAATGGCACCTATTATTACTTCTGTCGAAGATGGAGCCATTTCTTGCACAAGGACACCGAATATTTTTGCGCTTGGTTGATGATTAATCACATTTGCTAGAATTGTTCTGTAAGCCTTTTCCACCTCAGAACCAGTTTTCAGGTCTAGCATAACACCGCCTACATCAGATTTGTGAATAATATCAGGTGAAACAATTTTGAGCACAACAGGAAAGCCTATTTCTTCAGCAAACTTCACTGCCTCCTCCTCTTTCTTAGCTACTTCAAATCGCGTGACTGGAATGTTATACTCTTGACAAATAGTCTTGGCTTCAGGCTCTAGGAGGTTTTTCCTATTTTCTTTACATACGCTAGCAAGGATTTCTGAAACTTTTCCCATAGTCCAACACTCCATGACTCATTTTAGAAGCTGGAGGCTTAAGATATTTTAGCCTTGACTATTGCTGAATTGTTAAACTTTTGGGTTGCCACCAATAAGAAGCCAGACTATGCTAAGATAAGAAAGCCAAATGAAACATAATTATCTATCAGCAGTCCACATAAACCTTCAATTACGCTGCCTTAGGTAATTTGCGGAAATCCCTAAATAACCACTTTGCATATTTTTAGAGTTAGACAGCAATTATGGAAGTGATAATAATTTCCATAACCTCTGAGATACAGATCAAAGATTTCAAACAGTGGCTTGGAGACGAAACAGCAAACATTTTGCAGCCTTTTAACGAGCAAGCTAAGAAATTAGTTGACAAAATAAAGGAGAGACTAAACAGTGCCCGCAAAGCTTGTGAGAAACTGGCAGAAGAAGGAACTAAAGAAATGGAAAGAGGAAAGGCAGCCCGCAAAGCTAGATTTACAGAAAAGCTTTCCAGATATTTTCAGAAACAAATCGGCAAAATAGCTTTTCCAGACAAAATGTCCTTCAGTGAACTACATAAGCTGCATAAAGATTTAGAGAAAATGTTTTCTTATGTTGCGCGAGAAAGGAATGCTTGGTTTCCCCGAATTTCACCCTTGTTCATAATTACGAGAAAAAAAGTTGACTTCGCATTCACCAGATTAGTAGGTTCCATCTCAGAGTTAGGCAATTTTTTGTCAACTGAGTATTCAAAGGCAGAAGCCATAGAGAAACTGTTTTTGGAGGCTGATGAAATGATGAGATTATTAGACGAATCAGGCAAGTATGAAGGGCACAGAGCGAGTATTGAAGAGAAGATGCAATTTCTTCAGCAAAAGATGGAAGAAAGCGAAAAAAACATCGAATCTATTAAAAGCAGTGCGGAACTCGGCAATCTTGCTGAAATGAACCTGAAAATTCAACAGCTAAGAAAACAGGTGAAATACGATTTGAGGCATCTTCAAAAACCTTTCATGAAGTTTGCAAATCTGACAAGGGGTCCAGGGTACACTCTTTCCGCAGAAGAGATAGAAAAGCTTAGCAACTACTTGGAAGATTCGTTTATTGCTTTTGCTACCGAAAAGCCTGGTTACCCGACGCTTAAAAGTATATTAAGAAAGATAGAACGGGCGATGGATGGAGGAAAACTCAAGCTGAAGAGTAGCCGTTTGAGAAAGGGCACAGAGGAAATCAATGCAATTCTGAACAAAAATAAATTGGATAGCTTGCATCAAGACTGTACACACGCTTTTTCTTTAAATCAGCAGTTGATCTCTTCAAAGGAAACACAAGTAGCACAAAGAAAAGCCAAACAACTACATAGGAGATTCGAGGAACTGCGAAAACAAAAAGACGCATCTGGAGCTAGGCTAGATACACTGGTAAAAGAGCATAAACAACTACTGAAAAAGATTAACGAACAAAAGAAGATGCTGGAGAAATTAGTGTACGAAATCTTGGAAAAGAACGTTAAAATAAAGCTTAGATAAGAACGACCATGTTACATGTCAAGAATTGTGCGTGCAAGTCGAAAAGCCATAAGAAAAAAGGCGCTGCGGATTCCTTTTCTTCCTTACTGTGAAAATCACGTTTCTTGCAACGCGGCGACTTTTCCGTATAAACCGAAAAAGAGAAGGCCATAGAAATGTATCAAGGTTAGATCGGCGAAAAACACCTCATTCTATCTGGTTATAGTAGCTTTGCAACTTCAGACGAGCGATTTTTAAGGACATGATTATGAAAACGACTAGTGCAGAGACACATTGTTAAAGAAAAGACAGGTAAGAATCACTATCGTGCATGTCTCTAGCGAATTTGTGGATTGGGCTTGCTCAGATGCTCGTTTTCACAACTCAATGGTTTCACCGTAGTGGCTTGAGACTATAACAACATCGTAAATGTTGATTACTCCATCTTCCACCAAATCAGCTCTCGGGTTCCAGCAAGGCGCTCCTTCCAAACATCCATAGATTCCAGTAACAGCAACAACATCGAAAATGTCTACATCTCCGTCACCGTCAATGTCGGGGTTCATCTTTACTTTTACTATGCCATCGACATAGACATTGTCTAGGGTATCGGTTTCACCCTTTACAGTGCTTGCAATCGCACTTATGGAGTATTTGCCACTTAGTGTGCTTGTTGTATTCCAAGAGAAGATTAATGTTGTTTGCTCCGTTGGAGCCAAGTTAATAACCGTAAGTGTTTGAATGACGTTAAGTGTGGGTGGATTGAGCTGCTCGAAGGCTTGGTTAGATATAATGAATCCATTGATGGCGACGTTGTTAATATACCAGCCCTCCTCGAGGTGCCCCAAGTCGGTCATGTAGCGGAAGCCCAGAAGCACGGTCTCTCCAGCGTAGTCGCTGAGGTTAAACGTCATTGTCATCCACTCTGGCCAGCCTTCAGCAGTTCCAGTGAATCCTGGAAGATTTGCAATAATGCTTGAATCCATGTCAGGTTGATGCTCGTAAGTGGTATACAGATTTTCTAGGGAAACCCACGTTGCTCCTTCATCGGTAGAGATTTGAACGAACCCGAAATCATAGAGATGCTCGATATTATATTTAGTTTCAAAAGTCAACATCGGGCTATCAGCAGGTATGCTAGTAGAAGTTACTAAAAGAAAATCTCCCGAGTTTTCGCCATTTGAATACCATACGAGGTTGCCATCCATCTCGATTAGATGCCACCCATGAACTTCTGAAGCATAAAGAGTAACGTTGAATGTTTCAACCTCTGTGCCCTCGTTCGCTACGATAACTGAGACGTTGAGGACCTGATGCTTGTAAACCTCAGCGGCAGAAGAAGTAACATTAACTATTGCTACGTCGGGTATGCCCCCAAGGATCGTCTTGGCAGCTTGCACTGAACCAAACGCCCCATCATCATCAGCCACAGTCAACACCACAGCGAAAGTCTCATTAACAAGATAGGCGTGTTCAACGACCATCCCAGTAGCATTAGTGCCATCACCGAAATCCCAGAAGTAGCCGGTAATATACCCATCCGAGTCATAGCTTGCAGAGGCATTGAAGTCGATGATTTCGCCAACATAAGCAGTTTCTACTGATTCTGTGAATGATGGAACTGGCAACCTGTTTAAGACGGTTTTGACTACAGTAGCACTATTCGTTGCTCCTTTGTCATCAGTGACTGATAACGTGACTGTATAGTTGCCATTGTCGACAAAACCATGTCCAACAACCATTCCAGTTGCGTTTGCACCATCGCCGAAATCCCACAAGTAGCTGGCAATGTACCCATCCGAGTCATAACTATTAGAAGCATTAAAGATTATTGTCTCGCTCGTATAGACTGTTTCCGCCGACTCTGTAAATGATGCAATAGGCAGTTCGTTTTCAAGGATCGTCTTGGCAGCTTGCACTGAACCAAACGCCCCATCATCATCAGCCACAGTCAACACCACAGCGAAAGTTCCATTAATAGAATAAGTGTGACTAACTGTAACGCCTGTAGCATTAGTGCCGTCGCCAAAGTCCCAGAGATAGTTAGCAATATACCCATCGGCATCATAGCTATTCGAAGCGTCAAACGCAATAAGAACGCCAACCCAAGAAGTTTCGGTAGATTCTACAAAATTGGCTACTGGGGATCTGTTTAAAACCATTAGCCTCACTGTTGTTGTGTTCTGCGCCACATCATCATCTGTAACGGTTAGAGTCACGAGGTAACGTCCGTCATATGAGTAAGCGTGATTGACGATGACGCCGTACGCCGTGTTGCCGTCGCCGAAATCCCAGAAATTACTAATGATTTCGCCGTCAGGATCATAACTCTCAGAAGCATTAAAGGTAATGACCTCACCAGTATAAACTGTTGTAGAAGATGTTGTGAAAATTGCTACAGGAAGCCTATTTAAGATAGTTTTGATGGCACTTGCTGAGGCTGTTCCTCCGTTGTTATCTACAAGTGTCAGTGTAACTGTGTATTGCCCATCATCATCATACACATGGGTTACTACGATGTCTGTGGCGTTTGCACCATCACCAAAATCCCATAGGTAACTAAGAATGAAACCGTCAGGATCATAACTCTCAGAAGCATTAAAGGTAATGACCTCACCAGTATAAACTGTTGTAGAAGATTCGGTGAATAATACTACTGGCCCCCTGTTGAGAACCATTTTAGTGGCGCTGACCGCGTCTGTCGCTCCTCTGTCATCTGTGACGTTAAGCGTTACTGTATAGTTACCATCATACAAATAGGTATGTTCAACAGCCACATCCGTGGCGTTGGTGCCATCACCAAAATCCCAGAAATAACCAGCGATAGCGCCATCTAAGTCGTAGCTGCTAGAGGCGTTGAACGTGATGGTTTCACCTTGATAGATTGTTTCTGCGGACTCCGTGAATAATGCAACAGGTGGCTCGTTCCAAAGAATGGTCTTGGTAGCTGAAGTTGAGTCAGAAGCGTCATCATCATCTGAGACTGTTAAAGTAACCGTGTAAGTTCCGTTTATGGAATAAGCGTGCTCGACAACAATGCCAGTGGAGTTTGTACCATCACCAAAATCCCAGAAATAACTAACAATAACACCGTCAGGATCATAACTGTCCGACGCATTGAATGTTATGGATTGACTAGTGTAAACAGTTTCTCCCGATTCTGTGAACGCAGCAACAGGAGAACTATTCAAGACTGTCTTAATAGCAGATGTAGAGTTGTAAGCGTCATCATCATCAATGACAATGAGGGTTACAGTGTATGTTCCGTTATCTGCGTATGAGTGACTTGGGGCAACGCCAGTGGCGTTTGTTCCGTCACCGAAATCCCAGAAGTAGTTGGCAATTGTACCATCGGGATCATAACTGTCCGACGCATTGAAGGCAATAGCCTCGCCAGTATACACTATTTCTGTTGATTCTGTGAACAATGCGACTGGTGACCTGTTTAGGATGGTTTTGCTTGCAGAGACAGTGCTTGTTGCTCCTTTATCATCCGTGACTGTCAACGTGACTGTGTAGTTACCATTGTCGGCATAGCCATGTTCAACGACTATTCCGGTGGCGTTTGTTCCGTCGCCGAAATCCCAAAAGTAGCTGGTTATATAGCCATCTGAGTCATAGCTATTAGAAGCGTTAAAGTAGATGGCTTCGCTCGTATAAATGGTTTCGGCAGACTCAGTGAACGACGCTACAGGTTTTTCATTCCAAAGAATGGTCTTGGTAGCTGAAGTTGAGTCAGAAGCGTCATCATCATCTGAGACTGTTAAAGTAACCGTGTAAGTTCCGTTTATGGAATAAGCGTGCTCGACAACAATACCTGTGGCATTTATGCCATCTCCGAAATCCCAAAAATAACTAACAATGGAACCATCCGCATCGTAACTCTCGGTGGCATTGAAGTATATGACCTCGCCAGTATAGACGGTTTCCACGGACTCGGTGAACGACGGCACGGGAGGTCTGTTCAACACAGTCTTGGTTGAGGTTGTGGTATCTGTTGCTCCGTCGTCATCAGTAACTGTCAGTGTTACTGTATAGTTGCCGTTGTCAGCGTAGGCGTGTTCTGCGGTGACGCCTGTTGCATTGGTACTGTCGCCAAAGTCCCAGAAATAACTAACAATGGTGCCGTCTGGGTCGTAGCTTTGAGAGGCGTTGAAATATATTATCTCGCCCGTTAGCACCGATTCTGCTGACTCGGTGAATACTGTTACTGGAGGTGTGATTCCGACAGTTTTTGTGGCGGTGGTTGATGCGGTTGCTCCGTCGTCATCGGTAATAGTTAGGGTGACTGTGAAGACGCCAATGCCCGCATATGCGTGCTCCGTCGTCACGCCGGTGGCGTTTGTTCCGTCACCGAAATCCCAGAAGTAATTCACTATTATGCCGTCTGGATCGTAACTAGCAGAAGCGTTGAAATAGATGACTTCGCCGACGACTACGCTTTCAGTGGACTCCGTGAATGATGCCATAGGCGGTCTATTCAACACTTTTTTAGTGGCTGAAGTCGAGGCTGATGCTCCATCATCATCAGTCATGGTCAAAGTCACTGTGTATATGTCGTGATCTGCATATGCATGCTCTACGACTATGCCAGTAGCGTTTGTTCCGTCACCGAAATCCCAGAAGTAACTAACAATAACGCCATCGGGATCGTAGCTGTCGGAAGCGTTGAACGTGATAACCTCGTTAGTGTAGACTGTTTCAGCAGACTCCGTGAAAATGGCTACGGGGAATCTATTTAAAACCTTTGTAGTTCCGGTGGCTGTGGCAGATGCTCCATCATCATCAGTCACCACAAGAGTCACCGTGTAGGATCCATCATCCGCATACGCGTGTTCTACTGTGACGCCTGTCGCGTTTAAGCCATCGCCGAAACCCCAGAAATAACTAACAATAACGCCGTCAGGATCAGAGCTCTCCGAGGCGTCAAAGTGAATAATCTCGCCTGTATATACCACAGTTGCAGACTGGGTAAACGTAGCTACTGGAGGTCGATTCAAAATCGTCTTAACCGAGGTAGTTGTGGCAGTTGCGTCATCGTTGTCTGTTACGGTAAGAGTTACAGTGTAGGTCCCATTATCTGCATACGAGTGGCCTATAGTTACGCCTGTAGCATTAGTTCCGTCCCCGAAATCCCAGAAATAATTAACTATTGTGCCATCGAGGTCGTAGCTGTCGCTGGCGTCGAACGAGATGATTTCGCCTGTGTAGACTGTTTCAGCAGACTCTGTAAAGACGGCGACAGGTGGCTTATTCGAAATAGTCTTAGTAGCGGACGTTGAGGACGAAGCTCCGTCGTTATCTGTAACAGTAAGAGTCACCGTGTAGGTTCCGTCATCGACGTATGAATGCTCAACAACTGCGCCGGTGGCGTTTGCGCCATCACCGAAGTCCCAGAAGTAACTAACAATGGTGCCGTCAGGATCGTAGCTTTGAGACGCGTTAAACGTTATAGTCTCGCTCGTGTAAACGGTTTCCGCGGACTCGGTGAAGATGGCTACAGGCGATGCATTTAATACTATTTTGGCGGAGCTTATTGATGATGTCGCGCCATCATCATCTGTGACGGTCAGCGTCACTGTGTAGTTTCCATCATCTGCATACGCGTGGTCAACTGTAACGCCCGTAGCGTTTGTTCCGTCGCCGAAGTCCCAGAAGTAACTAATAATAATGCCGTCTGTATCATAGCTGCCAGAAGCATTAAAGGATATGGTTTCCCCTGTATAGACTGTTTCTGCAGATTCAGTAAAGGAGGACACAGGTGGTCTGTTGAACACGGTCTTAGTTGAGGTGGCGATAGCAGTAGCTCCATCATCGTCGGTAACCGTTAGTGTAGCTGTGTATGTTCCATTATCTGAATATGCATGATCCACAATCGCACCGGTGGCGTTTGCGCCATCTCCGAAGTCCCAATAATAGGTAACAATAGTGCCATCTGAGTCGTAGCTTTCAGAAGCATTAAAAGTGATAGCCTCCCCCGTGTACAGGGTTTCTGCTGACTCGGTGAAGGAAGCTACCGGAGGTCGGTTCAAAACAGTTTTAGTTGCGGTGGCTGCAGAAGCTGCACCGTCATTATCTGTTATAGTTAATGTAACAGTATATGTTCCATCGTCTGCGTATGCGTGCGACACAATGACTCCTGTGGCGTTCGTTCCGTCGCCGAAATCCCAAAAGTAACTAACTATGGTGCCGTCAGGGTCATAACTTGAAGAAGCATTAAAGTAGATAACCTCAGCTGTATAGACAGTTTCTGCAGATTCGGTGAGCAATGCAACTGGAGTTTCATTCACAAGGATTGTTTTGGTGGAGGATGCCGAATCCGATGCTCCATCATCATCCGTTACAGTTAGAGTAACGATAAAGGTTCCGTTGGTAGCATACGTGTGCTCTACTGTGACACCTATTGCGTTTGTACTGTCACCGAAATCCCAAAAGTATGTTACTATAGCGCCATCTGGATCATAGCTATCAGACGCGTTAAACGTTATAGCCTCGCCGGTGTAAACAGTTTCAGCGGATTCTGTGAAAATCGCACCTGGAGGCCTATTTAACACCGTTTTGGTCGCGTTAGCTGTGTCTGTTGCACCGTCGTTGTCCGTTATTTTTAGGGTTACTATATAAGTTCCATCATCAGCGTATGAATGATTTACAGTCATGCCTGTACCGTTTGTTCCGTCACCGAAGTCCCAGAAATAACTAACAATACTTCCGTCAGGGTCATAACTGGCGCTTGCATTGAATACAATTGCTTCACCTGTGTAGGCTGTTTCATCTGACTCTGTGAACGATGCCACGGGAGACCTGTTTAGCACGGTTTTGGTTGAAGTGGCAGTAGCAGTTGCCCCATCGTCGTCTGTAATATTTAAAGTTACGGTATAGCTACCATCATTAGCATAGGCATGCTCTACAGTTACGCCGGTAGTGTTGGTTCCATCTCCAAAGTCCCAGAAGTAGCTAACTATTGTGCCATCGGGATCATAACTGTTATAGGCATTAAAGTAAATGATGTCAACAGTATTGACTATCTCTGCAGACTCTGTGAAACTGGCTATTGGAGCCCTATTTAAGGCCGTTTTGGTTGCAGTTACGGTGTCTGTAGCTCCATCATCATCAGTAACTGTCAAGGTCACGATGTATGTCCCGTCGTCGGCATAGACGTGACTTACAACAACACCTGTTGCGTTAGTGCCATCGCCGAAATCCCAGAAGTAACTTGTAATAGTACCATCTGGATCGTAACTGTCCGAAGCGTTAAACGTTATAGTTTCTCCTGTGTAGACCGTTTCCGTCGATTCTGTGAAAACTGCAACTGGGGGTCGGTTCAAGATTGTTTTAGTGGCTGTGGCTGTGGCAGTGGCGCTATCATCATCTGTAACCGTTAACGTTACTGTGTAGATTCCGTCATCGCCATATGCATGTTCTACCACCATGCCTGTCGCGTTCGTTCCGTCGCCAAAGTCCCAGACATAACTAACAATAACCCCGTCAGGATCGTAGCTATCTGTAGCGTTAAAGGTAATGTACTCACTCGTATACACGGTTTCAGCAGACTCTGAAAAAATTGCGACTGGAGGCCTGTTGAGCACTGTAACATTTGCAGAAGTAGTGTCAGATAATCCATGGTTATCAGTTACAGTCAGGACAACGGCATAAGTTCCATCATCAACATAGGCGTGAGTTGCAATCATACCAGTTGCGTTGGTTTCAACGCCGAAATCCCAGAAATAACTAACAATAGACCCGTCTGGGTCATAACTACCAGAAGCATTGAAAGTCACGATTTCGCCAGTGTAAGGATTTTCAGGGGTATAAGAGAAATTAGCTATCGGTGAGGCTCCCCAAGTGTGTAATAGTGTAGCGTCTATTTCCCAGCTATCCTGAAAAGTATCACCACTTTCTGTTCCTCCTAAAAATCTAACTGTAAAAGTTTCATTATCCAAGTAATTTGTAATGCTAACATTGTTCCAAGCATCGGCTGTTAAATCGCTAAAGACTTGAATCCAAGAAGAATCTGTAATATTCCAGACATACACGATAATGTCTTCTGCATCTGTCGTTCCTGTTTTAATACATAATTCTTCATCTTGCCTTGTATATTCCACATCTGTCCATTGAATTTCTAAATCTAACTCGTAGTTTGACGTGTTCCATCCATATATTCCCGAATAGTCCATATACAAAGTTTCTTGTGTTGCGTCAATGCCTTGCCAATATCTTATTCTCCCTTGATTAGTGTTATTCACGAAATCCGCTTTAGTAAAAGTTGAATTATACCACGTTAAGCTTGACGCTGTAATAGTAGACATGTTCACCCATTGTGAAGAACTAAAGTTGTAAAGTTGCAAATAGAAGTTTTCTGCTGAACGATATGCTTTGACTGTCAAATTGTAGTTTTCATACTCGCCTATTGAGTTTACAACGTGTTCTATGTCTAACTGATAATTAGCAGCTTCTGTCCAAGATGCGCAAGCTCTACATAGTCGATTGATATTGCCAGTATATGTTGAAGATAAAGAAGTTTCTTCACTTGCTCCTCTTAATTCTGTAACAAAGAATGTTGAAGAAGAATCATCAAATTCTAATACTTCTACCTGTCCTTGATCATGTGCCCAATTTCCAACATTACCAGATCCACCTCCTGATATTACCCAAGCATTATCTGAAGGACTAATTGTGTTTGTAATTGTAGAACCAGCTGTTTGACTATCACCATCAGTTGCTTCAGGTGCTCCTTGTGTAACTCCAGTATATTCAGAGCAGAAACCATTAACTTCTAATTGACTTACAGTACCAGAACAAGTTATTGCTACTGTCTGCGAATCATCACTTGGAAGGTCAGCATCAAGAATATACCATATTTCAGCGAGGAATCGGAAACCAGATGCGCCAGTAATATGGTCAATAGCTTTAGTGCATGTCTGCCCGCCATAAGTCACCGAATCTACGTCAATAGTGTTGCCGTTTTCAATCCCAACGGAAACGACGACTAATCGGTCAGACCCAGCAACAAGAGTATGTGAAAAGGATAGAGTTAAGGCTGTTCCAGTTGCGCTGGTGTCAGTTCCTATTTTTTCAATAGTTCCCTCAGTCATGTTCTCTGTTGTGCCATCAACAGTCTGTGCGCCACTTATCCCAGTAGTTGAACCATGCGTTACGATTTCAGAGTCAACGTTGTTATCGGAAGATTGCCCTCCAGTATCCGCTTCGGTTAAGGTGTCATAAATTGCATCATAATATTTTTGTGTTGTAAAGTTTGAATGAGTGCCCCTATCAGAGCTGGTGTCCACATTGCTGGTGTTGCTATCCACATAATCATACCCTTGAGCATCTTGAGAGCCCAGAACAGGGAATAACAAAGGCATCCACAATAAGAAAAACAGCACGGTTAGAAATAACAGAGTGTGTTTTCTTTTATGCAAAGTGTTCCTCCTCCTTTCTTACTACCAAAAAGAGGTTTTGACGAAAACAGTGGGGGTACACACAAAACAGCAAAAATGGACAGGTGAATCGCTCTTCGAGAACCTCCACTAATCTTTTCATTCAGACGGAACTCCTTTCTCCTTTCAGGACTAAGAAACTCTTCGTACACAGAGTAAAAAGGGTTATGGATTTATCTTCTATATCCACGTCAATGTTGACTGAGATAACCATGTCAACCTTTAGAAACAAATGCTAGAAATCGTTTAAGGAGTACTTCAGTGGCGCGAATATTACAGTTTCGGAATGTCATATTTCCCTAAAAGCTGTTTCGCCTAAGCAAGAATTCGCAAGTTCGCTTGGCTCCTTGGACTTATCTTTTTGAATATCTACGATATAAGAGAGTTAAGTATTTTGACAGCTAATGATGCTTGTGCGACCGTATCTTTCTTAGCTTCTTCTTCCTTTTATTTCTTGTACTGCGTTTCCAAAATAGTGCAACTACCATAACGATCACTATCACCCCAGCTAACATGTTAATCCATAGAGAAGAGAAGTCAGATAGTGGAGATGCATCTCCTGCGCGTGCATCACCGGGTATTATGTGAGAAACATCACCATAAGGTCTGACCGACGGGTATCTGTCTGTGTTGTTCTCGTTTATGACGTATGAGTCGTCCCATATTTCGTCTCCGCCGGCTTGGTCTTGATTTGGACCACTCTCCTCATCGACATTGGTGTAGTCGTGCCAGTAGTTGCCTCCAGAAGGATAGCCATCATCCCAAATGCTTTCTGATTTGCTATCGATGGTTACATGCTTTATGCTGGGCGCGTGAGGGGGAAGCCCGTTGTTGATGAAGTTGTTGTGGTAAAAGGTGTTGTCTGGAGAATTGGCGAGTTCAATGCCGAGCAGTTTGTTGTTTGCTAT
>Ga0209978_10000153_pt1 | contig 22142 bp, 23 predicted proteins | sample BentaG_FD_182805 | JGI IMG/M metagenome (GOLD analysis project Ga0209978, IMG submission 182805) | Deep subsurface microbial communities from South Atlantic Ocean to uncover new lineages of life (NeLLi) - Benguela_00093 metaG (SPAdes)... | ecosystem: Environmental > Aquatic > Marine > Oceanic >... | reverse complement strand
AAGCTTGGGCTGATGAGATTGGAGCTGATGGATATGGGAAGACGGCTGAGGATGCAGTTTCTCTTGCTTTAGAGTTGGTGTCCAAAAAAGGAAAAGTGTAAGGAGAGGAGAGATGGTTAGTTTTATAGAGGTTATTAATCGAGCGTTGAGGGGACCTTATCATTCTGAGAAGGATTATAATTTAAAGGTGTTTGTTCCAAAGCTAAAAGAAGTAGTGAAAAAATACGAAATTAAGTACGATGCAGAAAATCCTGTACCTTCTGATGATGATTTAGCTGATCGGGTATTTAGGGCAGGAGTAGAGCTTTATGCTAATGTGGGTACATATTGTGTTGATACAGGACGTATTATTCAGTTTACAGAGGAAGAAATTCAGGAAGGGTTAGCCACGGCACCGTCAGCTCCAGTATTTGGGGAGGGAAAAGATGCAAAGCCGTTGGTAGCGCGCAAGCCGGAAAGTGATATCCCTCCCTGGTGTTTTGTTGGGGCAGTTGGAGCTGCTGTTTCTAACGAAGAAATATTTATGAGTCTCATGCAAGCCTATGGTAAAATTCCTCTTGCAGATTCAATAACTACTCCGACTCTCACTACATTTAATGGTATTCCAATTCGTGCCGGTTCACCTCTGGAAATATTGGGTTGTATTAGAACCGTTACCTTAGCAAGAGAAGGACTTAGAAGGGCGGGAAGACCTGGATTGCCCATTATGAATTCTATAGCTACAGCGGTATCAGATGCAGGAAAGATTGCGGGAAGTCAATTTGGACTCAGGCCTTCAGATGGTTGGATGATTGGTTCAATGGCTGAAATGAAGATTAATTTTGAAAGGCTAAATGAGATTGCCTATGTATTAAGCTTGGGTGGTCATGTAGTTGCGGAAACTGCTCCCATTTTAGGAGGATATTGTGGTGGACCAGAAGGAGTTGCGGTGACTAATGTGGCTTATCATATTCAATCAATACTTGTATATCGTGGATCCTGTCAAGATACTTTCCCCCTTCATGTTAAATACTCTTGCAATACAGAAAGAAAGGTTTTATGGGCAATAAGTGTAAGTAGCCAAGCAATTGCTAAAAATAGTCATTTCCCATTACTGACTATTAGCATCATAGCTTCAGGACCAATGACTGACATGGAGTTTTATGAAACCGCCGCTCATGTAATTACCGCTGTAGTTTCTGGTAGCTCTGTCGAATCTGGCGGCGGTGCGAAAAATGCTTGTATAGACCATTTTACTCCCATGATGCCTCAATGGGCCTCAGAAGTTGCTCATGCAATAATTGGAATGAAAAGAACCGAAGCGAATGAGATAATAAAACAAATTCTTATAAAGTATAAAGACAATCTAGCTAATCCTCCCAAGGGTAAGAAGTATCAGGAGTGTTATAATATAGAAACTTTGGAGCCAAATACAGAGTATGTAGTATTATATAAAAAGACTAAAAGGGAGCTCACTGGTTACGGGTTGAGATTCAAATACTAGTGCTCTGCAGTATTTACTGCACTCGACATTATTAGACAAAAATTAAACTCAAATTGCTCTATTTATGAATTTGAATGTTAACGGAAATGTTGCATTAAATGCACTTTTACAAAATGGCGTTTATATCTAGGAATGCGAAAAGAAGGCAAAGGAGCTTGTATCTGCTTACGAAAAACTACTGGACTTTAGCATTTTTGGTAAGGGAAGAGCTAAAAATAGGGCCAGAAGGAGGTGAAAAGCAGGTAGGCCGTTAGCTAGGACAAAGGAAAGCTTTCCAAAGAGAGATGGGTCGGAAGATTAGTTTCTCTTCTTGGGAGCTTTCACAGAAAAATTGAACTCAGTAATGCTACCCCTCTGCAAAAAAATCTAATTAAAGCCCCAAGACCTATCTACATGGCTTACTTTTTTGAGCCAGGATGTCGATTGTGCGATTCAACAATAGCTTCCATCCTTGCGAGGCTTAACAAAGATTTCCCTCAGCTTGAAATTAGATACTCTAATGTGGCTCAGGAAGAACATAGATTGATGCAGGTGACCATGGGAAAACTTTATGAAGTTCCTCTAGAAGAAAGACTTGTTACTCCCGCAATTTATGTAGGAAAACATTATTTCATACATGAAATAGACTTCAGAGAAGTGGAGAAAGTAGTGAAAGCAAAGTTGTGATTCAAAGATGGTGGTAAAATGCAACTAACAACCGCTTCTGAAATAATTAGGTTTGCCGTAGAGCTGGAGGATAAAGCAGCAAAGTTTTATGAAGGGTTAGCCACAAGGCATCCGGAAGCAAAGGAAGTCTTTTCATCCTTTGTGAAGGAAAATAAGAAAAACAAAATTCTGGTACAAAGAGTCTATAATGAAGTTGTAACTGATGCCATTGAGACAGGTTTTTCCTTTGAAGGGTTTGAGGTAGATGAGTACATGATTGATGTTGATTTAGCCCAAGATGCAGACTTATCTCGTGCGGTAAAAAAAGCGCTGGAAACAGAGGAAGAAATTCAAAAGTTTTATGCCACTGCAGCAGAAATGTCAAAAGCACTGCTTGCTGATATTCCACGGGCTTTTGACCGCATAGCAAAAAAGAGAACTGGACGTAAGGAAAAACTAAAATCGCTTTTTTGAGGGAACTGCCGTGGGTGAACATGACTCATAGCCCCACTTTTACCTTGCTAATAAAGACTCTGTACAGTTAATCTTCTCATACATTTCCTGGATGATTATGCAATTATGCACCAGCTACAGATGGTACATGGGCTGTAGGATTTACTGCATTTGGCCCTTTTTAGCTAAAATGTCAAAGCATAGGAGAAGTTCAAATGGATGAGCTCAAGAAATTAATAGTGAATCACACTTACGGAACATGGCGAGCACAGAGAGAATGGAAAAAACCAATATATATTGCCAAAGCGGAGGGTGTATATTTTTTTGATGAGGCCAACAGACGCTACCTTGATTTTTCATCTCAACTGATGTGCTCAAATCTAGGGTTTGGGAATAAAGCAATAGTTGATGCCATATGTAAGCAGGCAAAAAAACTCCCTTACATAGCTCCTGGGTTTGTGTGTGAAATAAAGGCAAAAACAACTGAAGCCTTACTTGGTGTAATGCCCCAGGGCTTAGATAAATTTTTCTTTTCCCCGTCTGGAACAGAAGCAAATGAAGCAGCACTGAAGATGATTAGGCAATACATGGCACCTAAGTACAAGATAATTTCCCGGTATCGGTCATATCATGGCGCTACTTCAGGTAGCATTGCCTTGACAGGAGACCCCAGACGATGGTTTGCAGAACCTGTGAATAAGATACCCGGTGTAATCTTTGCTCCAGATGCTTACTGTTATAGATGTCCCTTTGGATTAGAATACCCAGAGTGCAACATCCAATGTGCTGAATATATAGATTACATGATTAAGGAAGAGGGAAATGTAGCTGCAATTTTTGTTGAACCGGTAGTAGGGACTAATGGCATAATAGTTCCACCCAAGGAATACTTCCCCCGCTTAAGAAATATCGCTGATGAAAATGGAGTACTGCTGGTGGTAGATGAAGTAATGAGTGGTTGGTATCGTACAGGAGAGTGGTTTGCTATGAATCACTGGAATGTCCAGCCTGATATACTAACTACAGCAAAGGGATGCACAGGTGCATATACTCCCGTTGGAATCACCGCAACTAAGAGCGAAATTAAGGAATATTTTGAAGAAAGATTCCTTTCTCATGGACATACGTATGCAATGCATCCACTTGCTTTATCAGCCATTCCAGCAGCAATAGGAGAGTATAAGAAACTTGTGACAACAGGACTTATAAAAAGAGTAACCGAGCATCTGAAAATGAGGCTCCAGGAATTGATGACCCGTCATGAGTGCATAGGAGATGTAAGGGGAATTGGACATTTCTGGGCCATTGAGATAGTGAAGAACAGAAAAACAAAGGAACCTTTCAACACCAAACTAGATAAAGCATCTCTTAAGCCTCTCATGGTAGGTAAAATATCAAATGAGTCATTGAAACAAGGATTATATATAGTCAGCTGGTATAACCACTTTGTTGTTGCACCTCCATTAACTATTACTAAAGAGCAAGTTGACGAGGGCATAGAGGTTCTCGATGAGGTTCTCAAAATCGCTGATGAGAAGATGGAGCCAAAAGAAGTACCTTGAAGGAGGTCAAAGGGATGCTCATAATAGGTGAGAAGATCAACACCAGTCTCGAGGGCGTTGAAGAGGCGGTAAAGACGAGGAATGCCACCTTTATTCACGTTCTTGCCAAAAAACAGGTAAAATCTGGAGCAGATATATTAGATGTGAATGTGGGCCAGGATACATACAGAAGTTGAGGATATGCGGTGGATAGTAAAAACTGTCCAACAGGCGGTAGATGTTCCTATTTGTATAGATAGTCCTAATCCCCAGGCAATAGAGGCTGGATTAGCTGAGCATAAGGGTAAAGCTCTAGTTAACTCCATCACGGCAGAGGAACAAAGAATAAAGAAAGTTCTTCCCCTTATTAAAAGGTTCAATAGCAAGATAGTGGCCTTGACCATAGATGATAAAGGAGTTCCTGAGAATGTAGAAAGAAGATGTGAGATTGCCAAAAAACTGGTAAAGACGTTGACAAAGACTGGATGGCTATGTCGATGGGATTAGACTCAGTTATCTTGGATCCTCAGGATAAGAAGATAATCTCAGCAATCAGAGTGGGAGAAGCTCTTTTAGGTAGGGATGAATATTGTACCCAATATTTAGCATTTTTCCGAGAAGGGAAGCTCTAAAATTTACGAGGACTAGCGTTATAGTGTATAATGTAATACAGTTTAGAGGAGGGTACCATGTCAAAGAAAATACCAAATATTGTAATCCCACCACCTGGGCCAGAAGCTACAAAGTGGATAGAACGTGATAAAGAAATAATGGCTCCCTATAATAGGCCTTTTTATTACCCCCTCGTTGTAGCTGGTGGAAAAGGAGCGCTTGTGCGTGATGTCGATGGAAATGAGTATATCGATTGGAACTCTGGATTAGGTGTTTTAAATGTTGGACAGTGTAATCCAAAGATAATCGAAGCTATGATGAATAAGGCAAAGAGCTTCATGCATTATTCTTACACAGATTTTCGATTTAGAGAGCCCGTTGAGTTAGCCGAGAAATTAAACGAAGTAATGCCAATGCAATGCAAATATTTCTTTGCCAGCGGTGGCACTGAAGCAAATGAAGCTGCACTTAAAATCGCAAGACATTACACAAAAAAGCAATTGTTCATAGGATTCATTGGTTCATTTCACGGGAGAACTTCTGGAACAATGTCTTTTTCATCCACAGCTCCTGTGCAAAGACGCTATTTCCACCCCTTGATGCCTGGGGTCATTTTGGTTCCTTATCCATATTGTTATAGATGTCCTTTCAAACTTCACTACCCGGATTGCGATCTGTGGTGCGTTGATTTTATAGATGAATGGGTTTTGAAAAAGTTTGTACCACCAGAAGAAGTGGTTGGCTTCTTTTTCGAGTCCATCGCCGGAGAGAGTGGATACATAATTCCTCCTCCCGAGTTTTTTCCCAGATTAAAGAAACTTGCAGATAGGTACGGGATTTTGATGATAGATGATGAGGTTCAAGTGGGATGTGGGCGTACTGGAAAGTTCTTAGCTATAGAACATTGGAATGTAGTTCCAGACATAGTGACTCTTGGCAAGGCAATTGGAGGTGGGCTTCCTTTGTCAATTGCAGCATCTAAGAAAGATGTGATGGATTTACCTGCCGGGGCACATTGCACAACAACAGGAGGAAATCCTATTTCATGCGCTACAGCACTGGCATTTCTTGATATACTTTTTACTGAAAAACTAATGGAAAAGGCAAAAAAGCTTGGCGAGTACACAATTAATAGACTAAAAGAGATGCAAGAGAAATATGAAGTTGTAGGGGATGTAAGAGGAAAAGGACTAGCAATCTGCATCGAGCTTGTTAAGAATCGAAAGACAAAAGAGCCCATAGATAGTAAGGAGTTTGTAGGAAGGATGTTCAGAAAAGGAGTCTTGATGGTTTCCGGAGGCGTGGGGGTCAGGATATTTCCTCCACTGATTATCTCAAAAGACGTAATGGATACTGGTATTGAGATGCTTGAATCAACGATAAAGGAGATAAACGAGGAATGTCACAAAGCTTAGAAAAAGGAGAGATAATAGATTGACCTGCCCCCCTAGAATCGGTCCAGTTATTATGTTAGACTAAGGATCGAAAAAAGGGGGATTGAAATGGCCAGAAGAAGCTACAGACCTGAGCAAATCATCAATAAGGTCCGGGAAGCAGAAGTTCTCCTCAGTCAAGGAGCGACGGTGGGTGAAGCTGCGAGGAAGATAGGGGTAACCGACGAGGCCTATTACCGTTGGCGAAGAGAATATGGTGGGATGAGGATTGAGCAGGTTAAGCGACTTAAGGAACTTGAGAAGGAGAATACCCGCCTTAAGAGGCTAGTTGCAGATCTTTCGTGAGGATAATGCCATACTCAAGGAGGCATCACGGGGAAACTGCTAAGCCCGTCAAAGAGACGTAAGATGGTAAGCAAGGCCTGTAAATCACCTTCGGTCTCTGAAAGACTGGCATGTCGAGTCCTGGGACAGGCTAGGACTACACAGCGTCACAGTTCATACATCAGAAATGATGAGGAAAGATTAGTGGCTCGTATCATTGAACTCCCCAACCCGATATGGCCGGTATGGGCAAGAGAAGAATAACAGCACTACTTAAACAGGAAGGCTTCAGAGTGAACCATAAGAGAGTAGAGAGAATCTGGAGAAGAGAAGGGCTCAAGGTGCCAAAGAAGCAACCAAAGCGGGGAAGACTCTGGCTCAATGATGGCTCATGCACAAGGCTTAAGATCTCGAACACAAAGACCATGTTTGGAGCTATGATTTCATGGTAGAAAGGACAGCTGAAGGAAAAGCATTCAGGATACTCACTATCATCGATGAATACACCAGGGAGTGCCTCACGATTCTCACTCAGAGGCGGATCACTTCTCCAGATGTTATTGAGCAGCTATTTTATCTATTTGTATTCAGGGGCACCCCAGAACATATTCGCTCTGATAATGGCCCCGAATTCACTGCAAAGGCTGTGCGTAGATGGTTGAATGATCTAGAAGTCACAACACTCTTCATCGAACCAGGGAGCCCTTGGGAGAATGGGTACATAGAGTCGTTCAATGGGAAACTGAGAGATGAGCTTCTTAATCGGGAGGTATTTACCACACTAATTGAAGCGAAGATACTCGTTGAAGAATGGCGCAAGGAATACAATCAGGTACGTCCGCACAGCGCTCTTGATTACAGACCACCTGCTCCCAAGGCTATTATTCCGTTGACTCTAACTTAACAAGTGGTACTCTAATGGGGGCAGGTCAACAATAGATGGTTAAAGTTAGAGTTTATGGGAAGATTAGGGAATCTTTAGGTAACAAATCTTCTTTGATGATTGACATCGGGGAAGGAAAAATAGGACTTAGGGAGCTGATTGCCAAGTTAGCTGGTGGGGAAGAATATATAAAGAAAAATATTGCACTCATCTTAGTTAATGGGAAAAATTGTATTTTTACCGATGGGATGGATACTGAGATAGGGAATAGTGATGTAGTGGACCTTCTACCACCTGTAGTGGGTGGTTGAGGTTTGCAATCACGAAAGCAAGGCAGTTTAAGTTTTGCAATCCCGGTGAATACGAGCAGGAGGTATAGAAGGATGGGAAAAAAAGAAATGTTTGAAAGAATGGCACAGGTAATTGTTGAGGGTAAAAAGGAGGAGGCAGTTAGTTTAGCCCAGCAAGCTTTAAAATCAGGAATCCCTCCTCTGGAAGCAATGGATGCTTTTACTAAAGGAATACAGATTGTGGGAGAGAAATATGAAAATGGTGAATTCTTCCTTCCCGAGCTAATCATGGGTGGTGAGGGTATGAAAGAGGCTTTAAAGATTTTAGAATCGGAGATAAAGAGAAGAGGAGAGAAGCGTGAGACCCCGGGGAAGATTGTCATCGGCACTGCAGAGGGAGATATCCATGATATCGGTAAGACTATTGTCGCCAGTATGTTGAGTGCCAATGGATTTGAGGTTTTTGACCTCGGAACCGATGTAACAGCCGATGCTTTCATTGCTAAGATCAAGGAAGTAGGAGCTAATATTTTAGGTATGTCGGCTCTCCTGACTACTACTATGTCTAATCAAGCCAAAACAATCAAAGCTTTGAGCAGTGAGGGCCTACGAGATAAAGTCAAGATTATGGTTGGTGGAGCTCCGACCTCTCAAAGTTGGGCTGAGGAGATTGGAGCAGATGGCTATGGAGAGAATGCCATCGAGGCAGTAAGGGTGGCGAAACAGCTTGCAACAAAATAGAAGGATAAGCTAGAAATAAAAGCCTGAAGGGAGGTGAGGGAATACTTAGGCGAACCTAGCTTGGGGATAAAAGAAAGCTTCCAGAAAGTGGCAGAGGGTTAAATAATTAGATTTCTCTTTCAGAGCTTTCACAGCAAGTTAAACCATGTTCAGAAAGGAGGGTGTTAGTATGAAGGGATTTAAGTTCTTTCAGAGGAATTTGCTCCTATTTTTTACCTTTGCTTTCTCACTGGGGCTCCTGTCAAATGTCTTTGCTGCTTCAGGAGAAAAGTACCAAACCTTCTCTGTACCAAAGGAATGTATGGAACAGGTTCGAAAGGAAGGAAACAAATTACATATTTACGATTGGGCTGAGTGGTGGCCTGAGGAGATATATGAGGGTTTTTCCAAAGAGTTCGGGATAGATATAGTTCGAGATAATTTTGCTGATATGGATGAGATGTTCACGAAATTCAAACTTCATCCTGAGATAGGTTACGACTATACCCTCCCAGAGCCCAGAGTATTTATGCAGATGGAAAAGTTAGGTGTGCTCCAGAAAATAAATTGGGACTGGTTACCTAATGTCAGGAAGTACTTAGAAGAAAAATATAGGGATGCACCCCTATATGAACAAGGTTATGGGGTACCTAGTGAGGCCAATTTCATGGGTTACGCTTATAACCCTAAACTCGTTGATGAGACCGATTCTCGTATCGGTTCCTGGGCTTTAGTATTAGAAGGTAAGGAGTACGCTGGGAAGATAAGCATGATGAATGATATGTACAACGTTATTGGAAATACACTGCAGTATCTTGGTTACTCCTACAATTCAGATGATGAAGGGGAATTGATGGAGGCAAAAGAGGTATTGCTGCGGCAAAAACTCTGGGTGATGACTTATGATTCCTGGCCAAAAAGGTTAGTCTTTGAGGAGGAAGCTGCGATAGCCCACATGTGGACTGGAGACGCCCTGCTTTTGAAAGATGACTTGCCAACTCTAAAGGTGGTGATACCAAAAGAGGGAACCCTAATGGTTGTGGATTCTATGGTTATTCCTAAAGGTGCCCCTCATCCAGCAACAGCTCATCTTTGGATAAATTACCTTTATCGGCCCGAGGTGTACGCTACGCTGATAGAAGCAATTAGATATACTCCTTGTCACACGAAAGTGCTTGAGCTTCTTCCCGAGGAAATCAGGGAGTTGCCCACTGTAAAAATTTCTGAGGAGGTTTTGGAGAGATGCGAGTCTATAAGCTCTAAAGCCTTCATAGGTAAAGGGAAAGAGCTAAGAATGAAAATATGGGAAGATCTGAAGAGATAAGCTTGCTAAGAGCCCTGAGAGAGTGGATTAATCCACTCTCTCAGGGGCGTGCAGTTGTGGCTCAGAAAGAAATTGCTTAAGAAGAGCGGCCAAAATTTATGGGGGTTAGGACATGAAAGCTATTTTAAGTTTTTTATCCGACGATGAAATAGAGCGTATCCATGAGGCTAGCCTACGGATTCTAAAGGAAACCGGAGTTAAAATTAACAGCGAGAAAGTACGAAAATTACTTGCCGAGAATGGTGCAGTAGTCAACGACACAATTGTGAAGATTCCACGCTCTCTTGTAGAGGAGGCAATCAAAAGATCTCCAAAGGAGATAACCTTAGGTGCAAGAGAGCCAAAATGTGATCTCAAGATTCCCTCAAATAATTTGCCTTTTATTGCCACAAGTGGTTTTTCACCATTTGTAGAAGATTTTGACACTGGAAAGAGGAGAAAGTCAACCGGATCTGACTTGAAGGATTTTGCCATAATAGGTGACTACCTTAACGCAGTTGACTACTTCTGGCCTATTGTGGTTCCTGGTGAGATACCCTCACCACTACAGGAGCTTCACGCGTTAGCTATTTCACTTGAAAACAATAGAAAACATATTCAGGGCTCTTGTGTAAGTGAGAAAACGGCTAAATGGCAAATTGAACTGACAGCTACCATTGTGGGTAGCGAGGAAGAACTTAGAAGAAGACCTATTATTTCCACTGTCAACTGCCCTGTTGCTCCGCTAACATTCGAAAAGGGTTCATCTGAAGCGATGGTTATATTGGCAAGGGCAGGAATTCCAATTGCGCCTATGAGCATGGTCTTAGTTGCTACCTCTGGTCCGTCAACAATAGCCGGGACTTTAGCAGTAGCAAACGCTGAAGAGCTAGCCGCTCTTGTTATTGTTGAGTGTGCCAGTTCTGGTGCTCCAATGATCTACACTGCGGAAATATCGTCGGCAGATATGAGAAGTGGGGAAATCACTTACAAGACACCGGAGTACACATTACTTAGCGCAGGATGTGCTCAAATGGCAAAGTTTTATGGAATTCCTGTCCTGACAGCAGATGTATCATTGGAAGAAATACCTTCTGACCTTTTGTCCTTTGAGCGAAATGTGTTAAAAGTGGCTATGGGTTTTATGACTCGCCCGGATCTTTCTGCTTGGTTAGGATCACGTGATCTGGCGATGAGTGCCTCGTTAGTTCAGGTAATCCTTGATGCTGAAGCTTGTGAGCATGCTCATGCGTATTTACGCAGACTCGAGGTAAATGATGATACATTAGCATTAGACGTTATTCATACAGTTGGGCCTGGTGGCCACTTTTTAGGTGAAAAGCATACCAGAGAGCATTTCAGACGCGAAATATGGATGAGGGAACTCTCAAATACTTTCATTCTTGATCCAACAACCAAAGGTTCTTTTCTTGAAAGAGCAAAAGCAAAAGTAAGGGAAATACTGTCTGCACACACAGCTCCCCCTATTGATGAGGATAAACACAAAGAAATGAAACAGATTCTTCAAGCTGCTGAGAAGGATATACTGGGAAATAGCTAATGGTTTTACAATTAGCATAAATCCATACGGGGACTGAGATACATATGAATTACGGAGGATTAATTTATTCTCTAAGGGGAAAGCTGGAGATAAAAATCTGAGGGGAGGTGAGAGAATAGTTAGGTAGGTTTAGCTAGGGAATAAAAGAAAGTTTCCAGAAAGGAGGGTATTAGGATGAAGAAGTCTAAATTGTTGAAAAGCGGGTTGGTTCTGTTCTTTACCTTTGCTTTCTCACTGGTAATGCTATCAAGCGTCTTTACTGCACTGGGAAGTGAATACAAAACGTTTCCTGTACCAAAGGAATGTATGGAACAGGTTCGAAAGGAAGGAAACAAATTACATATTTACGATTGGGCTGAGTGGTGGCCTGAGGAGATATATGAGGGTTTTTCCAAAGAGTTCGGAATCGAGATCATCCGAGACAATTTCGCCAGTGGGGATGAAGTGGAAGCGAAATATAAACTAAATCCCAAAACACCTTACGACGTGATAACCGGCCTCGGTATGAGAGAGCTTCTCCACTTGAGAAACTTCGACGCGGTGCACGAAATAAATCCTGACTGGATACCTAATGTTATTCACTACATCCCGGAAGAATTCAGAGAGATGGAATATGACCCAGGTTGGAAATATTCAGTAGCTAGTGATATTTATTTCACTGGGTACAGCTATAACACGAAATATGTCGATGATCCTCGCATCCCTTCCTGGAAGGTATTATTCGAACCGGATGAGAAGTATAAAGGAAGGATAACTCTGCTGGATAATATGTTTGAGGTTATTGGGGCTGTGCTAGTATACCTTGGCTACTCTCCCTTTTCAGATGATGAAGGGGAATTGATGGAGGCAAAAGAGGTATTGCTGCGGCTAAAACCTGATGTGATGGCTTATGATTCCTGGCCGAAGAGGCTGATTATGGAGGAAGAGGCTATGATAAGCCACATGTGGTATGGAGATACTTGGGCTATACATGAGGATTATGAATATGTTCGAGGGGTGCTGCCATCAGAGGGAGCTGTGATGGGAATGGACATTATGCTCATCCCTATAGGTTCCCCTCATCCAGCGACGGCTCACCTGTGGCTAAATTATCTTTTCCGCCCTGAAGTAAATACTCTGCTGCTAGAAGGAATCGGCTACTCTCCTATTCATACAGCAGTGTCTAAGCTTCTTCCTGAAGAAATGCTGGAGTGGATGGTACCTCCTGAAGGGTATACAGACAAGTGTGAACTATTTGATCCGAGAGGTTACACAGGCAAAGGACTGGAGCTGAGAGCCGCAATATGGGAGGAACTGAAGAGATAAGGTTGAATAAGAGGGAGTGGCCTAACCCACTCCCTCTTAAAAACACAAATATCTTGAGAAATGGATTTTTCGACAAAAGCTTAAAATCTAATAAAACACAAACATCTTTAAAATCAGAGTGAAGGGATTCCAGATGAGAACTTCTAAAATTAAAGGAAGAAGAACAAAAAATATCTTCCCCAGACAGCTGCCCCTCTACATAGGGCCCATCTCAGTTTGGGTTATTCTTTTTGTACTTGCCCCTCTTGGAATCATCCTGTATTTCAGTTTTCTAAAAGCAGGGCCTCTTGGTGAAGTTATTCAAAATTTTACTCTTGAAAACTATCGAGCTATAGTTGCAGGTAAATACGGGATAATTTTCCTTCGAACGTTTCTTTACGCTTTTCTGGCAAATTTTTTCTGTTTGATAATAGGATATCCTTTAGCTTATTGGATAGCAAAGTATGGAGGCAGATGGAAAACTTTCCTTATGTCTCTTGTAATTATTCCCTCTTGGACGTGTTACCTCATCAGGCTATATGCTTTCAAAACTCTAACCGGACGCACAGGGCTTATAAATAGCTTCCTTCTAAATCTTAATCTGATTTCATCTCCTCTGAAAATATTATATACTCCTTATGCAGTAATGATTGGCTTAGTTTACTCATGGCTTCCCTTTATGATTCTGCCTCTTTATGCATCTCTGGAAGGTCTCGATCCTACCCTTTTAGAAGCAGCTGCAGATCTTGGAGCAACTCCCCTTGAGAGGTTTTTCAAGGTGACTTTACCTCTAACCAAGGGGGGGATGATTGCTGGCACGATATTAGTGTTTATTCCTTCTCTGGGCGAGTGGCTTGTGCCTCATTTGTTGGGTGGAGCTAAAGTTATGATGGTTGGAAGTCTGGTTGCGCATAAATTCATTCAATTGGGAAATATACCCGCAGGTGCCAGTTTAGCCTTATTTTTGGCTGCTATAGTTATCCTTATATTATACCTTTTTATAAAATTAGGAGGAGAGGAGGCATTGGAGAGGATGCTATGAGTTTAGAAAATAAAGCACCTAAATTCTTTGTGGTAATATCAGTTTTGGTCTACATATTTCTATGGGCACCGGTTGTTATTCTTATTCTTTTCTCTTTCAGTAGCAATAAGTTTGGTATTAAGTGGGAACACTTTACCTTAAAGTGGTACCTCGAACTTCTTGATAATGTCGCTGTAAAAGATGCACTTACAAGAAGTCTTATTATTGCATCTGTTACTGTAGTTGTGTCTACGGCACTCGGGACTTTAACAGCGTATGGTTTATATAAATTGAAATTTGCAGGGAAGAAAATTTTAAGGGCCTCTATTCTGCTCCCTATCGTAATACCTTATGTAGTAACAGGAGCATCTTTGTTAGTTTTTTTCACAAGGGTGATTCACATTCCGCTCGGGTATCCCAGCATCATCATAGCTCATATTACTTTCAGCACCCCTTTAGCTGTATTTGTTATTCTTGGAAGAATGCAAAGAATTGATTGGTCCTGGGAAGAGGCAGCAATGGATCTGGGAGCAAATAGGATAACTGCTTTCACAAAGGTAGTCGGGCCATTGCTCCTACCTGGTATTGCTGCTTCTGCAATGCTCATTTTTCCCTGGTCTTTTGATGATTTTGTTATTACTTATTTTGTGACTGGGGTTGGAAGTACAACTTTACCCATTTACGTTTTCTCACAGCTTCGATACGGTGCAACTCCTGTGATCAATACTATTGGTACAATTTTTATAGCAGTTACAATTGTTCCCTTAGTGCTATCCAGTCTTATGCAGAAAAAATAATGAGTACAAAATAGTATGAAAGTTGAATGGTCACCACTGCTATTTGAATCTTTTGTCCGAGCGAGTTATTGAGAGTAAAAATAAGCGAAATAAACAAAGGAGGCAAGAGAGATGCTCGAAAGTAGTAGTGGAGCAAGTATTAGCGCTATACAGGCCAGGCCCGAGATGAGAATAAAAATTTTGGATGATGAGAAGTTAGAAAAGATTCATCAAGCCACCTTAACAGTTCTTAAAGAGGTGGGGGTAAGATTCCCCTGTGAGAAAGCTCTTAAGGTTTTTGCAGAAGCTGGAGCTAAAGTTGATTTTAAGAGCAAGAATGTGAGGATCCCTTCTGATTTACTTATGGATGCTCTTGCTAAGGCTCCCAGAAGTTATACTATGGCTTCAAGAAGTAGTCCAGAGATGGATCTCCAGCTTGATGGCACAAAAACCTACTTCGGGACAGATGGTACGGGCACAAAAACTATTGACCTTGAAACCAGGAAAAGAAGAGCCTCAACTAAAAAAGATGTTGCAATGATGGCTTTAATTTCTGACTATCTTCCCTCCATTAGCTTTTATTGTGCTTTAGTAAGTGCACAGGATGTCCCCTCTAAGGTTATCCCCCTTCATGAACTGGAGGCAGGGCTTGCAAATACGGAGAAGCACATCCAAACAGAGACTACGGAAGACGAACGAGTAGCCCGCTATGCCGTGGAGATAGCCACAGCAGTTGCCGGAAGTTCCGAGGCATTGAAGAAACGTCCAGTCTTGGACTGCTTTATTTGCACTATTGCTCCTTTAAGACAAGATAAAGGAGGTATCGAATCAGCTTTGGTTTTTGCTGGAGCTGGGATTCCTGTAGGATTCATGGCTATGCCTTCACTGGGCACCACATCACCTGCTTCTCTAGCCTCAGCCATGGTAGTAGGAAACGCAGAAACCTTAAGTGCTCTTTGCCTGATTCAACTTGCCTATCCCGGTGCACCTGTTTATTATTCCTTTATACCGGGAATAGCAAATCCTTACACGGGTGGATTTGTGTTAGGAGCACCTCAGAAAACTGTGTTAAATGCAGCAGGAGTGCAGTTAGGGCATTACTATAACGTTCCTGTGATGAGTGGTGCTTTTGGAGCTACTGATGCCCATGAGCCAGATACATGGCAGGCAGGAATGGAAGTCTCCAGGGGACCTCTAAGCGTATGCTTAGCTGGTGCTGATTTTTCAGTAGGCCTCGGTTTATTGGAAGCTTATACACTTCTGTATCCAGAAAAGATACTTTTTGACAATGAGATTTTCAACTCCGTTAAAGCTATTACTGAAGGGGTAAGAGTAGATTCTGAAACTTTGGCAATAGATGAGATAATTGCTGTGGGTCCAGGAGGACACTTCCTGGGTAGAGAGTATACCAGAAAAAAACTTCGAGAGCTCTGGCAGCCAGGGATTGTTCATCAGTGGTCACCAAAAGATAGGGATTTCCATAATCCACAAGATGCAGCGGTGGAGAAGATCAAGTGGATTTTAGAGAATCACAAACCAAAACCACTTGATGAGAAGGTAGAAGAGGAACTGAAAAGGATTATCAAGACAGCAGAGAGGGAGCTTTGTTCTTAATTTGTGATAAGAGGTAGTGATTTTGGAAAAATACGAGAGAAAAAATGAAAAAGATACTATTTGTGTTGAACTAAGAGATGTAGTTAAAAGATTTCCCGGTGTTATTGCTGTGGATCAGGTTAGTATAAAAATTAAAGAAGGTGAGATATTCTCTCTTTTAGGACCTAGTGGCTGCGGGAAAACAACGCTTCTACGACTTGTCGCTGGATTGGAAACTTTAGATGAAGGTAACATCTCAATTGAAGGCAGAGTAGTTAACAACATTCCACCATATAAGAGGGACTGCAGTATAGTGTTCCAACAGCTTGCTCTTTTTCCTCACATGACAGTAGCAGAAAATATAGCTTTTGGTCTTGAGCGCAGGAAAGTTCCTAAACACAAGATAAGGAAAAGGATCCAAGAGATACTTGCTCTCATGGAACTTACTGGTATGGAAAACAGGCGTCCAAGTCAACTTAGTGGAGGACAACAACAGCGAGTTGCTCTGGCAAGATCTTTGATCTTAAAACCTAAAATTCTCCTCTTGGATGAACCTCTGGCTTCACTGGACCGGAAGCTGAGAAAAGAGATGCAGGTGGAGTTAAGGAGGATTCAGCGAGAGGTGGCAACAACCTTCCTTTATGTGACTCACGACCAGAAAGTAGCGCTTAGTCTCTCTGATAGAATAGGGGTGATGCTAGACGGAAAAGTTGTGCAGATGGGGTCTCCTGATGAAATTTATGAGAGCCCAAGGACAGAGTTTGTTGCTACTTTTATGGGAGCCTCCAACATCTTCTCAGGGAAGGTAGTAGCTAAGGAGGAAGGAAAACTCCAACTGGAGACCAAAGACGGTTTGAGAATTGTTGCTGTTGAACCTAAGGACATAGGAAATGAGGATATTACAGGTATCTCTGTCCATCCAGAGGTAATAGAGATTTCATCTAAGGGTGCTGATTTGAGAGAAGAGAACAAATTTGCTGGGAAAATTAAAGAAGTATTTTATCAAGGTGACTTTACCGAAATAACGGTTTCTCTAAATCAAACTAATAAATCAGTAATTGTTCATTTGGCCAGCAAGTCTAGACGGAAATCTCAGTTTCCTTTAAATAAAGATGTGTGGGTTCACTGGAGCTGGCGTGGTGGTAATACCTTAGTTGGCTAAAATTAGCTTGCAAAAGGGAGTAACTGCCCCTGCTTCAGTGGCCGGGGCTATGGTTATCGGAAATGCAGAAATCTTAAGTGCCCTGTGTCTGATTCAACTCACCTTTCCAGGTACACTTGTTTACTATTCTTTTCTACCAGAAATGATAAATCCACATACCGGTGGATGTCTTGCATCAGCTCTTCAAAAACCTCTTTTATATGCCGGTGGAGTACAGTTAGGACATTACTACAATCTTCCCGTAAGGGCGTGAGAAAGTAGACAGGCTGTTTCAGCTTGGGAATGCAAGTTGAAACATCTCCTGAGTTAAATTCCATCATAGGGAGGGTGAGCTAAAATGCCTGTGGTTAGAGGTTTTATGTTGTCTCTGGAGATGGATTGTGTTTCACGTGGTCAGGGAATTGATCCTGCAAAACTGAAAACTAACCCAAGAATCCTGCAGCATACCAAGGAGATGATAGAGGAGGCACGTTCTCTTCTTGCCCCAGCTCTCGTGTACGAGCTCTACCCTGTTAGAGAGGTAGGAGATGATCGGCTTGTCTTAGCCAACGGGTGCGCTTTGCATAGTGGAGCAATGAGTTGTCTGTTGGCTTCAACTCAAGAGTTGGTTGTCTTAGCCTTCACCATCGGGCCAGATCTCGAACGAAAAGTTTCAAGCTATTTAGCTCAAGGAGACTCTATTAGGGGATTTGTCCTCGACGGTGTGGGCACGGCAGCTGTAGAAGAATTAGCTCAACAGGTCCACCACCTGATTGAGGAGATAGCAGCAAGAAGGGGAACCAAAGCTAGTCTCAGCCTCTATCCCGGCGTAGGAGATTGGGACGTAACAGAGCAAAAGGTACTTTTTGACCTTGTCATGGCAGAGGAGATCGGTGTACAGCTAACTAATTCGTGCAGTATGGTGCCCCTTAAATCCGAATCAGTTATCATCGGCTTAGGCGATGAGGTAGTAACCGAAGCTGAGGATTCAGTGTGCAATCATTGCCCCGAAGGAGATACCTGTCCCTATCGCATGCCGTGGCACTAATGAACACCTTTAAAGGAGCTATGGGTATGGTTACAACACCAAATACGTTGATGAAAACGATCCTCGTATTCCTCACTGGGATCTATTATTTGAGGGTAAAGAGTATGCAGGAAAAATAACCATGCTGGATACTATGTACAATGTTATTGGATCTGCTCTAAAGTACCTCGGTTTTTCGGTCAATTCGGATGATGAAGGGGAATTGATGATGGCAAAAGAAGTTCTGCTTCGCCAAAAACCCTGGGTAATGGCCTACGATTCCTATCCAAAGAGATTAATTTTTGAGGAGGAGGTTTTGGTAGCGCAGACATGGGTTGGAGACGCTTGGTTTTATCATCTGGAGTTGGAAGCTATTAAGGGGGCACTACCTCCAGAGGGAACTTTAATGGGAATAGACTCTCTGGTTGTTCCTAAGGGTGCGGTTTTGCAAGAAATTCTTGACAATTGGGAATGAAATTAGGGATAGTTGGTGAGGTAAGGGGGAACTAAAAAGATGCGCAAGAGAAGATGGAAAGTAAGCGGCATCTGGTAGCTTGGGAACAGAGGTTATCCAGAGCAAGCAGAAAATAAAAGGACTACAAAGCATACTCCATAAGGAGGATTTAAATGTCTAAACCGCAAAAAAGAGTATTTGTATTAGGATGTGGTGCTCAAGGGAGTGTGATAGCTAAAGAGATAAGTAAGGAGCCAAATGTAGCCGAAACAATTTGTGGAGACATAGATATAAATCGTGCCAAGAGGTTAGAACAGAAGAGCGATAAAATAAGAGGTGTGCAGGTCGATGGTTCAAAGGTTAAAGAGATATTACGCGCCTCGACCGACGCTGATCTAATTGTCAATGCCATGCCATGCTCTTTCAATGCGGTTGTAATGGAAGCAGCTTTGGAAGGGAGCATGAATTACCAAGATCTCGCCTCAGAACTGCTCCAAGGTATTCCCTTCGCAAAAACTGCTCTCGCCGAACTTAATAAGACCAATAAATGGGAAGCTGCCGGATTAACAGCGCTTGTAAATACAGGAATATCGCCTGGAATTACTAATGTATTGGTAAAGGCTGCGGCGGATGAGCTGGATGTCTGTGAAAAAGTAATAATTCTGCTTTATGAAAATATAAAGACAAAGACAAAGAAATTCATTCCATTTTGGTGGTCTCCTGAAATAGCTTTTCAAGATATGGCAAATGAGGCAACCATTTTTGGAAATGGAAAGTACAAAACCGTTGAGCCATTTAGTAACGAAGAAGAATACGATTTTCCAGGCATTGGTCCAAGAAAAGTGTATGCTCATGAGCATGAGGAAGCCATAACACTACCCCAATTTATCAAAGGGTTAAAGTATGTTGAAGTTAAAATGGGTGGTAGTGCAGCTGAGCTGGCTAAGTCATTTTATGATTTTGGCCTCTTAGGCAAGGAGCCTATCAAAGTTGAAGGAACTGAGATTGTTCCCTTAGATGTTGTGTTGGCATTAGCCCCGCCAGCCCCTTCTTCTCCAGAAGAGATAAAAGCAGCCATTGGAAGCGGGATAGAAATTGATGAACGTAGTGTTAATGTAGTAGTGGAAGGTAAAAAATCAAATAAAAAGATAAAGTATATTTACAAGGTAAATTCGCCAGGTCTTGGTGAATCTTTTGAAAGATTAGGAATATCACATTTAGCATATGTAACAGGTATACCAGCTGCAGCTTTTACAAAATTATTAATAAGGGACAAAATCAAGAGAACAGGGCTTTTTCCGCCAGAATGTTTGGATGCTGAATCAAGGAGTGAATTCTTAAAAGAAATAGCTAAAAAGAATATAACGATAACTCAAACAATTGAAAAACCCCTATCTTAATTAAGACATACTGACCTCCTCCTTTCACAAGAGGGGGCTCCCAGCGGCAATTTTTGTAACTGGCTGAGGGAAATAGTGGATGTTGATAGTGCTACTATTCTTCAAACAGCAGGGTGAAAAAATGAGAGAGTTACTTTAATTTGAATAAAGCGAGTTTCCGAATTTCGTGAAGGGCACTTTTATCATATGGAGGTAAAAGGAAATGCTTAAGAAGAGTAGCCGAATTATTCCTGTTGAGATCAGGCCCGAGATGAGAATAAAAATTTTGGATGATGAGAAGTTAGAAAAGATTCATCAAGCCACCTTAACAGTTCTTAAAGAGGTGGGGGTAAGATTCCCCTGTGAGAAAGCTCTTAAGGTTTTTGCAGAAGCTGGAGCTAAAGTTGATTTTAAGAGCAAGAATGTGAGGATCCCTTCTGATTTACTTATGGATGCTCTTGCTAAGGCTCCCAGAAGTTATACTATGGCTTCAAGAAGTAGTCCAGACTTAGACTTATATCTTGATGGAACAAAGACCTATTTGGGAACAGATGGTACTGGTATAGCGACTGTGGACTTACAGACTCGAAAACGAAGAGCCTCGACTAAAAAAGATGTTGCAATGATGGCTTTAATTTCCGATTATCTTCCTTCCGTGAGTTTTTATTGGCCCTTAGTAAGCGCACAAGATACCCCCTCTGAGGTAATTCCCCTCCATGAACTTGAAGCATCTTTTACCAATACTGAAAAACATGTTCATATAATAAGCTGTGTGGAAGAAAAGACAGCCCACTATGCTGTTGAGATGGCTACCCTAATTGCTGGAGATAGCAAGACATTAAGAAAACGCCCTCCTCTTTCCCTAGATGTGGGTGCAGTGACTCCTCTTGGGCAGGATAAAGGAGCGCTTGAGGCAGCTTTAACTTTTGCTAAGGCTGGAGCACCTGTTGGATTCGGGGCTATGCCTTCAATGGGGTCAACAGCACCTGCTTCAGTGGCTGGAGCCATGGTGGTTGGAAATGCAGAAACCTTAAGTGCCCTTTGCCTGATTCAACTTGCCTATCCAGGTGCACCTGTTTACTATTCTTTTTTGCCGGAAATGATAAATCCCCATACCGGTGGATGTTTAGCATCAGCTCTTCAAAAACCTATGTTATATGCTGGTGGGGTAGAGTTAGGACATTACTACAATCTTCCCGTTATGGGTTATTATGGAGCTACTGATGCACATGAACCAGATAGATGGCAAACAGGTAAAGACAACACTATAGATGCTCTTCTTGTATGTTTACACGGCCCTGAGCTTTTACCAGATTTTGGCTTATTAGAAGCTTATACACTTCTTTACCCGGAAAAGATACTTTTTGACAATGAGATTTTCAACTCCGTTAAAGCTATTAGTGAAGGGGTAAGAGTAGATTCTGAAACTTTGGCAATAGATGAGATAATTGCTGTGGGTCCAGGAGGACACTTTCTAAACAGGGAGTATACCAGAAAAAAACTTCGAGAGCTCTGGCAGCCAGGGATTATTCACCAATGGTCACCAAAAGATAGAGATTTCCACAATCCACAGGATGCAGCGGTTGAAAAGATCAAGTGGATCTTGAAGAACCACAGACCAAAACCACTTGATGAGAAGGTGAAAAGGGAACTAAAGAGAATTATGAAATCAGCTGAAGAGGAACTTTGTTCCTAAATTCCCAAGAGAATCGATTATTGAAAAAAAATGCACTGAGAATCTTCAGAAGGATATCCATCATTCCTAAATTTATTTTCAATTCGACCAGGGAGAAAGCTCCTTGGATAAGGTGAAGGAGTTTGTGAAAAAATTAACTTTTTGGAAAATGAGGTTTAAGCGACGGTAAAAGAAAAACTCAGTGAGTCAGAAAAATATAGCAACAAAGGTGATTTCCGAATAAGGAAAGGCACGGTGGTAATAGGTACGGTAAAAGGAGATATTCATGAAATAGGTAAAGATATTGTAGCAATGCTTCTAGGAACAGCAGGGTTTAGTGTACATAATTTAGGCAAAGATGTGCCTGCTTCTACTTTTTTGGAAGAAGCAGAGAAAACTAAAGCAGATATTATAGGTATGTCCTCTCTTTTAACCACAACTATGTTGGGCCAAAAGGAGCTTATAGATATATTAAAAGAAAAGGGGGATAGAGATAAACATATTATTATGATAGGAGGTGCTCCTACATCTCAAGCTTGGGCTGATGAGATTGGAGCTGATGGATATGGGAAGACGGCGGAGG
>Ga0209978_10000151_pt1 | contig 22295 bp, 20 predicted proteins | sample BentaG_FD_182805 | JGI IMG/M metagenome (GOLD analysis project Ga0209978, IMG submission 182805) | Deep subsurface microbial communities from South Atlantic Ocean to uncover new lineages of life (NeLLi) - Benguela_00093 metaG (SPAdes)... | ecosystem: Environmental > Aquatic > Marine > Oceanic >... | reverse complement strand
TACTAAATTGTCTATTTTTGAGGGTAGTGAGGGCTATAATCTCAATTTTGCATATACTATTGTTTTTCTTATATTAAACTAAGAGCTAACGATATATTAATGGATTAATACTACCCAACTAAAATCTAAAATAATAGCGAAAGTATTAGTTAAAATTAATTGAATGGAATAACTTCCAAATTTATGTTCAAGTTTCAAAAATTGTTCCCAAAAATGTTGCAGAGGGGATGCAAATCCTACAAGCAGGAGGACTATTCGCTATCTTTGTGTTTTTCACAAACATAAAAAATAAAAAAAAGAAAAAAATGAACTAATACATTTCGGTTTTAGTAAATAAAAGTGCAAAGCAACCGTAAAATATTCCATTTACAGCCCCGCTTAACATGATTCCTATAATTACCAGAATAGGAGCAGCTAACTGAATATAAAACAAAACCGCCACAGCTGTAGCGCCGATTAAAGCAGCAAGCATCCATCCTCCAAAACTACCTCCTTTACTGCCTCCAGTTCTTCCCGCTACTAATGCCGCAACAAAGGGAGAAACTATGAATCCGATGATTTGAACTAAAGCAGCAACATCAGTCATTCCTAAGGCAATACTGGTATATAAAGCAGTTATGACAGTTCCAGGCATCATACTAATAGGTCCGAAAAATATAACAATGATGTATAATGGATCGGCAGTAATAGTACTGAATAGTGTATTTAAACCTCCACTAATAGTTTCCGCTATTATAATGAACAGAAAATTTAAACCAATAAAAGCTAGTAAACTGAAACCTAGCGCCTTACCTAACCCGATTTTCATCAACCTTTTTTTACAATTGTATTTTCAATTTAATTTATTAATACTATGTATAAAATAGATTGTAATAGTTATTTAAATTTATTTAAGTCCAATTTTTAATGTCGAATATTACTAATTCTAAAAAAAATCTAGAAGGAAGCCTTAACTTAGCAAATTTCACAAATTTTTTGTAGTTTCTCCTATATTTAAATAAGTAATATTTCTAATTATAATTTAAGGCTATGAGAATTGGCAAATTAAAGCATAATTTTCTAAATAAGATGTTGGAAAATTTTGTATCATCTACCCATTTAAAAGATAGTAGAGTCGTTGTTGGCTCACAAATAGGGGAAGATGCTGCTGTAATAGATATGGGTGATAAATACTTAGTCGCTAAAACCGATCCTATAACATTTGTAACTGATGAAATTGGATACTATGCTGTAAATATTAATGTAAACGATGTGGTTTGCACGGGGGCTACTCCAAAATGGTTTCAATCAACAATATTATTACCTGCAGGGTTAACTGATGAAGATTTAATTGAATACATTTTTAAAAACATCCATGACACGTGTAAATCTTTAGGAATAACGGTTGTTGGCGGTCACACGGAGATTACAGCGGGTCTTGATAGACCAATAGTAATTGGTTCTCTTCTTGGCGAAGTGGAGAAAGAAAAACTAGTTCTATCATCAGGAGCAAATGCAAACGATTCAATTATCCTAACCAAGGGAATTTTTATTGAAGGTACATCTATAATAGCCCGGGAAAAAGAAGATTTATTAAAACAAAAAGGTTTTGATAATGAATTTATTGAAAAATGTAAAAATTATCTTTACAATCCAGGAATCAGCATATATAATGAAGCCTTAATATCCAACAATAATTTTCTTCTTTCTTCAATGCATGATTTGACTGAAGGGGGTCTATTTTGCGGTCTTGCTGAAATCGCAATCGCATCTAATTTAGGATTATTAATCAATGAAGCAAAAATAAATGTTTTACCAGAACCATTGGAATTGAGTAAAGTTTTCAAAATAAATCCATACAGCACAATTTCTTCTGGCTCTCTTTTAATTTCGATCAATAACGAATTTGCTGAAGATTTAATTAATTTATTAAGAAAGAGTGGGATTAACTCTGAAATGATTGGAAATTTTACTTCAAATAAAGAGGAGTATTTAATTCTCGATGAAAATCATAAGAAATCGCAAATGAATTACACTGAAGTAGACGAAATTACCAAAATTTTGTAATTTTTAAGTTAAAAGATATCAAATTTGCATTTTTAAAATAAATGTTCAACTTTTATTTTTTTACTAAGATTTTTATTTTTGAATTTTTACTTCTAATATATACCGGTAATACATTTTTATAATTAAGGGTTGTTTTAACTAAATGTATAGGAATAATTTATAAGAATAATTTATACGAATTAGATTGTGGTAAATTAACTTTGGTAAATAAGGAATTACTTACAATACTGAAATCCATCGGAGAGAAAGCGAAAGGGAAAGAATTAACGCTTAAAATGAATTCTAATGTTTTTTTTGATATTTTAGAATCTAAAAACAATTCCTTTAAAGAATTTAAAGAAGAAATTAGAAAAGAATGGGAACAATTCAAATTTAAAAATCAAAATAGAATAATCAAGAAAACCTATAGTACATTTTTTTTCAAATATTTTCACGAGTATTTTAAATTTTATCTACAAAATTTTTGTGGATTTGATACAAATTCCTTAGAACTAATAATAAAAGAGAAGATATCTGACGACAAGTTATTTTTAGAGTATAGCTATTATTTATCTCCCGAAGAACAGGATTATTTTAAGGAATTCAGCGAGACTTTTAAAGATAGTGCAGATGGAATCACTTCACCTTTCGGTTATCTTTATCTAGTAGTAGCGATATTAGGTGCAATCCTGAGAAAGCTATTGGAAGAAAAATTTTATATTGTTTTAGACGGAGCTGTATTAAAAAATGGTGAAAATAATAATACTTTAAAATTCTTAGTTGTGATCAAAAATAGTCACGATGAGTTGTTTGATAATTATTACTATATGTATTTATATTACTTTTTGAAATACTTTAAAGATGTTCCAAAAATTTATTTAGATAAATTATTAGATGGCAGAGAAAAAGTTTACAAAATTGCGCTTGACGAATATTCTTTTGCCAAAGATAAACTCGTTGATCTATTATATTACTTTTATAAAAAGTGTAATTTGCTCCAAAATTTTTCACCGCTATTAGATTTCTTGAATTTCGTCTGTAGTAGAGTTGAAGACTCCGTTTTTCCCAAACTTGATATCATAAAAAAAGAATTTTTACAGAACTTTGATTATACTGATGAAAAGAAGAACTCCCTCCTTAGAATTTTTGATTTTATAGACAAAAAATCGACTTTATACTCGACTTTTCAATCAAATAATTTACCCTCTCAAAAGGCTCAATTTAATTTGTTTTTATTGTATACAAAATATTTCTTTGGTGGCGGAAGTTTAGAAGCTTTAGAAGTTGGCGATCTGTTGTTTTTACCGGAGGACTTTAAAATTGCATTGAATAAAACTAATAAAAAAATAGAAAATAATATCAATGCTAATACAATAAAAGATATTCAAGAATTTTTGGATAATTTCTCAATTGTTTCGAACTTAGAAAACCCAAATCTGCTTTTCAAGATAATATTCAATAAGGATATTTCTCAGCTTAATTACGACTTCTTTAGAGCTTTCTTACGTAGTTTAAACAAGAGTATTAGGTGTTTAATTGATAGTGAAAATGAAATTTTAGAAGAAAATCCAAAGAATGAGATTATGACTTTCAAAGTGGTAGTGGATCATATCTGTAGGATGCTCTACACTTTAATAGATAAGATTTTTATTAGAAAACTTCCAGGACAAGCATCTAAAAATTTTATTGACCCTAGAAGCCGATATATTGGGAGAAATATTGCTCTAAGAGTACTAGAATTATTTATTTTTAGTGACTTAAACGTTTCAGATGATGTTTGGCCCGACTATATTATCAGCATGAATAAGGAAACCTTATCAAAAGATTTAGAAAATTACCATATAAAAATACCGGAGGACCGCTTTTATCAATATGAAGATATAGTGAGATTTGTAGTCACTTATAATTTTATATCTTCATCTGATCAGCTAGTATTCGAAGACTGGTTAATCAGTGGGATTATTATTCCAATAAATAATTTTATCATAAAAATCAGCAGTCTAATAAAAGAAAGTGGTAATAATTCTGAGGTTTATGAAATAATAAGAGATTATTTTATAGCAAACACAAAAGAAATCGAAAACATCCAAGATTTAGAGTTTGCTTGCCAACAAATCTCGGTTTTTTGGGAAAATTCTAATTGAACTCCTTGAATATTGGATTTATTCAATTAATTTTAAAAATCTTACAAAATTCTTTGAAATTTTTATCGACATCAAGCACAGGTAGATCCGTTTCTTCATTTTGAGTAAATTTACTCGTAATAATTAAACCAGATAACATTTTAACATTCTCATTTAATTGTGCTTCTATTTGGCTTAATTGTTCTACACATAAAATAGTAGGGTAAGGTAGATTCCTAAAGCTCTCAAAAAAAATAACATCTAATTGGAAGGGACTTTGATCAAGCCATATTATTAACTCATCTAGATTGAATTCTTTCTTTAGAAAAATTGCGCTTTCGCCAAATTTATTTTTTATAATGGAAAATACTGCGCCTGATTCAGAGAATCTAAACGAATCTTTTCCCTTTTCGTCGGTTCGATGTTCGTGTATATATTTTATTACACCTACTTCAAGATTTAGTTCAAACCTTAATGCCTTCATAAGTTTTTCAATAACATATGTCTTCCCGCTTCCAGAATACCCAATTACACTAATTATTTTCATAAAAAACCACCGAATCTTAGGTTTTGAAAAATACTAGAGATTTAATATAATTAATAATATCTAAAAAGTGTTAAAGAATTAACTTTAAAAGAATTAACTTTGCTTTAGATGAAAGAAAAAATTTCGTATAATTATGTCTGCGAAAAATGAAATAATCGTGTTTGATGCAAACTTCTTTATTTGCATGAACTCTATTAGAGCAAAAAACATTCTGGGAAATTTAGAAAAAGCAGGTTCAGATTTAGGTTTTAAATATTATATAAGCGCTGTTGTATTTGAAGAAATTAAAGCGCCTACTACCTTTCGAGATAAATTTCAAAAAATAATAAATGTTGAAAAGATTGATAGTTTAGAAATTGAATCCATTAAAAACGATCTTAGTAAACAAGGGATTCGTTTCCCTGCTCAAGATCCGGATTTATCCTTGCTATCGTTGTCGCAGAAATTGCTCGATGAAGATACTAATCTTTCTATCAATTTAGTATCTGATGATTTTAAACTCGTTAAAAATGCTAATTTGTTCTTCCGCGGAAAGATAAACATTTTATCTCTTTCTAGTTTTTTATTAAAAATTCATAGAACAATTTCTAATAAGCAACTACGGGGCTATTTCAAAAACACATGGAAGAGAAGTTTAAACTATACACTCTCTTATATGATAGAGCGCTCTAAGATTTATCCAGCTGAAGAAAAGATAACATGGTTAATTGAGAGGGCAATTATGGTTACCCAAGATTCAATAGTAACCCAAGATGCACATTATGTAGATAGTCAAAAGGAACCCGTTAAGTTTGAGATTGGAGCAAGCAAATACGAGAAAGAGATCACAATCTGTGAAAAATACATCGAAAATCTTGCAAAACTTGCAAATAGCGAAGAGGAACTCGTATCTGGAATAATGAATTTCCTTGAAAATTTAAAAATATCTCGCGAATACGTAAAACAAGCCCGTAAAGCGATTGAAAAACACGATTCTAAGAACGCGGTGAAATACTTAAAGAAGGGGAATGGTTTCTTGATTTCACTTTTACAAATAGCCTCTGGTCAATTAACCACATTAAAGGATTACGAAATTGTCGAAAAGTTAATATGCAGCGAAATTTCAAAGATGGAATTTCTTAGAGCCTTTATTTTGATTTCTTTGGGCAGAGTTAATAATGCTATAGATTCTTTAGAAAGAGCAGCACTATTTTCTACAATAATCCATAATCATCAAACATGTTTGACCTTAAATTATGTAAAAGCATTAATCTTGTTATTTCACGGGTTATATAACAATGCTATTATGGCTTATAACTTTACAGAAGAGCTCGCTGATATCTATAACGATAAGCGCCTTAAACTCAAATGCGCGATTGGAAAAAGTATAGCGCTTTATATTCAAGGTGAAGATAGCGAGACGGCTATGGCGATTATGGAAGAAATTTCAATCATGGATATGGAGAAGAACTTTTTAGACGCTATTATCGTCTTTAGCGAGCTTGGTGATTTTTTCTTAGCTTTAGGTCACTCCCAATTAGCAGCAAACCTATACAATGAGGCGTTAGAAATCAGCATCGACTACAAATTGAAAATCAGAAGTGACATCTTAATAGAAAAGTTAAAACGCTCTTACATCGCAACCGTTTTGAATGGATACTCTACAGAAGATATCATGGTTGATAAATTAAATATTTTGCTTGATAAAGCGTATTCAGTAAAAGATATAGAGAAATACAACGAACAAATCAAGAAGATTTCCATGTTTAATGTTCTGTTCTACACCCCTTTTCCGTACATCACTGGGAAAAAAAAAATAATTCCTTACATCAAACTTCCTAAAGAGCTTCAAGATGATTCCTTAGAAGTAGTTCACTTTGAAAAGTTGAAAAGTAAAGAGGTCTCTAAGTATCTTTTCATAGTTTCTCATTACGAATTAGGCTTGTTAGGAATTATTCTAAAAACTGATGAAACTGTTACAGGAATCGCAGAAAACTACACCTTAAAATTTAAGCCTACATCTAAATTTAAAATTTACAATCCAAGTGAAGCATTGAGAGATACCTATTTAATTAGAGCTATTATCGAAGTTGTAGCTAAAGATGAATGCGATATTATATATTCGTTGCCCTCTTTCTTTAAAGCTTTAAATATATAACTTAAAGTTTTCTTGAAGCTTTACTTCGTTGACTAACTTGATGGCTATGAACAGCGCAACTTATACAATAATATTTTTTCGTAGTTGGGGATTGAATAATCGTCCCAGTTTTCTTTAGTTCAGCATACATTCTACCATCAACTAGAGAAGTTCGCCTAGTAACTGCCTTGGCCTTACTCCGAGGAACAGAACGGCCACATTTACTGCATTGAACATTTTTATAACTTCCCTTGCTAGATCCAGTCTTGCCCCCGGACCTCCGTTTTTTCGGAATTTTTACATCACCATGTTATTTCTATGTCTTAGAATAAGGCAAACCTTAAAAAATTTATTCTTTCCCTATGGAGATTAGCAAGGATTCGCGCTACTAAGGTTTTCTTACAAGTAGAAGTGGTTAATTTTTATCACGCGTTTCAATTTTACTTAATTCTTTAAAAGAAAATATTAATCTTTGTGCTATTGTCAAAATTAGTAGTCCTATAAAGATTATAGTGAATATCGGGAAAAATAGTTCGAAAGGAGCTCCATAAAAAAGGTTTGATAAGAAATAGATCCAAAATTCTACAATAAATGAAAAAAAAAGTATAATCATTCTTTCAGCTCTTTCCATAAAACCTACGCCTTTCATATCAATACCTTCATTTTCAGCTCTGGCGCGAATATAAGAAATCATGATAATTAAGAATAGTATCACAAATCCAATTATGTAGTTATAATAATCGCCTATTACTAACCCTAGGACAATAACGGCATCAGAAAGGCGATCTAAGTTTGAATCTAAAAATGCTCCTGAATTGGAAATTTCATGAGTCATCCGGGCTACTTCTCCATCGAACACATCAAAAGCACCCGCCCAGAACATCAAAAATGGGACAGTCCAAACTATAGGTAAGGGAAAATGTAACCCTCCTAATGAGAGTAAAATAGCAACTGCTATTGAACAGAAAAAACCACAAAATGAAAGTATCTTTGGTGTAAATCCATATTTAACAAACGCTTTAGCCGGGAGCTCGACAAATATTTCTAAAGTTCTTCTCTGATTACTCCTTTTATTATTAGCTTGTTTTATTTTGCTCAATATTTAATCATAATTAAGTTTTAACGATAATTAAATTTAAAAGTACTTTATCATAAAAATTTTTTCATATTAATAATTGCAAATTCATTTTAATTAATCTAATCGTAGAAGATGCTAAGTAAGAGCGGTTTCCTAGGCTCAAGTTTGTCAAATTCAACTTCTTCAATTCTTTTTTGTTTAGGAGATCACCACTTTGATCTCCTAGAATAAATAGCAAATTATGCTTTGAACTCATTTCCTCGCAAACTTTTTTAAAATCCATTCCATTTTCGTTTAACACATAAATCTTATATTTTTTTTCAATGAAGTTTTTAATCGCATCAAATATGCCTAAACTCGAATATTTAACTGAATCTAAAGGAGTTTCAGGGTAGGTCTCTCGTTTTTTCGTTTTTTTAATAAATTCTACAAAAAAATCAGTCAAAAGAATTTCGTTTTTTGGAAAATACTCATCATTGAACAGATCTGAGTTAAAAATAAATGTTCCATACTTATCTAGAAAAACCCATATTTGAACACCTTTTTCAAGTTTGTTGTTCAGTGTAAGTGCCGATAAGACGCACCTCGAGATAACATCAAGCCTTCCGGAAGATCCTGGAATATCTTTAATTGTGTATTTACTAATGTCAACAGTTTCTGATTCTATGAAATATATTAAGTTCATTTAATTTAGAATGATGCCATTCATTTTAAATCGGTTATATAAATTTGATAATCTAATTTTAATTTAATTCATTAGCAAGGATTAGAAATTATTAACCTAAAAAAGTAATTAAATTAATACCTTCTCCTCCGATTAGAAGATATATACCGTAAACTATAGCTATAATGGCAATTGAAATGTTTAGCCACTTCATAATTTTTTCCTGTTTACCCTTTATCTTTGGTAAGTTTATTAGTGAACTCCAAGCAATCATGCCAATTGTAACACCAAACGAAAAAAGAACTATACCTACAAGAACCGCGAGGAGATTATTCAAATTTAAAGTAAACGCCAAAATGATTAATAGTTCGTCATTTGAAGCTAAACCCTGAAGAATACCTATCAAAGCAATCGCAACAAAATTATTATTAATTCGGAATAGCCCATTGGGTTCTGGCTTTAAGATACCACTTCCATCTTGCCCATTTATGCTGGTAGAATGGCTTGAATGTCTATTCTTTTTAGAAAAGTGAAAGTGATGTGAATGTGGTTTCTTAACAACCCTAATGGCGTTGGATTCCAAGATGATTGTTATTAATCCAATTAGAATTAACATAATAGCTATGATTAATTCAAACCCCGCAAGGAAACTAGAAAGAAATACATCTTTCATTAGGAAAAGTATTAGAGTAAGAATTCCTGCTGTAAGAGTATGACCTAATGCCCAAAAAATAGCCATTTTTATTGTCTGAGTAATTTTTGGGGATCTGAGAAGCAACGTGGAGACTGCCGCCACATGATCCACATCTAAACTATGTTTAATACCCAAGAAAAAGCTAGCAAGAAATATCCCTGCTATAATAAAATCTCCCATAATATTACAAATTTATAATTTGATAATACTTAAGAATATTACTAATTTACAAATTAGTATGAAATCTTTTCTATTCAAGGAAATCAATAAAATAAATAAATTTTTTAACTTGTTTTTATATTATTACATGGGAAAATGATGATGGAACATCTGCATATTCGAGGACGCGTATGATAACCCGTGATTGCGCGTGCAAAGTTATGCAAACATCCGGAGTTTATTAATCAATATTCATCCTGTAAAAATGGGCTCTTAATCTAGCTTAGGTATTACCGTGCAATGAGATTGGAGTCAGCACCCAGGCAGGGTACATGATTATGCCCCAAAAAGGCATAGAAATTACCGCCTAGCACGAGAGAACTTATTTGATTTATGGTATTACCATTAGATGATAAATTTGTGTTAGTGTTTCTAGGCAACAATATATGCTGATTTAACAAAGAAATATAGTTTCATAAAAAGAATAACCCTATTTATAGAAGACTTATTGTGTCTGAATTAAAAAGCTCTTTTAATTCTTTATTCATTTCTCCTTTTTCTTCTTGAAGATATCTATCCAACACAGCAGAAATCTTTTGAGAATATTTTTTCATTATCGCTCTAACAAGGCCCATTTGGATGTTTTTGTCTGTAGCTATACATAAGATACCCTTCCCAACCTTTAGTGAAAAGATCATACCTTTAAAATATTCAGTTATTTGTAAATGAATATTTCCATAACCAAGTATGTATCCTTGTTCTTCTCCAGCCGTGAATACAGCACCTCCAATAGCTCCAATCTTTTCTACAGAGATATCGTCTTCATTAGAAGTCTTCAAAATGAATTTAGACTCGCTCATAATAGTTATTCCCGTGTCATCAATGACTATTGCGTATTTTAAGCCAGGAGTGCTGTTTATAATTTCCTTTAAGAGCTTTTTCAAAATACGCTCGTCCTGAGAATAACTCAATTGGTTCCACCTTTATTTATTTAAGCGCTTTTAGATAATGTTTAGTACGCTTTATTATTTTAAAAATAATTTATTTAAAGTAAACTGTAGTCTTTCTCTACTTTTTTAATATAAAAATAAAAGTTTATCTATAAAAACTTAATTCACTCTAAACAATTTCATGTTACGCAACGGATTAAAACAGTTCTTGCGCTCTAATTATGGTTTTTAAGCCACTTTTACCGCTTCTATTATATTTTGATTTCTCTAATAAAATGAACAGTTTAAACTTCTTCCCTTTATCGATATCAAACTTCAGCTGTACTAGGTTTGGATCGTTAATTAAATCCTTATTCTTCTTATTCTTAGAAATTGCCCATAAAGCTAATTTGTTCTCATGTATCCAAAGTCGTTTTGAGATATCTGAACCTATTGCGAATCCGTTTTTATCAGTTATAACACCTGCAACAAAATTAGGGAAGTTTTTCTTAATCTGGTGCAAAAAATAATTGACCTCAATTTGATTTATTAGCTTGTTATTTTCTTGTTTCATTAAAAATCATACCTATAAAAATCAATTGATCTATAAAATAAGATTTAGAAAAAAGTCTTTAATTGGTATGATATCAAGATGATATGTATTATCAATAAGAAGTATAAAAATATTTGAAAAATTCTTTCTGTGAAATTGTTTTTAATTAAGGAGAACTTATTTTTTTTGGATTCCAATATCTAAGTTTTCTATTAATTCTTGAAATCTATTCCTGACTGTAACCTCTGTTACTTGGGATGTTTTGGCTATAATTCTTTGCGTTCTCCTTTCTTCAGTCAGGATACTTGCGGCGTAAATCGCTGCGCCACACACTCCCGTTGGGCCTCTTCCAGAGGTTAAACCTCTTATTTCTGCTATTTTAATGATTTTCTTCGCCTTATTATGACATTCTGCAGATAGTTCCAATTCAGACACAAATCGGGTAAGAAAATCTAAGGGCTTAGTTGGATTTAAGTTCAGTTCTAATTTTTTCGAGATAAATCGATAAGATCGCCCTATTTCTTTTTTGTTAACTCTAGCAACTTCTGCAATCTCATTTAGAGTGCGTGGGACTTTAAACATCCTACAAGCTGCATATAGACTTGCAGCAGCAACTCCTTCAATGCTCCGTCCCCTAATTAAATGAGCTTCAACAGCATCTCTATAGATTTTAGCAGAACATTCACGAAGGTTTTTCTGGAGATCGAGGTTTGATGACATTCGATCTAATTCACTTAAAGCAAAGGTTAAGTTTCTTTCGGTGGCATCGGAGACTCTAATTCGAGATTGCCATTTTCGCAAACGATATATCTGTCCTCTGATTTTTGCTGAGATTTCTTTGCCGAAGATATCTCTATTCTTCCAATCAATCATTGTACTGAGTCCTTTGTCATGAATCATGTAAGTCATCGGAGCTCCTGTCCTCGTTCTTTTCTTCCTTTGATCTGCATCAAAAGCACGCCATTCTGGACCCTGATCTATGTGTTTTTCTGAGTGAACTAGCCCACATTTTTCACAGACTGATAAACCTCTATTTTCGTCAAATAATATATTTTCTCCACATTCACTACAATTTGATTTACTTCGATTAGTATTTTCTTCTACGAATGCATTACTTTGATTCCAACTTGAAATAACCTACACCTTTTAAAGATTGGTTTTACAGAAAAGTTCCTTATATTCTAACGCATTTTTGCGTAGAGTTTATCATTAGGATTAAATTTCGTCTCAGTTACAATTTTCATTGAAATGAATGGTATAGCTATTGGACCAAAGATCTCTTTAATAAAACCAATTTCTTTAAATTCTTCCGTAAAAACTGCTTTATTAGTAATCTTTTCTAAGTCCTTGGTCCATTTCTTTGCTCTAAAAATATAATGTTTTTTAGATTCTCCGAGATAAAACAGATTTAATTTAACGTATTTTTGCAAACAACGTCCCTAACTATTATTTAAACTTAGAATAGAAAATTGGTCACTAATATTTAAATATACCTTTTTTTTTTACTTGAGATGAGAGAATTTGTTCTTCTGTTAGGAGTGAACAGTATACTTAAAGGCTTCAGCTTTTTATAACCGCCTTTAGGTTAATAATTAAATAAAATTCTTTTGTAAATGATATTTTAACAAGCAATCGCATGGTAATTTTGAGTCGTCTTTTATCAAGGCGTTAATATTTTGAGTCAGAACAAATTCTTTAAGAGCTTTAATCATGAATTCGTTACAACCTCGTTTTAAACAATTGTGAATGCCTCTTTTAGTGCCCGCGCCCGAAGGAGAAGATATTATCCTCACGGAGTTTAGTATGTCGTTATTTTTAAATGCTTTTAGTAAACACTTAAACAGAGAATAAAACCAAGGAGGTCGATATCTTTTTTGATAAAACAAGTATTCTACAAGAGAATTTTTCTGGATATTTACGGGGTTAATCGAAATCGTATTAATCTTTAATTCTGCCAATTTTTGGATTGAATTAACACAATCTTCTATTGAAGTTTGTTCATTTAAAAAGGGTGGTTTAAATAGTAAGTAAGCTCTTATCCCTACATCGTTCTTTTTACATAAATGAATTGCATCCAGAAAATCTTTAAATTTCAACCCCTTATTTATGTATCTATTTCTAATATAGTCATCTACGGTCTCCAAACCAATGGCAACTTCAATATATTTGTTCTTTAAAATGCTCTTCATTTTTTTAAGCTTCTCACTAGTTATATAATCGACTCGAGATTCGATAACAACTTCTTTAATTTTCGGGACATCTGCTATTTTTTTGAATATGTGTTCTCGAACATCTTCAGATATTTCGTTATCGTCGAAAAAACTTCCAGAGTTAAAAATTTTAATGATAAAGTCCTCCTCATCTGAAGTAATTTCATTTATTTTTTCTTGAAGCGCATAGTTAAATTGGTTAATTATATGGATTTGATCTATTTCTTCAATGGTAGAATCTTGGATATATCCACACATTGAGCATCCCCCAAAATCTCCCAATGCCCAACTACACCCCTTTGTTCTTAATATTATCGCAAATTCCTTCCCCTTTTTTTTAAGCAATCGATCTTCTTTTATCCAGAAGCTTACTGGCTTATCTAATTGCGTTTCTTTGTATCTAAATTTTCTATTAACTGAATTAGCTCTAAAATCTTTGATTTTTTCAACGAGTAATGTATTTTCGTTAGATTTTTTCGTAGACATTTACAATTTTACCTGTTTTTGAATTTTTTATATAGTTTGAGCCAACTATCAGGCTTCCTAATCCGATTATTTTCTCTTGATTTTTATCGAAAATCAATGCTAAGTCTTTAGGTGCGAGATTTGGACTAAAATTAATAATTCCTGGACGAAATAAAGTGTTTCCATTAATATTTTGGCCATCAAATACGATAACATTCGTTTGCTCTCTTAAGGGTAGCAACCTATTCGCTCCATTAAGATTTAACTCAATTTGACCAGTATTAATATTGAATTTTCCAAGATTCTCACGAGTCTTTTGGTCACTTATTTCTATCTGATTACTCCTTTTATTTCTCCACGTTCTAATCCCATTAGAATATATTTTATTTCCTACATTTGGACCAAATTGATAATCGATTATTTTCAAAAACTTACGTGTCCAAGTTTTTAAGAAATTTTTGTTTTCAGGTATAACATTTTCTAATTCTAATGAGTTTTTAAGAGATTCAATGTTACTTTCCAAAGACATTAAAGATTCCTTAGTTGTAAGATTACCCTTAACTTCTGTTAAGTAAAATTTATTATTCAATTTTAGACGAGCTTTTTCAACAATTTTTAAGTACCCCGGGTCTTTTAAGTGGCATAATATAGGAATTCTCTCGTTAAATTTCTTCAATAAAGAGATAAGCATATTTGAGGCAATTTCTATTTCTTCGTTATCCCAATCTCCCGTTACAGAAATATCGTACGAATTTACGGGATAGATGTTTTCTAATTGTCTTGGAATAGCACCTAATGGCGATGTTAAAATAATTTCTTGGAAATCAGGAAAATCAGGAAATTTCCTTAAAATTTCTTGGAATTTTCTATGAGATTTCGACTCGGAGTAAGGTTTTTTTGCCGAGCAAGGGAATAATATAATCAATTTAGTCCAAGATTCTGGTGTAAATTTTTTTACCAATCTCTCCCGAAACTCTTGAAAATCTGGCCTGTTATATGAAGATGGACCAAAACAGTTAACAGATTTACTTACTTGAGTTATTGGGGTTTCAAATCTCAACACATCAAAGTATTGTTTATCGAGCAATTTTAAAGTAGATATTATATTCATATCGTCATATGAGGATTTTTCGATGAAGCCCCTAAAATCTTCCATTCTCATGTATAATTTGATTTTATTCATATAAGTGTATGCTGAGATGATATTATGAAGAGTTAGTTGTTCTGTTTTTTCAGAAGAATATTTGTTACTTAAACTATGTTTTAATTTTCTCTTACAAATAGTACATGGACACGGGAAATATTTAATCTTATAAATTGGAAGTAAATATTCTATTGTATCATAGAAATTTTCAGAAGATAAATATAATAAATAAGAACAATCAATTAAATCGATCCCTAAATAAATCAAAATCGGATAAAATTTCGGAATAATTCTACCTGAAGCCATTAGTACTAAATTATTATCGAGTTCTTCTTTGATTTTAAATATAACTCTTAAAATATTCCTAAAATTCCTAAAATTGTCAAACAGATCTACTAAATTTAATATTCTCACATTTTCATTATTCTTAATTAGAGGAATGTACAGATCAAATAGTTCATAATAACCATACATCTTAATAGATAATCCAAAATCTAAATTGCTATATTGTAGTAAGATCTGATTAGACTCTTTTATAAAATTGCCAATTTCCTCCTCAGCAAATTCTTTATTTATAGCTGTTGTAGGAATATTGAATGGAATAGAAGGTATGATATTATCTTCTTTAAAAATGTTAATGTTAGACGCTAATTTTTCTTTAAAACTTTCCATTGAACCATTATGCGTATAGAAAAAACCAGTTTTTTTAAATTTATCTCGTAAGAATCCAATTTTTAAATAAAAATCTTTTAAAATTAAAAATATTTCGTGATCTTCAAACTCCTCAAGAAAACTTACATTATTCATTAAACTTTTTTTCATCGGAATAATAATATTTGGCGTCGAAATGAACCTTTTAGCTTCCTTTGAGCAAATTATTCTTCCTACTCTTGAGAAACCTACACTTTTTGTAATTAATTCAAAAAAATAATTCATACTTTCCAATTAAAGATATTATTCTTAGGTAATTAAATTAATTTATTTCGCCATTTTAAACCAAATACTTGCTCCAGCTTTGCTTATAGTACAATATAGAGTTTATATTCGGAAAGTAGGTTTATTATGGTTCAACTTTATAATCTCCTCGCTTATACATTTCAAAAAGCATTTTAGCCTCATGAATTGCATCATCAACTGCTCTATGTTTCTCTATATAATTTGTGCTAGGAAAAAGATTATCCCACGCTTCTTGCATCTTTGGAATTTTATAACCTCCTCTTGAACGCATAATTTTACATGCCTCTTTCGCTACTGCCATAATATCGGGGATATCCTTTTTTATAACAAATCCTCTCGATTCCATAAATCCAAAATCGAACGAAGTGTTATATGCAGTCAATGAATAATTATCTAAAATTTCTTGAATTTGATTTTTTACATTGTTTAAACTAGGGGCGTTTTTAAAATCTTCAAATTTCAAATCAGAATTATTGAAAATCCAAGCATTCCTATGCGCATCTCCAAAGGATAATTCCTTTATTAACGAATCAAATAATATTTTAGTTGCTCCAGTAATTAAATCAAGTTCAACAATACCTATCTCGATAATTAAACCACCATTTTCTGGTTTTAAATCCGTAGTTTCGATATCAATTATAGCAATTTTCTCATTATTTGGTTTTTTGACAAAGTCTATAATATCTCGAAACATGTGAAACTCCCCACAAGGATACTATTTTGTTTAATTTAATCTTTATAATAATGATATTAATCTTAATAAGAAAAATGTAATTGAAATGAAATATAAATCAATAGAGAGTGATAAAACTGAATGTGAGATTCTAAATGTTCTCAGGTTATTCTAATAAATAACAAAATTAGTATAAGTCTTAAGTTCATCTAGAACAAAACTAGTAAAAGTGTCTTCAATTTCATCGGATTGATATAAGATTTTTATGAATTCTGCGTAATCTTCGACCTTTTTAACGCGAACTATTGCAAATAAACCATGTTGTTCCCCTATCCTGAAAAGATCGGTTATAAAGCTATTTTTTTCTAAATTCAAGGCAATTTCATTATATTTTGAAGGATCCTTAGGTTTAATTCTTACAAGATATTTTCCTCTGAATCCAATCTTTTTAGGACAAAAGTTAAGTGCATAGTTAAGAATTACATTCTTTTTTTCAAGCTTTTTAATTCTGTTATGAATTGTAGATTGAGAGATTTCTTGTCTGTTCATTTCGTTTAAAAAATCTTTGTACTTCTCTTTAATTATATCCTTAATCTCGTAAGTCGAGATTGGTTTTAAATTCTGGTTTTCTTGCATTATTTTTAAGATTACATAATCAATGCTATCAATTTCGAAATTTGGATCAATTTCATTGTCATCCAATTCAATCCCATTAGTCTTAAATACTTTGATTGTCTCAATTATTTGATACTTCTTAAAATATGATTGAGCCATTATTTTATCTATTGTACTTAAAACCTGGTAATACTCCTCAGATGAATGAAAAATGAATAAAGCAAATAGAGAATATTCTCCTAGAACTCCATCAAGAATTTTTAATTGGGAGATTTTTAACAAATTTTCTAAAAGTTCTGGTTCGTTGGGGTTGGTCTTTATCTCTAACAATACATACTTTAAATTACTGGGAAGAATATTCGGATTAATATTGATTGTGAAATTACTAATTATTTTTTCTATCACCAGATCATCAAATCGTTTTTTAATTGTTTGTCTAGATAAGCCTAAAATCTGTGAAAGCTTGGTTATAGCATATTTAGTTTTACTATTGAAACTTTTTATAAGATTTCGGTTCTTAAATTCATCTTTAGCTTTGGTCATAAGAATATAATAAATTTTACATTATTTAAATGTTAATATTTCTTGGAAATTCTTTACTCTTTAACCAGTAATATATTTAAATTACTATTTAAATTATCTAGTATATCAACAAAAATATTTTAAAATTGATTTGTAATGGTAAATTATAAAGTTGCAGATGAAAACTTAGCTGCAAAAGGAAAAGAAGCGATATACATCGCTGAGTCTAAAATGCCAGTTACTGCTATAACAATTCGAGAACGATTTGCTAAAGAGAAACCTTTAGAAGGAATCGTAATTGCTGGTTGTCTTCATATAACTAAAGAAACTGCTAATCTTGCCAGAACTTTAAAGGCAGGAGGCGCCGATGTTTGGTTATGTGGAAGTAATCCTTTATCAACTCAAGATGATGTAGCGGCAGCTATGGTGAAAGAGGGAATTAATACCTTTGCGTGGCATGGTAATACAGATGAGGAATTTTATTGGTGTATTCGTGAGTGTTTAAAGGCAAAGCCTAATATTTTAATTGACGACGGTGCGGACATGATAGTTACAGCACATAAAGAATTTCCTGAGCTCATTACAGATGGTGTAATAATCGGGTGTCAAGAAGAAACTACTACCGGGGTAAAAAGATTCAGAGCAATGGATGCCGCAGGCGATCTAAAAGTCCCATTGTTTCCTGTAAATGATGCCCGATGTAAAAATCAATTTGATAACGAGTTAGGTACAGGACAAGGAATTGTTGCTGCCATCTATGGGATGCACGTCCTCTTCGCAGGAAAAAATGTAGTTATTGCTGGATATGGGCATTGTTCTTCAGGAATGGCTCTTAGAGCTCGAGGTTTGGGTGCTAATGTTACAGTAACGGAAATAGATCCGATAAAAGCTCTTCAAGCTAAATTTGCAGGTTTTAATGTTATGCCTATAGAAACAACTTTGCCTTATGCGGATATTATCCTAACTGCTACGGGTTGTAAGCATGTAATATTACCTACTAAAGAGAATTTTGATGCTTTAAAGGATGGCGTCATTTTAGGCAATTTGGGTCATTTCGATATTGAGATTCCCACTAAAGAATTGTATGAGCATGCTAAAGAAATCAAACCTATCAGACGAGATGTAGAAGAATTAATTTTTCCAGACGGTAAAAAAATTTACTTGCTTGCTAAAGGAAGGCTGGCCAATTTAGTGCTTTCTGAAGGACACCCTGCAGAAGTCATGGACATGTCATTTGGCTTACAATCTCTCATGTCTGAATACATCGTCAAGAACAAAGATTCATTGAAACCTGGAATGGTAGAGGTTCCCGTTGAAATTGACGATAGAGTTGGATTCTTGAAACTTCAAGCAATGGGTGTAGAAATAGATAAGCTCACCGAAGAACAGTATAACTACATCCATGGATATGAAGAAGGTACTTAAAATCAATTAATTTACTTATTTTTATTTATTCTTTATTAAATTCCCTTAATTTCTCTAGTACATGAATTTAAATTAACTTACGTTCAAGTATCATAATCACAAATAATAAAACCTTGAACAAACAATAATTAAGTGTTAAATATGAAAGAAAATATAGAATTAGATTTAGAAGAATTACTGGAATTGATGAGATATGCTTTTCTCAGGTTGGATGGTGCGTGGTTCATGGCTTCGGTAGAAAAACTCGGTTTGGAGACTGCAACAGAATTAGATGTAAAAGCATGGGAAATGTTTTCTGAAAGGTTGGGAAAGAAAATAGCTTCAATAACAAATCTAAAAGGTGATATCTCTAAAACATTGCCAAAACTAATGAAGATCCAAGGTACGCTTATGAATATGAATTCAGAAATAGAGGTTATTAATGAAAGCAAAATGATTCACAGAGTTTTAGAATGTGAAGTTTGGAAAATGGTTCAGAAAGTATGGAATCAGGATGCAATTCCCTGTCATAAGGTTACACTAGCAAGTATTAGGGGTTTGCTAAAGGGGGCTTTTCCAGAAAACGAATTTATTTTAGAACATAAGAAAAAAATCCCTTTGGGAGATCCTTATTGTGAGATTGAAATTTCTGTTAAAAATTCAAAATAACGTTTTATTTTTCAAGATTCTTCTTTAAACTTTCTAATTGTTTTTCGAATCTATTCTTTTCAATATCCAAAAAGGGACCTAAAAAGTATTCCTGTTTTATTCTTTTTTTCCAGGATTAAGTATTTCTTCAACAGAACTATCTTTATAAATTTCCAATGCTAATTTTCTTAATCCTTTTAATCCAATAGGCTCATCTTTAAGTCTATTAGACTCCCATATTTTTTTATTTTTAAACTCGTCGTTAATCTCTAATATATATCTCTGCTGAATTGAGGAAATTTGACCACAAAAATCACACTTCTTTGCATGTTTCTTGGGAATTATCATATTGATATGAACGGCATCAAGGTTAATATATTTATTAGTCAAATCTCTCGCTCGTTTGACTTCTTCAAAACTTGGTTTCTCAGCAATTGAAACTAATCTTAATGATCCTACATTATGGATCAAATCAGTAATTCTTTCCCCTCGCTTCTCAAGATCAACCATCATGTTAAAGATTTCTTTACCTAATTCCTTTCTCTTTTCATAATCATCATTGAACGGTTTTAAAAACTGTCTAAACATTTTAGTAAAATTTTGCATTGCGTCCTTAATCGAATTAAAGAAATTTAATGAATATTTTAAGACTACTTTGACCTGGTCCTCAGGGATTTCAAAAAGAGTAATCATATTGGCAGTTGGAGGAAAATCAGCTATAATAATATCAAATTGTGCCTCTTGAGAATTAGTATCCTCAGCGTCTAAGATTTTTTGAAAAAACATGGCATTTTTTAAAGCCAGAGGTATAGAATCTGATGTGAAAGTTGTATCAATAAATTCCTCAATTTGTGGGATTCTACCAACTAAAGGCATCTGCTTCATAAGAGTTTTCATTTTATTAACTAAATCTTTAGTATAAATCTCAGCATATACATTTGCATCGGGTTCAATCGCCCATAAATTACTCGTAATAGGTGTAATCGCGTTTCCTATATCCTTTGATAGGAGATCTGATAAATTATGAGCCATATCAAAAGAAATGAGAAGAATTTTCTTTTCTGGCAATAAATCTGACAATATCACTGCAGTAGCAGCACTTATAGATGATTTACCCGTTCCACCTTTCCCACCTAAAACTACGATCTTTTCAATCACACCAAACACTGATTAACTCTAAAATTAGAAATTAAATAATAACAAATAATGATAATTATATAAATAAATTCAAGAATTTTAATAATTCGACATCAATTTACTGAATATTTTTGGGAAAAAAAACTAACCTTCCAGAAATAGAAGGTTGGTCAGAATTCTTATTTTCCTCGAAATAAAAATAAAATCTACCAATATCAGTATTGATTTTGTATTTTGCTCTTTTTTTTACATTTTTTGCAAAAAATTCTCTTACGAATTTTCCATTCCAATAAAGACTCATAAAATTAAAATTAAAATTATAAAATAAAAAATCGCATTTCATGGAGATAATATAACCATGAAGGTCAATTCTTATTTTATTCTTAAATTGACAAAAGATAAATTTAATAAATTATTCTTATAAACTAATCATCAAAAAAATGTTGATTATTTACAGAGCAGCAAATTAAATTTACCATTCATATTAATACATTAAAATTTTAATCGAATAAGTAAAATTTTCAAGAAATATCATCAATTAAATGAAATAATAAAAAAAATAAATCAAAAAAAAAATTCAATCAAAGTATTTAATAAAAATTATTATCCAAACTTATAACAATATACAGGAAGTAGATTCATAGTTCAAGCTTAATAAAGATAAATAAAACTATCCCAAAAGATAAAGTATTAAAGATCTTAGTTAGAAATAATCAATTTAACATTAGTTCCTACCTATTAGTTGGATTTTACTTCTTTTTATAAGTTTATAATTAATTATAGATTCTTTGATAAAATCAAGTATTAAAAAGAAAAAAGGAGTGATTAAAATGACGGCTAATGTAGACTTTACTACTAAATATAATATCGAAGCAAAGTTTAAAATTAAAGGTGTCGTTGAGAAATCAGACATCGTTGGAGCGATTTTTGGACAAACCGAAGGGCTTCTCTTAGACTTGGATTTAAGGGATCTTCAAAAATCTGGGCGAATCGGGCGAATTGAGGTTACCAATGAATCTAAGGAAGGGATATCCAAAGGAACCATTAGAATTCCATCTAGCCTAACTCGTAAAGAGACTGCTCTGTTGGCGGCAACTGTTGAAACTGTTTCTCGTGTTGGGCCCTGTGAGGCTGAAATCGAATTAATAGAAATTCGAGATGTTAGAGAAAGTAAACGTAAACAAATAATTGAGCGTGCTGCAGAATTATTAAAAAAATGGGATCAGAATTCTTTAGAACCTAGCGAAATCGAAGAAAAAATCGATGCAGGGATTAAACTTGGAGAAATAACATCTTGGGGTTCGGAAAACTTACCCGCAGGTCCCGATGTTGATTCTAGCCAAGAATTAATAATCGTTGAAGGTCGAGCAGATGTTTTAAACCTATTACGAATAGGAGTTAAAAACACCATTGCGGTTCAAGGTACACAAGTACCGAAATCCGTAATAAAGTTAATAAAGACTAAAAATCAAGTTATAGCGTTTTTGGATGGTGACAGAGGGGGTACGATTATTTTAAATGAACTATTACAAGTAGCAAAACTTGATTATGTAGCTCGAGCACCGGAAGGTTTAGAAGTGGAAGAACTTACTCGTAAACAAATGATAAAAGCTCTTCAAAACAAAAAACCAG
>Ga0209978_10000149_pt1 | contig 22326 bp, 24 predicted proteins | sample BentaG_FD_182805 | JGI IMG/M metagenome (GOLD analysis project Ga0209978, IMG submission 182805) | Deep subsurface microbial communities from South Atlantic Ocean to uncover new lineages of life (NeLLi) - Benguela_00093 metaG (SPAdes)... | ecosystem: Environmental > Aquatic > Marine > Oceanic >... | reverse complement strand
TTCTCTTTTCTCTTCAGTTCAGAAAGACGACGAAGCGCCTCCTCCTTCGTCCCAAACTCCTTCTTCATTCTATTATACGACTGCGCGCCACATTTCACCGCCGCCGTAAACAAAATTACAGAAGCCGCTGAAGGAGAAAAAATCAGTTCTAAAGCAGACACCATATCGTTAAAAGTCACAAACTGAAACGAGAAACTCTTCTTTGACAATTGTAGCCATCCCTCTACAAATTAATTATTTCCTTTAGCCTAGCCGTCTTATATAATTGATGTAAAATTTCGAAGTCATCTCAAGACTAGTATTCGATTCCTTTTCTTGGCGGCACACCCTTAGCATAGGGATGCTTAACTTCCCTCATTTCAGTGACAAGATCAGCCAACTCTATAATCTCTGGAGGGGCAGAACGACCAGTTAATATCAATTCAACGTGCTTGGGTTTGCGTCTAATCAAATCAACCACTTCCGCAGTCTCTATCAATTTCAAGTGCAAAGCAACGTTAATCTCATCCAAAACAACGACATCATATTCGCCGCCGGTAACAACTTCCCTAGCCAACTCGAAAGCTTCTTTAGCCAACTTAACGTCATCCTCGGTTGGGGGAACATCCGTGATAAACTTGCCTCGACCAAAAGCCTTCAATTCAAAATTAGGAAGCCGCTTCACAACATAGAGTTCTCCGTAATCGAAGCCTCCCTTTATGAACTGAATCATGTAAACCTTGAGACCCCGCCCCACAGCCCTTAAAGCAAGCCCAAAAGCCGCCGAAGTTTTGCCTTTACCGTCCCCAACATTACCCTGAGTTAACCCCTTTTCTAATCTTTGTCCCAAAATCAGGTTCTCCTTTAAACCATAACTAACCCGTTTTAACCCGTTTCAGCCTCTTAGTCAGCAACATATCTGCAGCAGAGTAGGGATCCGTTTCTTTAGCCAAAATCTTTTGGACAAGCTCATCCAACTCGCCCTTTTGCTTCAAGTCGTCTACAATAGATTCTGCCACTTTTTCCTTAATCGCCTCAACCAATTCTGTTTCAACCCTCTGCCTACGCCGCGTGTCAATGGCACCGGCTTCCAGATATTTTCTATGCTGATCTATTTTTTCAAGAAGCTCGATGATTCCTTCACCCGTGATGGCGGTGGTCTTGACGACTGGCGGCTTCCATTTTTCTCTTTCCGGATTCATATTCAGCATGGTTTCTATGTCAAGCATGGCCTTGTTCACGTTTTCACGATCAGCCTTGTTCACCACAAAAATATCGCCTATCTCCATAATGCCAGCCTTAATGGCTTGTATGTCATCACCTAATCCAGGAGCCAACACAACCACTACGGTGTGAGCCACCTTGACAATTTCAACCTCCGACTGACCTGCTCCAACCGTTTCAACCACAACCACATCTTTTCCAGAAGCATCCAAAACTTTCACAGCATCTTTTGTGGCTTTAGCCAAGGCGCCTACGCTACCCCGTGTAGCCATGCTTCGAATAAAAACTCCCTCGTCGGTGCTTAGGTCCTGCATGCGAACACGGTCTCCCAAAAAAGCGCCGCCCGTGAAGGGACTGGAGGGATCTACTGCGACTACGCCAACGGTTTTTCCTCTTCTCCTCAGTTCTTCAACTAGTTTTTGTATCAATGTGCTTTTCCCCGAACCGGTGGGTCCAGTTATACCCACTATATGCGCTTTACCGGTATGGGGATAAAGTAAGGATACAGTTTTTTGAGATTCGAGCAGGTTATTCTCGATGAAAGTTATGGTCTTGGCTATGGATCGGCGGTCACCCTTGAGCACGCCGTCGATGAGTTGTTCGATATTGGTCATGACGCATCCCGCGTTTCTTGGCAAGTCCGAACTCTATTTTCTTTTACGCACGTTCTTTAGGACAAACTTGACCAGTGTGTCTGTACGCGTGCCGGGTCCAAACACTTCTACTATGCCTATCTTCTTTAGGTGCGGAATGTCCTCTTTAGGGATTATTCCGCCTGCGAACACTAAGACGTCGTCTAATCCTTTCTGTTTTAGCAGTTCCATTATTTTGGGGAACAGAGCCAAGTGGGCGCCAGATAGAATGCTTAGAGCTATCACGTTAACATCTTCTTGGAGCGCTGTTTCAGCAATTTGCTCAGGTGTCTGTCGCAGCCCTGTGTAGATAACTTCCATGCCTGCGTCTCTAAAGGCTCGAGCAACTATTTTTGCGCCCCGGTCGTGGCTGTCTAAGCCAGGCTTCGCAACGACAACTCTGATCCTCCTCTCAGAACTCATTTTTGTCAACCTCTCAAATTACTATTAGCTCTTTGTATTCCCCAAAGACACCTCGAAGCACATTGGTTATTTCTCCCAGCGTGGCGTAGGCTTTTACGGCTTCGATTACGGTGGGCATCAAGTTTTCATCGCGGTCAGCTGCGTCGTGGAGCTTGTCAAGTGCTTCTTTCACCTTTGCATTGTTTCGTTCTCTTTTCACCTTTTGCAGTCTAGCCAGCTGCTCTGCCTCTACCTCAGGGGTTACTCGCAGAAGTTTCAGGGGCACCCAATCCTCTTCAACTGCGTAATCGTTGACTCCCACCAAAATTCTTTCTTTACTGTCTAGTTCCCGTTGATACCTGTAGGCACTGTCTGCAATTTCCTTTTGAAGAAAACCGTTTTCGATGGCTGGAATCACACCGCCCATGTCGTCAATCTTGTCGATGTATTCCATTGCCTTCTCTTCCATCTCGTTCGTCAAAGCTTCTACGCAGTAGGATCCAGCCAGCGGATCCACCGTGTCAGTCACTCCGCTCTCGTGGGCGATTATTTGCTGAGTTCTTAGGGCCACGGTAACAGCTTCCTCGGACGGCAAGGCTAAGGCCTCGTCGAAGGAGTTGGTGTGTAGAGACTGGGTGCCGCCCAAGACTGCTGCTAAAGACTGAAGCGCGACTCGCACTACGTTGTTGACGGGTTGATGCGCCGTTAAGGTGCATCCCGACGTTTGAACGTGCATTCTCATCCATAGGGACCGTGGATCCTTGGCTTTGAATCTTTCCTTCATAATTTTGGCCCACAATCTTCGTGCGGCCCTAAACTTGGCTATCTCCTCGAAAAAGTTGTTGTGAGCCGCGAAGAAGAAGGAAAGGCGAGGCGCAAAATCATCCACTTTGAGTCCACGTTCTAAGGTGGATTCTACGTAGGCTATTCCGTCGGCTAGGGTGAAGGCGAGTTCTTGCACCGCGTTTGAGCCAGCCTCACGGATGTGGTAACCGCTGATGCTGACGGGATTCCATTTGAGCAAATGCTTCGCGCAGTATTCTATTATATCCACGACCAGTTTGACCGAAGGTTTAGGCGGGAAGATGCATAATTTCTGGGCGTAAAATTCCTTTAGCATGTCGTTTTGGGTTGTGCCACCTAGCTTTCTTCGGGGCACCCCTTGTTTGTCGCCTATGGCTATGTACATGGCCAGAAGCATAGCCGCTGGACCGTTTATGGTCATTGAAGTCGTTACTTTGTTTAAAGGTATTCCATCGAAAAGAATCTCCATGTCTTTGAGGGAGGAAACTGTCACGCCGCATATGCCTACTTCGCCTCTGGACATGGGGTCGTCGGAATCTTGGCCTATTATGGTTGGGTAGTCGAAGGCGACGCTTAATCCTGTTTCTCCCTCGTTGAGGAGGTATTTGAATCGTTTGTTTGTCTGCTCTGCTGTGGCGAATCCTGAAAATTGTCTCATGGTCCATAGGCGCCCTCGATACATGGTAGCATGCAAGCCCCGTGTGAAGGGAAATTGACTTGGAAAACCTAGATCTCTCAAATAATCGAGGTTTTTCACGTCTTCCGGCGTGTACAACCTTTTTATGGTTGTGCCCGATGAAGTTTTAAATTCATCCTTCCTTTCGGGGTTTCTGCGAAGCCATGACGGCACCGTCGTTTTTTCCCACTTCTCCCTTTTCTTTGCAATCTTGCTGAGACTTTGTTCATCAAACACTTGTTTTCTGCCTCCAGTAGATTACTACCTATTCTCAAACAACCTAAAAGTTATTTCTACTCGAATTTTCCGTTTAGGTTGCTTATTTATTTACGTTTTCGGAAACACGTTAAGTCTTGCGCGAACGAAGCCTTATCTCTAAGTTGTCCCAATGATGATACAAATGAAGAGGGAAGGACCACCAATGAAGCTGGCTGGAATACACTTCCTCCTGACATATCAATGTATCTTTGAATGTGACCACTGCTTTGTTTGGGGCGGCCCATTCGCCAAAGGAACACTCAGGCTCAGAGACATCAGAAAAATTTACAGAGAAGCGAAGAAGCTGGACACGGTGGAATGGATATACTTTGAGGGGGGAGAACCCTTCCTTTACTATCCAATCATGGTTAGGGCTTTGGGCGAGGCGAAACGCTTAGGCTTTAAGATAGGCGTCGTTTCCAGCCCATACTGGGCGACTTCGGTGAGGGACGCCTTAGAGTGGCTTCGTCCCATGGCTAAAATAGGATTAGACGATCTGAGCTTGAGCAGCGACCTCTACCACTGGGAAAGCATAAAAAGTGATGAAATGAAGAACGCGATCAAGGCAGCGAAGAAACTCGGGTTACCAGTCGGAATAATCTCTATCAAACAGCCCTTTGAAAGCAAAAAGTCGCCCACCCGTTTAGAGGGCGTAGAGGTTGGGTATTGGGAACTTATGTATCGCGGCCGGGCGGTGCCCAAACTCTCGGATAAGGCCCCTCCAAAGCCGTGGACTGAGTTTAGAAAATGCCCCTATGAAGACTTAGAGAATCCCAGCAGAATTCATCTCGACTCCTTCGGAAACATCCACGTCTGTCAGGGACTGTGCATTGGCAATGCCTGGGAAAAGCCGTTTTCCGAGATTATAAACTCCTACGCCCCATTTTCTCATCCCATTATCGGACTGCTACTACAAGGTGGACCGGTAGCCCTCATCCAAGAATTCAACTTGCCTCACGAAGAGACCTATGGTGACGCCTGTCACCTTTGCTACACGGCTCGCCTCCAATTGAGGTCTAGATTCCCAGAGATTTTGTCACCGGAACAGATGTACGGCGAAGGACTACAGTAAGCTTAGTTCAAGTTTAATATTTGTGAAAAAGTTTAATCCTCGGGCGTTCTATTCAACGGGTTGACATCAAGGAGAGACATAATCCTTAAATCTCACCTTTAGAAGACCCAAATACATGACCAAGAAATTAACCGTAGAAGAGTTACTGGCCAAAGCTAAGAAAACCGCTAAGCTAGCTATGGTTTACCACTCATTCTATGAAGGAAAAGTTCAAGTTATGCCCAAATGCGCTATACGTGGTCCCTACGACTTCACCATGCATACATGCATATGATGTTAGGACAGTCTACAAGGCCATAACAACTTTTGAGGTTAAAGTATGAACTCATATATTGAATCGCTTCGACCAAAACTTAGCACACTTGATTACCGGAAGCTGTGTGCGATAGCCATCCCTAAAGCTCACGAATTCATAGCAAAGTCTGCTGACCGCTGTAACGCCGAGCGAATCTTCATCTGCAGCGATTCTGCTGAGGACATAGCCTATGTCCGACAACAAGCAATCACCACTGGTGAAGAGGCTATATTAAAACTCCCAAGGCACACTGTCCACTTTGATGGCATGCATGACCAGGGCCGAGACCGACAAGCTACCAAATACCTCGTGCCCAAGAGAACTTTCCTCAGCAAGGCCCTTAATCAAATTGATCGAGAAGAAGGATTAGCCGAAGTAAAAGGGTTACTCAGGAATTCAATGAAGGGCCGCACAATGATTGCCCGCTTTCTTTCCTTAGGACCTTCCAACTCGATATTCACCATTCTCGGACTGCAGTGCACTGATTCTTGGTATGTAGCTCACTCTGAAGATCTCCTCTATCGACCTGGTTATGAAATATTCCGCCAATCAAACCCAGACAGGGAATTTATGCTGGTCCTACATTCGGCAGGGAAATTGAACGAGAATATGGCTAGCATAGAACATGAGAAGAAACGCATCTACATTGATTACATGGATAACACTATCTACAGCGTCAATACTCAGTATGCAGGCAACTCAATAGGCTTCAAGAAACTTGCTTTTCGCCTCGCAATCCGCAAGGCAAACACTGAAGGATGGCTTGCTGAGCATATGATGCTCATGGGAGTGCATGGGCCGGACGGCCGTAAGACCTACTTTGCCGGTGCTTTTCCCAGTGCCTGTGGCAAAACCTCTACCGCTATGCTCCCGGGGGAGACCATACTGGGCGATGATATCGCCTACATTCGCGAAATTGATTCAGTTGCCCGTGCAGTGAATGTCGAAGCTGGAATTTTCGGCATTATTAAAGATGTCAACCCTATAGACGACGTTTCAATCTTCAAAGTACTTAGCAGCCCGGGCGAGATTATCTTCTCCAATGTTTTGGTCAATGATGGCAAGCCCTTCTGGCTGGGCATGGGCTCTGAACTTCCCAAAGAGGGAATCAACTTCTCCGGAGCATGGTACGAAGGAAAGACAGAAGAGCCTGGCAATAAGATTCCACCTGCTCACAAGAACGCTCGTTATGCAGTAGCCCTCAAGGCATTGGAAAATTGCGACCCTGAGCTGGAAAACCCTCTAGGAGTGGAGTTAGATGGCATAATGTATGGGGGGCGAGACGCCAAGGCCTACGTGCCTGTCCAACAGAGCTTTGATTGGGAGCACGGTATTATCGCTTATGGCGCATCTCTGGAGACTGAAACAACTTTTGCCACAATTGGTAAAGAAGGTGTACCTGAAATTAATATGATGAGTATCCAGGACTTTATCTCCATTCCCTTAGACAAATATGTCCGAAACAACCTAAAGTTTGGAAAGAAGCTAAAGAAACCACCTGTTATCTTTGGAGTTAACTACTTCCTGCGGGATAAGGAAGGCAAATTCCTAAACACCCGCCTAGACAAACATGTGTGGATAAAATGGATGGAGCTACGAGTCCATAAAGAAGCTGGGGCAATAAAGTCGCCTACTGGCTGTCTTCCTAAATACGAGGATTTGCGTAGACTCTTCAAGCAAGTATTGGACAAAGACTACGGAAAGGAGGATTACATCCAACAATTCACTATTCGTGTTCCCGAAAACTTGGCCAAGATTGAGCGAGTGGAAAAATTCTACAAGGAAAAAGTCGCTCATGCGCCGGCAGAGCTGTTTCGGGTACTGAATCAGCAACGCGAGCGTCTGCTTAAAGCCAGAAAGAGCTTTGGCGACTACATCTCACCCGAGAGCTTCGAAGGATAAGAAAGAAATGGCATTGACGGGAGCGCGCCCATTCGTTATGGCGGGTCTGGGGGATTTGAACCTGCGGTTAATGGAGATATCCCCCGATGTGGAACATCTAAGGTCTGATTTCTTCCACTCACGGCTTTGTGACCTTGTACTTACAAATGCGTAAGAAGTTGTTTTCTAGAAGTTTCTTATCGCTACACCAACATTTCCTTTTTTCAACTGTCTTCTGTAGATTATGACTACTAGTTGTGTTGCTATCACGAATAATAGTGAAAAGATTGGCAATGGGAATTCTGGAATCACTTCAGTGCCTACGATTCCAATCGTGTGGGTGCTGTGGCTGTAACTTATGTAGAAAGTATGCATGCATGTCTACGTTAAGAAAAGAAAGAGAAATACATAGATTATCTCTTGAACAAACAATCAAAGAACAAGTTGAATGCATGTAGAGTTAGTTTGGTTTTGGGCTTAATATCATACTATAAACGATAGTGGCTTATTTTTTCTGAATTGTAAATCTGAATGGTGTATCCACACCTACGTTTATGTCATGACCAAAAAAGAGGAGTTAATGCATGCATTATTTGTTGCCAGATAGGTTCAACGCGGTAAGCACTAAAGACTCCTTCAGTTGTTCAATTGTCATCTTTTTATATAACTACTCATCCAACTATAGTCACGCGCGCGCTTGCAGAACGGTTAGATAAAATTGGAGTCAAATAAAGTTGAGTTTGCATATAGCTCAGATCGGAACTGGGCGGGTTGGACGTCCTACAGCTTACACAATTATGTGCGCGGGACTTGCGAGTAACATAACGGTATGTGATACAAAACCTAAACTTGCTATGGCTTTCGCCGAAGAGTTGCGCCATGCATCAGCGAGTTTGAGAATTGATGTTGAAATAAATGCTTGCGAGAGAGACGAGGATGTTGCTGGCGCGGACATCATTTTGATCTCAGCTGGTCAGCCTAGGGTTCCCGGAGTCAAAATGAGTAGGCGCGACCTCGCCGTTCAAAACGCGAAAACAGTGAAGTATATTGCTGAGGCTACAGCTCCAAGAAACCCAGGAGCAAAGTACATTGTGATTACGAATCCAGTTGATGCAATGGCGATGGTTTGCAAAAGATACTCTAAGGCTGACTTCGTAATTAGCACAGGAACAAACCTTGAATCGTTGAGGTTCCGATCTCATTTGGCAAAAACGCTAGAGGTTCCAGTATCCAAGGTTCAAGGATGGGCTGGAGGAGAGCATGGAAGCGCAGCGATTGTCCTTTGGTCATCTGCAAGAGCTTACGGCCTCCCAGCAGAGGAGTACGCAAGATCAAGGAATAAGGTTCTAGACAAGACCGAAATAGAATCCTATATGAAAACTATCTCAAAGTTGGTGGTGGATAATATCGGAGGTACCGAGTACGGTCCAGCAGCCTCGTTTAGAGACATAGTTAGAGCCATTACAAAGAATACGGATGAGATTTTGTCTGTTGCGACGCCTATGAGGTTTGAGGGAATACCTGAGCCCGTATTCGTGGGGGTTCCACTAAGACTCGGATGGTCGCTTGAAACCACGTTGTTCGAAACCTTTTCTGAGGAAGAGAAGAAAGGGCTAGCAGAAGCGGCAAAAGCCATCTATCAGACGTATCAGACAGCAGTAGAGGGAATAGAGTGAGATGTCGTTTCTGAAAATCAGCTTCTGTTCCACGAGATATGCATGCTACTGATTTCTTTGGCTTCTCCCGACATTCTTTGTGGCTACAGCATCGACACCTGTATTGAATAGGTTCTCCGCGATTTTGTGTCCTATTTTGATTGGCGCCTCTACTTCGATCTCTGCCAGCAAGTCCATAGCGTCAAAGAGCAGTTTCTTCGGAAGAGGCTTGTTGGTTCTTACGCTGACTAGAGGTAAATGGCCTTGTTTCACCCTTACCGTGGTTGTCAGCGTTCTCTCTGGATTGAAAATCTCTTTTTCTGCATAGTCCAAGCTGCGCTCGCATTGATTTCCCTCAACACTTTGTATAGCCTTCTGAGTGTAGTTGACGGTCAGGCTGCAGCCAAGAGGGCAGATGATACAGATCATTTCTTTCTTCATTTCTCTAGGACCTCCACTCTTAATCCCTTTATATTCTTGGTTTCACTCCCTTTGAGTCTCATCTTTATCATCTCTGCTGGATGGATTTTTCGAAACTTCCTCCTCTTCACTAACTTTCTCCCATCAAAGACTCCGATATACTTGTCTTTTCCTGGACATGTTACTCGCATGAATAACTCCAAGTCAGCATTTCTGCGGATGAAATGAGGAAGAACGTATCTTATACCGTTACCTGCTTCTGTCTGGATTCTCTTCACCTTTCTCTGCTTTCCCAAGACATACTCTGCGGCACTTTTTCCTGCCTTTTCTGCCTCGAGACTGACGTAGTCTACAACATCATGGACCTGAAGAGTGTTCCCGCAGGCAAAGATGCCCTGGACACTTGTTTCAAGATTTTCCTTGACGACTGCTCCTCCAGTAATTTGATTGAGATCTACGCCGCAAGTCTTAGAGAGCTCATTTTCAGGTATCAACCCGATAGAAAGAAGAAGAGTGTCACAGGGAATTCTTTGTTGTGTTCCCTCAATCGGCTTGAAATTCTCATCGACCTGCGAGACGACTACTGCTTCCACACGATTTTGTCCTTGGATCTCTGTGACGGTATGAGAGAGTAGGAGGGGTACATCATAGTCAATGAGGCATTGCTGGATATTTCTAGGTAGACCGCTGGGATAAGGAAGGATTTCAGCCACAGCATGGACTTTGGCTCCTTCAAGGGTGAGCCGTCGTGTCATAATTAATCCTATGTCACCAGAGCCTAGCACAACAATGTTCTTGCCGACCATGAAGTTTTTCAAATTGACGAGATTCTGGGCAACACCCGCAGTGTACACGCCAGCCGGACGACTTCCGGGGATGCGAATCTGTCCCCGAGTTCGCTCTCGGCACCCCATCGCTAGAATGATGGCCTTAGCATGGAAAACAAATAAGCCCTTCGGACTGGATACAATTACATCCTTCTCAGGTGTTATCTCTAATACCATACTGTCAACCATGTATGGAATTTCCAGTTTCTTGACCTCGTCAATGTACTTTTGCGCATATTCAGGTCCTGTCAAAGTTTCCTTAAAGATAATCAGACCGAAACCATCATGAATACACTGTGGAAGAATTCCGCCCAGCCAGTTATTCCTCTCCACAATAAGCAGGTCCTTGATACCTTCCTTTCTTGCACTAATCGCCGCAGCAAGCCCGGCTGGACCGCCGCCAACTACTATCAGATCTATATTTCGAGAGAGCACGTCACGCACCTTTCTTCCTCAAATCCTTAGTTCTTCCGATAAACAAGGGGGAGTCCGTGTTCTTCAGAGTCATCTCCTCAGCAGCCATGCCGTATTCCTTTTCCAAGATTTCCACGATCTTGGGAAGGCAAAAACCGCCATGACATCTCCCCATACCAGCTCGGGTGCGATACTTCACCGCAGCGATCGTTTTCGCACCGAAAGGATTGTTCAAAGCATCTAAGACTTCTCGCTTCGTCACATGCTCACACCGACACACCATTTCTCCATAGGCAGGATCTTCATTCACCAAGGAGGATTGCTTCTCCCTGGGTGTCTCATGAAACCGAACAGTTTTTCTCCCTATTGGGTTGAAGTCTTTTTTCTGCCTAATGTCCCTTTTTTCTTTAACCATTTGCACGACCAATTTCGCTATGGCAGGCGAACTCGTGAGGCCAGGTGATTCAATTCCTATCAGGTTAATGAAGCCCGCAAGATCCTCCTGAATAATGAAATCACGGGCCTCCTTCTCGCCAGGTGGCGTGATCTTCGAACGAACCCCGGAAAACGCGTAAATAACTGCCTTTAATGAAATGCTGGGAAGCAGATCTTTCGCCTCCGTCATCAACTCAAGGATTTTCTCTTCGGTTGTACGTGTATCCTCCCGTACATCTATGAACTCTGCACTTGGGCCAATCAACATGTTTCCATCAATCGTAGGCGTGAGGTGAACGCCGAGGACACCAGCAACTTTCGGCGGAACCGGATACACCATGCCACTTATCAAACCCCGTGAATCCTTGTCAAGAACTAAATACTCTCCTCTGCACGGGTAAAGCTGGTACTGATCTATCCCCACCATACTGGCAATTCTGTCAGCATAGAGCCCAGCGCTGTTTATCACGATATCTGCATGAAAGTCGCCTTGAGTTGTGGTGACCCTGAAACCCTCGTTAACCTGCTTAATTCCCACTACCTTGGTGTTAAGGTAGACGTTCACACCGTTGCTCGACGCATTTTCAGCTAGGGCAATCGTGAAGAGATAGGGGGAAACAATCCCAGCAACAGGAGAATACAACGCTCCTAGGGAATCCACGTTAGGCTCCCTCTTCTTGGCGAGGTCACGGGAAATGATGGTCAATCCTCGAACTCCATTGGCCTCACCTACATCTCTTAACCTCTCCAGGTCCTTGATCTCCTCCTCCGTTCTCGCAACCACGTGTTTTCCGCAAAGGGTGCAGGAAACATCCAGTTCTTTCACCAACTTCTTAAACATCAGTCTCCCCTCAACACATAGCCTAGCCTTCAAACTTCCCTTTTTGTAATAAAGACCAGTGTGGAGAACCCCGCTGTTTGCCTTACTCACCCCGCAACACACATCGCCCTCCTTCTCTACCAGCACGGTTTTCAGCTCGAACTTTGAAAACTCTCTCGCAAGAGCACAGCCTACCACCCCGGCTCCAATGATAAGAATGTCACTTTTATCCCTCATAGTAAGCCATCACCCAATTGTTGTCAGAGTTCAAATTCGGGCAATTAAATATTTTGGATTAAGGCAACCTATAACGATCCATGCCATATCAGCCGACGCTTCAACTTGTACGAGTCTCCCCTCAGGGTTCTTTACAGCATACTGCGTGCGCGCGCAATTTTTTATAAGGATGTCGATATTATTCGTTTGATGTAACAGAAGCGCGGGTCATAAAGAGGGGCCAAAATGAAGATGAAAGAGAGAACCGCCAATAACGTGCATACTGCATTTGTTGGAGAAGCGAAAGCCCATCAAAGACTCTTAATGTTTGCAAGAAAAGCGGAAAAAGAGGGTCTACCGCAGATAGCCCACTTGTTTAGGGCCGTCGCTGGAGCTGAAGGCGTCCACTCGCGGCGACACTTTGCACTGCTTGAGTCTATTGCCGACACACAAACTAACTTAGAGCAGGCGTTTCAGTCGGAAACAGCAGTCAACGGAGTCCATTATCCCAAAATGTTACAAGAAGCAGAAGAAGACGGTGAAAAGGCCGCCACCATAGTTTTTTCGCAAGCCCGCGATGTCGAAGCCGTCCACGCTAACCTTTACAAAAAAGCGCTTGACCATTTGATAGCGGAGCGCTTTACTGAATATTATGTCTGTACAATTTGCGGTTACATCGTTGAAAGAAAGCTACCGGAAACCTGCCCCATCTGTAATGCTCCGAAATCCAAATTCGAAAAGGTAGATTAACCCGAAAAGCTAAACCTCGCTTAAATCAAAGGAGTTCATTTATATGATTTTCTCCTTTGTTCCTTCCATTTGTTTGATTTTTGTTAGTCATTGTATAGAGTCAAAAACGATAAAAAGTTGGGCACGTGAAAACAAAATGTTTTCATCTCTGCTTTAGAAAGCTACTGAGTCTTTTTATAGCATTAATTTTTTCTTTACCACCTACTTTAGCTTGTTTTACAGCATTTTCCAGAATTTCAATCGTTTCGTCGTAGGTGGTTCTGTTGACTGGAAAGGGAACTCCGTCTTTTCCTCCTACGCAAAAGCTGTACTTCACGGGGTCCTTCCAGCTTGGTTTTTCGCCGTAGATCAGTTCGGAGATTAGAGCGAGGGCTCGGACTGTGGCGGGTCCTATTCCTCTGATGCCGAGGAGTTCTTCGTAGTTTTTGAGTTGAAAATCATATGCCTTTTTCACGGCTTTCCAGTTGAGGTTGCGGGGCAAGAAGAGAACGTCGATTGCATACTCCTTCCATGAGACTTCTGGAATCCATTCTTGCAGAGACTTTTGATAGGCGGGACGAATAGATTTGAGCATTTTCATAACCTTTCTTGGTCCCTCCTTGGCGATGTCGGTGGAAGTTTTTTGGCAGCATTCGCTCTCTTTTGCGGTCATGTCTAAGGCAACCTCCCTTTTCACGTCTCCAACTACGGCATCGTGAGGTTCAACCACGAAGTCTTTGACGTTTTCTGAGAGCCAGTGATATCTCCGCGCTGTTCTGTCTTTCACACTCATTCCCTGCTGAACCACAGCCCATTTCCCACGTTCAGTTACAAAAAATGCGTGATGATAGAGGGGATAACCCGCTTGAATGGCTGTGTTGTCAACCTTGGCGCTCATGCGACTCGCATATCGCAAACGATCAATCTTGTCCGTAGAAAAACTAAATTTCTCTGCTAGGCGGCTGATTTCCATTGGCGCTTGTAAAGAAGTCTTGCCCTTCCCGCCGCACACAGCTAATCCCTGCTCCGTTGGGTCTATTGCATTCTTCAAAACGCCTGTCAAGACAGTTGTTACGCCAGACGAGTGCCAATCGTATCCTAGGACGCAACCCAAAGCCTGAAACCAGAAGGGATCCGAGATTCTTCGCAGGAACTCGTCTTGGCCATATTCGTCTACGATGACGGTAACCATTTCCTTGGCGAGTTTTTGCATTCGGAGAACAAGCCATCTCGGTGCCTTCCCATAATGAAGCGGAAGCCTCGCAACGCCAGTTCTCTTCAAGGCATCACTCTTCTTCTAGTATGAAATGTAGAGAGAAGGAGCGTTTAAACATGCCTTTTGACGAGTAGTCTACAGCAAGTGTCCCTCGCGGTCGATTTCCCCTATCCAAATTCTGGTGGATGAAATGGGAAAATAGTCCTCTGCCAAGATCATGTCGATAACAACGATCGTTAAGGGAGGCATTCCCTTGCTTCTTCGTTTTTCATTGATTTCATGGGCTCGTGACTCTGTTTCCTTACTCACCACAATGGCGTCGAGGCGGTTTCTTGACACCGTGACACCATACGGGTCATTTAATGGAACGATTTCCACCCTCTCCAACACCCCACGTTTTCTCAAAAAACTCTTCAATTCTTCCAAGCGCTTCTCATAAGATGCAATTTTATGTGGCTTCCTCAACTTTTTCACGAAACCGTCTGAGCACAAGCCGATAAGAACGTGATTTCCAACTTCAAAAGCCTTTTTCAGCAAGGCTCGGTGACCCTTGTGAAACTCGTCGAAAGTTCCGCCCACAGCCACCGTCTCAAACTTTTTCTCCACGGCGCTTTATCACCTGAGCCTGCGTGCACCTTGAAGGTCAATTTTAGCTATAATAATTTTTTCACTTGGCATAACTTTCTTGAAAGCTTGAACAACACCTTCCACCTTGTCTACCGTAACCAGCGCGTGAACAGCTTCACCTACCATATTTTGTGCAGCACCAACAGCTCCAGCCTTCTCCGCAAGTTCAATCAGCTTTTGAACGCGACTCGTAACAAGGCCAGTCCCTATCGCAAATTCTTTGCATGCCCGCATGAAGTTCTCGAGAGAAGGGTCAGCAAGAATCTTCTCTAGGGTTCTTCGTCCCCACTCATTGATTATCCCTCTTTTTTCTTGGGATGAAAACATCTCTTTGGTTGGGAAAGGTCTGTAGGTGCCTGCAACTATTCTATGATCGGGAGAAACGGGAATACGGTCTATAGAGGCGTATCCGGGTGCACCTGGCGCAGTCGTTACTATGCAGCCTCCCAACGTTAATGGGCCAACGGTTCCTAAACCTGTTTGGCATCTCACCTCAGCCACGTGGGCTATTCTACCTAGTTGATTGTACGTAAGATTGAGATTCAATGCTTTGCTAAGGGCCAGAGCCGTGCCCAAGGCGCCAGCGGCACTCGACCCAAAACCAGCCCCAATGGGCACCTCTACACGGTGTCTGACAGTAACATGGTATGTTTCGGGAACCTTTTCTAACAATGTTTCAGCTACGGTTCTTGTTGTCTCAGCTTCAGGCCAAAGCTTTCCATTAATAAATACTCGAATTTGTTTTTCTTTTGCCTCAGCTAAGCTAACTTCAGTTGAAACCCCTTTGCTGATTACAAATCCTCCGCCACGAGCGCCAATCTGCTCCGGATCAGTGATCGGAGCGCCGTCAGGAGTTCTATCACAGATTTCAAAGAAGCTGGAGATTCCTGCTGGGCTAAAGGCTCTGGCCCGTTTGAGCACGAGTCTGTCGCCTCTTATTCTTCATGTTGTGGAGCCAAGGAAGGAAAGGCTTTGTAGCACGCTTTCAATATTGGAGGGCCTACCGCCATCAAAAATGGAATCTCTGTGGCGAACGTCCAAACGAGCCATAACAAAATAAAATAGGTAGGCGCATTGGAGAAGCCCCCAGGCAAAGGCAAAAATTGGCTGAATAACCATAACACAAAACCTATGATTGCGCTTCCTACTCCTAGGCCTATTACTGAAGCAATGCCGTAATTTTTCCATTCAGGCCAAAAACGCACTATTAAGCCAATCAAAATAAGACTTCCTGCGCTGACACCAAGGAATAGAAGCATGCTATCAGTTGGTGGTAGTCCAGTGAATGCGCTGGATTCTGAGGGCAGAAAAACTGTTGACATAGAAGTACCGAGTCCTACAATTAAAAAACCTATGCCTAGGCCTAGGACAATCTTTTGCCAGTCCAACTCTCTTCGAGAAAGGTAGCCGATCAGAAAGAAGCATGCAAAATTTGCGGTAACACCTGCTGAAAGACTAAGAAGAGCATTCCCATGAAATAGCATGTCTCTCATGAATATTCCAATGCCAGCGCCAATCCCTCCAGTCCAAGGTCCGAATAAAACCGCGAAAATCGCAGGGATCACGGCAGCCGGCCAAAAAGCAACAACACCCACAACAGGAGCAACGATGCCAAGGTCTGTTAAACGTCCAATAACTGCGTATGAGGCAGCACAAATACCCATCATAGCGACTTCCACTGCTTTCAATGATGTCACCATTTTTGTGGACTGTCCAATTATAGATAAGAATTTCGTATGGATTGTTTAAACGCGCATGAAGTCTCTGGATTTCCTTTAATCTCCCTTTTTATGTAGATTTTAACTATGAATTTGGGCTTCACAAGGTTTTGCTAGATGAAAACAATTACGCGCTGTAGATGGTAAATAGAAAATGCCTGAATATCTTGTTCTACTAAAACACAAGAACATTGATTACGGGCCAGTTATGCATGGAAAAACGTAAATTCAGAAAATTTAGCGTAAAGTTTAAGCGTTATGCAGATGATTTCCAGTTTACAATCCTTCTCTAAGCGTGAGGGTTGACGATTTGAGCTCTAAAGAAACATTAGAAGAAAGGAAGGCCAAGATTCTCATAAAACTTCGAGGTTACAAGTTATTAAAACGGGAGGAGCTGAAGAACGCCATCAGCTTCACGGTTAAATTGAAAGATAAAACAAAGGCGTTTATTTGGGTTATCCCAACTGAAGGAGCTGTGGGAGTTGCATACATCAACCAGTTGAAGAAGGCCATGGAAGAAGCGGAATTTGAAAGAGGAGTCATTGTCACCAGCGGGAGGTACACTCATACCGCTAAGGCTCGCGCAAAGAAAAAGGGAATAGAACTAATTCCAAGAAACTTCACGTCCTTCAACATCTTCGACCACGAGTTCGTGCCGAAACACGAGATTCTCACGGAGGAGGAAAGGGAAAAACTTCTGGCAGAATATAAAGTGCACCCCTATCAACTGCCTAGCATCAAAGCTTCCGATCCCGCCATTACGGCCATCGGCGCTAGGTCTGGAGACATAGTTAGAGTTATTAGGAAGAGTCCAACCGCTGGAAAATACGTCGCCTACAGGTACGTGGTTGAGGGTTAGACTACCTACCTAAGGTATTGAGAGGATGCTCTTGGAAGATGTTGACGTTGTTGTCGGAATAATTTTGAACGGAAACAAGTTTCTAGTTGAACGTCGCGGGTTGGAGGAAGAAATTGATCCGGGTATCGTGTGCTTACCTGGAGGCCATGTTAAAATCAATGAAAGCAGGGAGGAAGCGTTGAAGAGAGAACTGCGAGAGGAGCTGGGTATTGAAGCGAAGGGATTGAAATTTATATGTAAAAACTTCTATGTCGCAAGTAACGGCGAGAGGCAAAATGCGTATTGTTTCCTTGTTACGGATTATGAAGGAAAGCCCGTTTGTAAATCGGCTCAAGAGATTTTCTGGGAAGACGATATTGAAAATCTAAGCCTAGAGGTTGATAGAAAGACAATAATGAAGCTAAGAGAACTCATCGATGCACCTAAATAGCTCCGAGATGCATGCGCGCGCATCTTGGAAGAGACTTTTTATCAGTATAAAGAAAGGGTTTCATAGGAAAACAATAATATTCTTGCCAATAATAGTTGTGTCGTTTAGAGTGGTCCAAGTTGGGTTATGTTGATAGCATCGAAAAATTGTCGAAAGTGTTGAAACCAGTATCAGAAGGGCAAGATGCGGACGCCGCAGTTGCTTTGTTGTTGAAACGCGTGAACCAAACCCTCAAAGTCTTGTTTGTAAAGAGAACTGAGAACCCTGCTGATCCTTGGTCGGGACAGATGGCTTTCCCTGGAGGAAAACGTGATGCGAAGGACCAAAATCTGAAGCAGACTGTCGTTAGGGAAACCTTAGAAGAAACCAACATAAATCTCCTTGATCGCTGTCGCTTTCTTGGAGTAATGGAAACTCTAACATCAACACGAAGACCTGAAATGAAGATTCTTCCCTTCGTCGTCCTTCTTGAGCACGAGCCATCAATCAAATTGAATGAGGAGTTGGAAAGGTTTGTTTGGATTTCGCCAGAAGAACTTGTCCACCACAAAGGCACAGTCAAATTTAGTTTCGGAGAGTTCCCTGCCTACATTGTTGGGAATAGCGTCATTTGGGGATTGACGTATAGAATTCTTGAAAAGTTTGTTCACACTCTCGAGTATCCACATTAGACCCCATCTAGAAAGTTAGCAGGCGTGGTCTTCCAAATATGCGTAAATCTTATGGATTCAAATTAGTTAGTATGCTGCGCGCGCGTGACAAGCGGAATAAAGGGTTACTTCATAAAGAGCTCTTCAAAAATAGAAAAATAGGGAGTTTGCGGGGGATAATAACAGGGGTGTGTAGTTGAGGGTTAGTTTATTCTCATTCTTTTTCTTTTGCAACCATGACTTCTGTTGCCTTGATGACGGCTTCAACATTGTCTCCAGCCTTTATGTCTAATTCTTCAACGGCTTCTTTGGATATGATTGCGGTTACGACGACAGGTTTGTCTATTTTGATCTTAACTTTTGCTGTGACTACGCCTTTGTCAACTTCTTGGACTATTCCCCTCAGTCGATTTCGTGCACTAATTTTCAATCCAACCGCCTCCCAATATTCTTCATCTCCCAGAATCTCACCCACATAGCCTTCAACCCTCTTATACTCTTTTAGCAAGCTTTCTCCAAGCTTGGTGAGGTGGGCTCCTCCTCCCCCCTTCCTTCCACCCTTGTAGGTTTGCACCACGGGCTCCTGCAAAGTTTTTTCAATTTTTGCCAGGTAGTTCCATACGTATCTATAAGACATTCCAACTTTTTTTGCTGCTTTGGAGATGGATTTCACTTCTTTTATGGCTTCTAGGATTTGTGCTCCGCCTTTTCCTAGAAGAGGGTTTCCTTTGTATTCAAGCCAGACTTTGCATAGAAGCTTGTGTTTGTTGTGGGCGAGCATGGACTTCAATAGGATCTATACCGTTATGCATATAACCGTATGGGAAAAATATGCGCGTGCTTCACCCTTTTTCATATAGAGGTTGCATAAGTCAATTAAGGCAAGAGTTCAGTAAGGACCTAATTCTTTTTCGAATGCTTCACCTAGGTTTCGTCCCCAATTGTCTATAGCTTCCAACTTTCCAAGGAAAAACCTGAGTACAGGTGGTTCATATACAAATTTTAACCCTCAGCCTTTACGGGTACCTGAGTCAAGCCCTGTGAAATGTATGCGGATGTGAAAAGGAGAGCCATAGCCGCCCACGTGAGGAAATAGCCAATCATTGGGCCACAACTCGATTCTGAGCCGTAGCAAACAAACGGAGCGCCGGGGAAAACCAAGCCAAGCCAGGAATGTATATACACGATGTTCATCAAGGCGCAGATTCCCGTAAAACAACTTACAACAGCCACGTATTTTCTTTGACTAACCTCAGACAATTTTACGCTGACGAAGGACAACAGTATGGAAACTATGGCGAAACAAAGGGAAACGTAAGCCGCCAAGGAGTTAAAAAATTCAGGGGCCACCTCATCTACAAGCGATCCACCCATCGCAGACATGGAATAGTATTTTTCTTCTGCAGTGAGGAAATACCAAGGCGCAATCAAACCAACTACCAAAAGGATACCTCCAACCAACATGAGCAACACGTGCACTTGTTTGAGTGAAGACAACAAACCGGGTCGTCTTACACAGCTGCAACGAAAATTTTAAACATTCCGCTTAGGATGGAACAGGCCTCGCCGGAATATTCAGCCGTCTTTCAATCTCCCTCGCCAAAGCAAAAGCGTCTCCAGATCTATGATTGTCGGTTATAACCATTTTCGGCCTACATTTCTCCACGTACTGAAGCAGTTCATTAAAGTCAGAATGACCACTCAAGGCAACCCTATACTCGCCCTCCCCTATTTTCTGGCACGGCTTCCCAAACTGCCAACCACTCGCGTAGATGCGTAAGGCTTTTTTCCCCACCTTTCTTCGAGAATGGCTGTGATAAAAGACGATGCAAGGTTCACGCTGGCAGAGTATCGACTGCGCCCTTTCTTCGCTAAACAAAAGAAGACGCCTCCCAAGCCTCATTCCATGCCTTTCACAAACCTTTGAAACTTGAAAAACCTTTTCAGGAACGATGAAAGGCGCTTTCACCTTCGCTTCATACAAAATTTGCATAATTTCCTGAAGCTTTCCATGGTAACCAAACATGTATACGGGTCCCCGCTTCAAACCTTGTTCCACCAAAGAAACGAGGATGCCTTCCGCCATTATTCCGAAGGGCCTCACACGGTAAGGATTTCCGTAGGTAGCCTCCAAAACGAGGACATCAGCCCCAACTATCGGGGTTCTAAAAATTTTGAAGTCACTGGTGTAGAGAATCCTAGTTTCATCCCCATCTTCTACGAGAACTTGAGCCGTGCCCAGGATATGATCCGCATAGCGCAGAGTCAGCTGCTCGTCTTCGTATGTGAAGGCTTCCCCGTAGTCGAGGGTTTTGACGTTTCCTCTTAAAAGAAAACGAGGACCTTTCATAGCATCTATCAAATCCTTCGTAGCCGGAGTCATCACCACCGCTTCGCATTGCTTCAAGCTTTGTCGCAGACCAAGCATGTGATCAGAATGAGCGTGTGTGACCACCCTTATTGGCTTGGTTTCGTCGAAGGCGTCACATGCGACATGCTTTCCTAATAGAACCGCTCCCTTCGTGGTTACAGTGGCCTTCAACAGCATGTGCAATGCCTCAGTTCATTTCTACTTCCCAGCTCATCAAAACTCTTATATCTTCAACCGAAGGCTTTTAAGCAATTTTTGAAATGTTCCTGCCTATTTCTCTTGCCTTCCCACATTTTGTAGCTGTTTTTACTCAAGATTTTTTAAAAGAAAGAAATTTTTAGCCAAGAACTTTCAGCTAGTTTTGACATATATCAGCTCAAATTTCCTAATTATCTTTCGAGTAAGTTAAGGAATCCTTCGAGTGAATAGCCGAATATGTACGATTTTCGGCTACAAATTTGACGTAATGAGTTAGGTTTCATTAAGGCTATAACCCTCTTTGAAATTAATATTTTGATGCTCTTCATTCAGGTGAAGGCAACATGTTCCAGATCTTTGAATCACCGGTTATCATCTGGTCAATAATTACGTGTTTTTTTCTGTTCTTCTTTGTCTTGTTCTTCAGAATGTTGCCAAGAAACAACGAGAAACATCAAATAAGCACTGGCACATCAATGAAAGTAGCCAAAGAAAACCGCTCTGAATGCACAGTGTTTGGATTATTGGAAAAACTTCCGAAAGGTGATCCCATTCCTGATGAATGTATGAGTTGCCGAAAACTGGTGGAATGCGTCATGAAAAAGAGGGCATTCGACTGGTACACTGGGCAAGATTCGGCTGAAGGAGAGTGAAACTTCAGGTTTCCAAAAACGTGGCAGACTATCTTAAATTCGTCTTATCAAGAAACACTTAGTTTGAGCATACACTCCACTATTTTTAGGCAAATTAGGCATTCTTGCGGGATGGGAGTACCCTTAGCACGACTCGCCAAATATCCAAAATGATGAGGGCATCCTGAAGGACCTTTCCCTTCCTTCTCTGGTGGTTTAACCGGAGGCTCCTCTTTCTTCTCCGCCTCTTCTTCCTTTTGAGGTTGAACAGAAATTACATCCAGAACCTTTTCTAACGATGGATGTAAAGGTGGACTAGGTGTAGATTCTTGCGTAATGTTTTCATCATTTTCGACGTCCGCATCCAGTTTGATGAAGCAGTGGGGACAAGCGTAGTACTGTTCCGCCGGGGTTGCCGATAAAATATTCAAAAGAATAGGATCTTCAATCTTCCTGCGACATTTAGGATTCGGACAAATAACGACTCCGGATTCGTTTGACAATTTCATCGCATCGTTGGTTTTCCGATGTTAAAATCTTGACTTGTTCAAGGTATATAGATTTAATGAAGGCGAAATATGTAGCATAACTATAATCAGATTTCGCAGGCATACGTGTCTCTTTTCGATATGACACGTCCCTCGAATGAAAGTATATCATCTGTTAACACACAAAAAAGCAAAGACTAGCTGAGCCCTTTAATATAAGGTTTAAATCAAGGCATCCCATAAAGTTTTGTTTGGTCGAAAATATACGGCTTTGATTCGAGTTCAAAATCTTTCCTTTGTAGGTGGAAATAGTGGTATTACGGGTTTTCAATACCATGAGCGGGAAACTGGAAGAGTTTAAGCCTTTGAGAAAGAATCGCGTAGGAATATATGTTTGT
>Ga0209978_10000148_pt1 | contig 22342 bp, 15 predicted proteins | sample BentaG_FD_182805 | JGI IMG/M metagenome (GOLD analysis project Ga0209978, IMG submission 182805) | Deep subsurface microbial communities from South Atlantic Ocean to uncover new lineages of life (NeLLi) - Benguela_00093 metaG (SPAdes)... | ecosystem: Environmental > Aquatic > Marine > Oceanic >... | reverse complement strand
GGCCTTTAAACAGAGGCCCCCATTGGAGGATTGCCTCATCTGTCATACTACCGGTTATGGGGATATCAAGGAATATAGATTCGTGGAGGAGGTTCCTCTTTATCTTCGAGGGGTACAGTGCGAGGCTTGCCATGGGCCGGGAAAGGGACATCCGGGGTTTGGTGCCAAATTCAGAAGGGTTACCTTAGGTATCTGCCGCAATTGTCACACCAGGGATCAGTCTCCCGCCTTTCATTACAGGAGCTATCTGCTCCGAATCGGCTGCACTATTCGGAAGTGATCCCAAGGTTCAGCGAAGAAATGCCCATATGATGAGCAGCAGGGCGATCAACCCCACAAATATCGCCCCAAAACCGAAGAGCTGCCCCCAGAGGTAGGTGAGAATGGCGGGGTGTTTCGCCTTAAAGGTATCGAGTTTTCCCTCAGCCACCAGCCTATCGTAGTGGCCTGGCCGGTCGTCGATGAATTCCACCTTTGGAAACCTCCCGGTGAAGATGCCCACGTCCATGGGAAATTTCTCGGGCCTGAAATGGACGTTGAAGAAGTGAGTGGTAAAGACGTAACCGGCAGCGAGGAGGGCCTCGTCCGAATGGACGATATAGGCGATATTAAAGACCCATCCGGGGAGAAAGATCGAAAAGAAGTCGGGGAACCACAGCATCAAGCCCGTCAGCCCGATGGCCAGCATGCCCCAGAAGACCGCCATGAAATCGAACTTCTCAAAGTAGGTCCACCGATCGAATCGGGGCTTGGGGCCCTTTCCGAGAAACCACTTGAACATTCCCTTAATATCCTTTACATCCTGCCATCTCGGTGCCAGGGATTCCGGGCCGAACAGCCTCTGTAAGGGGTTTCCCTTGACATCCTTTCTATAAAAGGCGAAGTAGAAGATATTCACCAGAATTGCCCCGAAGTAGCCGAAAGTGATGACTGCGCAGATCCGGTGGATTAAGCCCGCCATATGGGCCCCGCCGAACAGCTTTACCAGCTCCTTGGCCCACAGGGAATGGACGAATTTCAGGGGAAGGCCAGTCAAGACCAAGAGGATAAAGGTTACCATCATGACGAAGTGGATGGTGATGTCGAAATTGTCGAACCTCTGATAGATCTCCCCCGATTTTTCCACGTATGGGGGGAGGTATTCCCCCGCTGCCCACATCTTCCTCTTCTCCCGATAAGCACGCTGCCACCACATGATGGAATGAAACCACCAGAAGGCGAAAACGGAGAGAAGAAGAGCCGTCATGAAGACAAACGTGTAATAGAGGAGGGGATAGTTCTCCCTGTCGTAATGATTGGCATGGGCATACCACTGCACGAATTTGACGTTAGCCTTGGTATGACATTTCCCGCACGTCTCAACAAGCCTGTTCTTGGAAATTGTTGATCTGGGATTATCTGGCTTCAGCGCGCTATGGTACCCATGGCAGTCGGCACACCCTGCCACGAAGGTAGGATACCCCAGGTATTCTACCTTGCCGTGATAGCTCTCCTCGTAGGTCTCGTTGGCGATGAGCATAACCTTATTTCGCCTCATCATCTCCTTGTCGGCATGGCATTTTTGGCAAACCGCCGTATGGAAGGTGCGGCGGAATTCAATGTTCTCGGGCTCTTCTCCCAATAAGATGGGGATCTTATGAAGCCCATGACAATCCGAGCAGTCCGCCGAGTCCCTGTTCCCGGCATAAACCGCTTCCCCGTGGATGCTTTCCGAATACCCATCATCATCGTGGCACATCGTGCACGTTTCGATTACCCTAGCTTTGTTACCACCCCAGGGGGTGAGCTCATGCATCTTCACATGGCAGTCCGCACACCTCACATCGTTGATGAAATGGGCGCTGGCGTAATGTTCGGCTCCTTCGACCTTATGGCATCGATGGCAGGTAACCGACTCGGCCTGGATTCTCCCCCCCCTTGCCGTGTGTTCCTCAATATCGGTAATATCCCAGTGGCAGCTATTGCAGGAATTGGCGCCATGGACCGATTTGGCGAATCTGGTTACATCGATATTTTCGTGGCACTCCAGGCACTGGGAGTTGTCGATGCACTCCAGACAGTACTCCCTTCCCCGGACCTTAAACTTCTTCTTGGCCAGCTCCAGTTCCTCATGGAATTTCAATTCCTGAGCGGAACAGATCCCAGCAAAACAGAGCAGGAAAAGGATGTGGAGAAACAGAGAGGGGAAGGAAGTCTTTAGTTTTAATTTCATTGGTGACAACCCGGATTTTGGAAAAATGTTCAAAAAATGTAGCGAATGTCATTCGCTTTGTCAAGGGAGAAAATTTCCGGACTATTTGAAGTCCTTCTCCCCGGCTTTAATCTCTACATCGAAATTATTCTCATCCGGGGGGATGATGCAGATGTACTTCTCGTTATAGACACAGGAGGGGTTGTAGGCCATATTGAAGTCGATGACCGTTTTATACCCCGGCATGATGATCTCAGCATCGAGGTAGCGACCTCCCCTAAAAGTTCCATCTCCATTGGTTTTATCCCTAAAGGGGATAAAGAGATGGTCGCTGCCAGGGGATTTGTAAAGCTGCATTACATATTCTTTGCCGTTAAGTTGAAATCGAAACCTTCCATATTGGATGTATCTCTTCTTTACCCCCTTATTGGTCAGGAATTGTGCGTAGTATTTGGGATTCATGATGTGGTACTTGTATCGTTTGATCTTTCCCTCGAAATGATACTTCAGATCAATGGGATAATACGTTAACCCTTTAAAATTACTACGCTGCGAATCATCCAAAGGTGAGCGGGGATGTTCCTTGAAAAATTGGTCCCTTTTCTCCCTGTATTCGCTGATCTCCTGGTCGGATTTCCCCTGGGGATAAACCGGCCCGCCCGAAAGGAATGCCACCACAAGCACAAGAGAGACAGCGAAAAGCTTTGGGCCTATTTTTTCAGACATACTTCATCTCCTTCCTTATGATATTTCCAGGGTCTAATCCCCAAACCCTTGGAATAGTAAATGTTATCCACCCCCGAGGGCAATCTTCATCCTTCTTAAAAATTCCTCGGGTTTGATCACCTCATAAAAACGGAGGCTTTCAATCTCCTTTCCCCTCTGATCGAGAAAGATGACCGTTGGGACTCCCTTGATGCTGTATCTCTCCATGAAAGATCGATTCTCGGGTTTGGTTGAGTGAGTGAGATCCACCCGTAATGTGAAAAATTGTTTCGCCTTGGCGATTACCGGTGGCGATGAAAAAGTCCGTCGTTCCAATTCTCGACAGGGAACACACCAGTCGGCGGTGAAATCGATGATGACGGGCTTTGCCTGATTTAGGGCCCTTTGGACCAGCTTTTCATCATAATCGAGCCATTGAATGCCTTGCCGATGAAAGAAGAGATGACCGGGTGCCAGGACGAGATAGGAGGAGAATACGATGCCAAAAATTCCCGTGCCCCATTTGATTCCTCGGAACCCTCTTAAACCCTTGCCCGATCCCTCGACCCATCCCAAATATATCGAGCCCACGGCTGCAATGGAAGCCTGCAGGAGCCAATAGAGCTCATTGGAGATGAGGTTGCGTGAAAAATAGACGGCCATCCCCAGCATAACGAATCCGAAAATCCTCTTCACCCAGACCATCCATTCACCGGAACGCGGGAGCTTGCTGAGGCTTCCCGAGAGCGTACCCAGAAAGAGGAATGGGGTTCCCATGCCCAGGGCCAAGACGAAGAACGTCCAAAACCCGAGGACTGGATTCCCCTTCTGCCCAACGTAGGACAACAACCCGATGATAAAGGGGCCGATACAAGGGGCAGCCAGAATTCCCACGGTCAGGCCCATGAGAAGGGCCCCGAAGACCCCCTGCGATGATTTCCCGGCAATCCGGGTGATAAAGGCGGGCATCCTGATTTCGTAGAGCCCAAACATGGAAAGGGATAAACCCACGAGGACGAAAGCGATAAAGAGGAGGACGAAGGGATTTTGCAGCGCTGACCCGAATAGGCTTCCCGTCAAGGCTGTGACCGTTCCAAGTATGGAGTAGGTGATTGCCATACCCAAAACGTAAAAAAGGGAGAGAACAAATACCCACCGCGAGCTACCCGCCCCTTGGGCAACGAAGAAACCGACGGTAATGGGGATGAGGGGATAAATACAGGGCGTTAGGTTGAGCCCTAATCCCCCCAAGAAGATGATAAAGAGGGAAAGGATGACTCCCCTTTGAACTAGGGTAGGAGAGGGAATATCCTGCCTTTTGGGAGAGATCGTTTCTTCGGATGGCTGAAAAATCGCGGCGTGGGTGGAACGGACTTCTGTTGGATCCTTGGTGATGGGGATCAAAGCCGAAAAGCCAGCTTCCATTGGGAGAAGACAGCTCCGATCGTCGCAGGCCTGATATTTGATTTTCCCCGAAATCCGACTTTTCCCCGGGACTGCTTTGGTGGAGACAGCCAGGTCCATAAAGATAAGCACTTTGCCCTCATATACCGCCAGCTCTGCCTGGATAAATTCGAAGGTTTTGTGTTTGGGCTTCGGATAGTGGATCTTTTCCAGTGTGAAGTAAGGAGCCGTCTCCAGAACGACCTCTGTCGGAATGAGGGATGTCTCAGTGGGTATATGGGCATTAATGTGCCAACCCTTTTCAATATCGAGTTGAATGGCAACCCGTATTTCTTCACCCGGGAGTGCGCTATTTTTAGACAAAAAAACGGTGTTGGAAAGGATCTTTGGCTGTGCAAGGGAAGCGGTTGCCACAAAAACGGCCAGGAGAATTTGGGTGATCGTAGCCCAGCAAACCATGGTCCCTCATGTCTCGTGAACGAGAAATTAAAGAAGCTCCCTTAAAGGCGTTATCCTGAATTTGCTGTGGGAAAAAGGTAACAAAGGGACAAGAGCTTGAATGCCTGATTTTGAATCCTAACAAATTTAAGGGACTTCGTCAACTATGAGGGTCCGACCAAAATCCACCACTTAAATTTGTAAAGGCTGAAAATGAAAAGAAAAATCGAATTTAGAATTTATCAGTTCACCTACAAGCCTTTGGTGAAATTTCAAATTAGAATACAAATCAAGGAGATACGGAAAGAGATGGTGGATTAAGGTTGGAGATGTGTTGGCACCATAGAAGCCGACAAAAGAGGCAGCAGATCACGCCATTGTCGGCTCTGGTATCCCCACGAAAGGCGCGTTGAGGTATCAGAAGAAAAAAATTTCATTGACAAAGCGACAAAGGTCCGATAAAAGGTTTGACGAATATGGCCCCGAAATTGCTAATTAGTTCTCGGCAAAGACACCCCACTAGAAAGGAACCCTGGAATGAGGAATTTAGTTGTAGTAGGAATCGTGTTCTTTTTGATGGCCTGTTCAAATATCGCCCATCTTCACAAGGGAGCCTTGGATTATGAACCCACAAGGCAACCTCCAGCATCCCCAACGGAGACTTCCTCAAATCTTGGGGAAATTTCCGGCATAGCCACTGATGAGACGACAGAACTCCCTCACATAGCGGTCCTTTCCCCTTCGGATAAGCCCCCTGAGGGAAGGGAAGGGGAAGAGCAGGAACTCATTGTGTTTATTCCCGGTCCCTCCTTGGATGACGAGACCCGTGCCTTCAGCGAGCCGGATTTACCCCCTGCGGAACAAGGCCCATATCAAGGAGAAAGAGAGGACTGGTGGGTCCCCGGCTTCCACGCGGAAGATGAAGACAATTTCCTGGCAGAGGCAGGGATATACTTTCAAGATGGAGCTCCCTTCCAGGAAGAAGAGGTGGCTGAGGAACCCGAGTTTGATATCCCAATCATCATCAACGGAAAAGTGGAACAGTTCATCAAATACTACCAGACCAGGGGACGGAAGGTCTTCAGCCGCTGGCTCGCACGATCGAGGAGGTACATTCCCTTGATGAAAGAGCTCTTGAGGGAAAAAGGGCTGCCCGAGGACCTGGTTTATCTGGCTTTAATCGAAAGTGGATACAATCCCCGTGCCTATTCGAGGCGAAAGGCAATGGGCCTCTGGCAATTCAGGTATCACACGGGAAAACGGTATGGGCTCAGGGTAAATTGGTGGATCGATGAGCGGAGGGATCCGGTGAAATCGACAATTGCGGCCGCCAGGTACCTGAAGCATCTCTACGACCGGTTTGAATGCTGGTACTTGGCGGCAGCCGGCTACAATGCCGGAGAGGGGAAGATCCTGAGGGCCATCAAGAGATACAAAACCGAGGATTTTTGGGAATTGACCAAGTACCCGTATTTAAAAAGGGAGACCAAAAACTTCATTCCCAAAATAATCGCCGCCGCCCTCATCGCTAAAAGCCCGGAGGCCTATGGTTTTACGGACATTTCATACGAAGAGCCGATTCGCTTTGAAACGGTAAAGGTGAACGCCGCCACTGATTTGCGGGTAATCGCCAAGGCATCGGAATCGACCTATAAGGAATTGAAACGGCTTAATCCCGAATTGAGGAGGTGGTGTACGCCGCCAAACTTCCCCGATTACGAGCTGAAACTTCCGTATGGAAAAAAGGAGGTCTTCGTGAGGAACTTCTCCAAAATTCGCCCCTCGGAGAGGGTAACGTTCCGGAGGCACGTGGTTCGTTCCGATGAGACCCTTTCTCATATCGCCCTGAAATACCGCACCGATATTGGGGCCATCACGAGGATGAACAGCATTGGAAACAAGCACCGAATCAGGGCCGGCCAGTCCCTCATCATTCCTGTTAGGGGAAGGAAGAGATTCGGGAAGGGAAAGATGGCGAAGGGGTTGAATCTGGAGAGGGGTCTTTTTAACCACGAGGGGAGGGCTTCTATCTATACCGTAAGGGAGGGCGATACCCTCTGGGGGATTTCGCGTTTTACGGGAATTGATTTGGAAAGCCTCTGTCATTGGAACGGAATCCAAAACGCCAGCAGGATTTATCCCGGGGATAGGCTTAAGATACCTACTGAGGAGAACACCACCCCCTTGGGAACCGAGGGGAAAATCCCCCCTGCGAGAAATCCCGAGGGATGACTTATATCGGAATGAATGAGAGGGGATTTCCATGTCAATTCTTAATGCGTTGTTCCCCAAATCCCCTTTCGCTCATTGAGAAGACTTCTGGCCATTTCGAAGCTCGCTCCCGGTAAATGAGCGCTCAAGCGCCACTTTGTGTCCAAATTCACCCCCCCGGGTTCAAATGGGGGAAATTGCCCGTCTTCCCCTTCGCAACAAGCGATTACCCAAAATTCTTTCACGTTTTTTCAGGAGTTATGATGCCTGGTGAGCTCGAAAATAAGATCAAAGCTGCCCGAGGAGAGGGGAGGGCAGATCTCCTCTTGAAAAATGCCAAGCTGATCAATGTCTTATCCGGAGAAATCTATCCCGCGGACGTGGCCATATATGGAGATACTATCGTGGGTATCGGTCACTATGAGGCGGAGAGGGAGATGAATTTAGGGGGAAAATTCGTCTGTCCCGGATTTATAGATGCCCATGTCCACATAGAAAGTAGCATGGTAACCCCTCCCGAATATGCGAAGGCAGTAGTTCCCCGGGGCACGACTTCTGTTATTAGCGACCCCCATGAAATCGCAAACGTGATGGGGGCCGAGGGGATAACCCTCATGGCTGAGATGGCGGATGGCATTCCCCTCAACACCTATATTATGCTTCCCTCCTGTGTTCCCGCAACGGAGATGGAAACCTCTGGGGCACGACTGGAGGCCCGAGATTTGGAAGGCCTGAGGGATAAGGAGTGGGTGCTGGGCCTGGGGGAAGTAATGAATTTCCCCGGTGTGATTCAGTGCATGCCCGATATGCTGAGAAAAATTGAGATGGCCCGGGGAAAACCCATTGACGGTCATTGTCCGGACCTTAGGGGAAAGGACCTTGCTGCTTACATTACCGCCGGCATTCGGTCGGACCACGAATGCACGAGCCTGGAGGAGGCCAGGGAAAAGCTCCGCAATGGGATGGCAATCCTGATCAGGGAAGGTTCGATGGCCAAAAACCTGGAAGACCTCCTTCCTTTAGTGAACTCGGAGAATGCCCGAAGATGCCTCTTCGCATCGGATGATCGGCATCCCGACGACTTGATGGAAGAGGGGCATCTCGATTTCATCCTCAGCAAGTCCATTAGGCTTGGATTGAGCCCCATTACGGCGATTCAGATGGCCACTATCAATGTAGCTGAGGCTTATGGGCTGAGGGACGTCGGGGCAGTTGTGCCCGGCTTTCGAGCGGACCTCGTCGTCCTCGATGATTTAGGCTCATTCATCGTGGACCGCGTCTTCAAGGACGGAAGGTTGGTAGCCCGGGGAGGGAAGATGTTGCCCGAGACTATGCCCCCCAAAGGGGTGGAGATGAGAAATACCGTGAAGGTGAGGTCCATCAGCCCAGAGGTTATTGTAATAAGGGCGCAGGGGCGCCTTGCCAAGATCATCGAGATCATTCCCGGTCAGCTGGTCACCAAGTCAGTCGTTGAACCGGTAACCATAAGGGATGGGAAGGCGAAAGCGGATCCGGAGCGGGACATCCTCAAGGTAGCCGTCTTCGAGAGGCATACTGCTTCGGGGAACATCGGGCTGGGTTTCGTGAGGGGCTTTGGATTAAGGGGTGGGGCCATGGGTTCCTCCGTGGCTCATGACGCCCACAATATCGTTGTTGTCGGAGATAACGATATGGATATGGCAATAGCAGCAGCCCAAATAGCCGAGATGGGAGGTGGCCTCGTGATCGCTCGAAGGGGAAAGATATCGGGGGCTTTGGCCCTCCCCTTCGCCGGCCTCATGTCCGATAAAGGCATAGAGCATGTGGGGAGAAAACTGAAACTCATGAGAAAAATGTCCCGAGATATGGGCTGTAAATTGGAAGACCCCTTTATGGCCCTCGCCTTCTTATCCCTTCCCGTAATCCCCGAACTCAGGATCACGGATCGGGGATTGGTCGACGTCGGTCAATTTCGAATCGTCCCCCTTTTCGGGGAGTTGCATCCGTAAAGGAAGGAGGAGATGATATGAGGGGACAGGTCGATTGGGGAAACGTTACCCAGGAGGGGGTGAACATCCTTCGGGAATATATCCGAATTGATACGAGCAATCCCCCGGGAAACGAGATGGAGGCAGCTCAGTTCCTCAGGAGGATATTGGAGGGCGAGTCCATCTCGTGCGACATCTTCGAACCCCACCCGGGACGGGGCAACCTCTTGGCCACTTTGGGCGGCGATGGGTCGAGAAAACCGCTGATCCTCCTGAATCACATGGATGTAGTTCCCGCGGAGCGGGATAAATGGGAGGTAGACCCCTTTGGGGGAGTGGTGAGGGATGGGTATATCTATGGGCGGGGAACCCTTGATATGAAGGGGATGGGAATCGCTCAGCTCATGGCTTTCCTGGTGCTCAAACGCAACCAGATTCCCCTCAATAGGGATATCATTTTCCTGGCCCTAGCCGACGAAGAGATGGGCGGGAGGCATGGAGCAAGATGGATGTTGGATAACGTCCCCCAATTGAAGGAGGCGGAATATGTCCTCAACGAGGGGGGTAATATCATGGTGGATGAGGAGGGAAGCCTTCAATATTACGAGATTTCCAACGCCCAGAAGGTCGTTTTTCAGATCAAGGTGAGGGCCAAGGGCCCATCGGGCCATGGATCGATGCCTCAGCGTGATAACGCCAACGAGAAACTCGTCGATGCCCTGGGAAGGGTAGTCAAATGGAACCCCCCTTTTCGTATTATCCCTACGGTCCAGGAATACTTTTCGAACATAGCCCCCGTAAAATGGCCCCATGAGATGGACCGCTTTCGGAATTTGCCGAAATCATTGAAGGACGAAGTCTTCGCGGAGGAATTTACCTCAAACCCGATCCACAATGCCATGGTTAGAGATACCATCGCCCTTACGGTAATAAGGGCGGGGACCAAGGCCAACATCGTCCCCTCAGAAGGAGAGGCCACCCTCGACTGCCGTTTAATCCCAGGCAGCTCAAAGGAGGATTTCTTGGAAGAGGTGAGGGGGCTGATACGGGAAACGGGTGCCGAGGCGGAGGTCAAGTTCGAGACAAAACCCATTCCACCCTCCCCATTGGATACGGGCCTCTTTCGCTCCATCATTACGGTGGCCCGAAGAAGAGACCCAAACTGTATCGTGGCCCCCGCCCTTCTCCCCGGGGCAACCGATAGCCGACTGTTCAGGGAGGCGGGAATGGTTTGCTACGATTTCTGCCCTTTCAGGTTAAGCCAATCCGAATTGTTGCGAATCCATGGCCATAACGAACGCCTCTCAAGGGAGAACCTGTCATTCGGCATCCGACTGGTATATGAGATCGTCGAGGAAGTAGCGGGCCTTTGAAGCATCAACGATCAAGGACATCCCTCGCCTTCTTGAAGGCTTCCTCAGCCTTTGACCCTTCGCCGATACCATCGTAAGCAAGACCCAGGTGTCGATATACCTGGCCCAGAAGCTCGGGCTGCGTTTCATCGAAGAAGGAGGCGGCCGCCTCCAGCGCTTTGATGGCGTCCCGGTACCGATGTTCCTTGAGATAGATGGCTCCCAGGGTATCGAGGTAATATCCCTTGTGTTCCGGGTTCAATTCCATTGCCCTCATGATGAGGCTTTCCGCCCTTTTGAGCTTCTTCCCCTGGGAAATGTAGACCCAACAGAGGTTGTTGTAGAGGTCTCCGTTTCGTGATGCCAGTTTGATGGCTTTTCGATAGTACCTCTCCGCTTGACCATATTCGGCCATTCCGTAGGAGAGTTCCCCCAGGCGGGTCATGGCTGGAAGGAAATTCGAGTCCTTATGCAAGGCCATTTTATACTCTCTGAGGGCCAATTCCGCCTCACCTCTCTTCTCGTAGATGGATCCCAGGGTGAAATGCTCCCGCGCCGACAGTGGATCCTCCCCTCGGCCCGCAAAGCCCCCGTGACCGCATCCCACAATCATCGTGAAAAAAGGGATGATTAAGAGGAGGCCGGCAAATCCAATTAATCCCCATCTCCTTTGCTGGGAAGGATGAGGAGCGTCCAATAGTCCATCTCTCTCCATGACCTCAAGAATCTTTCATAGGGGATGACCTTATTGATTCGCTTTCCCGAATGGAGGATTAGGATTCCTTCGGCATCGTCATAGCCGATGACTACCGAAAAATGCCGTATCGTAAGGAGGGGGTAGCCCAAATCCTGGAAGACGATGAGCGGACGATCCTTCGCAATATGGTTTTTTAAATCGGTTAAGTCCCCCCTATAGGCTCTGGCATTGAACTCCATCTTTTGGGCAAAAAGGATCAGATCGATGCTCAGGGTTCCCCTTAATCGTTTTCGGTAGATCGCCTTGGAGATCTCCCCCGGAGTCACTCGGCATCCATAGTAATTGAGGACGCTGGCTAAGGATGCGGGAGCGCATTGATATTTGGATTGGGGAAAGAAGGGGACATCGGAGATGTAGTACCTAATTTCACGGTCTTCGGACACGCCCTGTTCGAGGGGAATGAAGTCTTTCCGAGCACAATGAAGGGAAACGAGGCCCGCTAACATCGCGACAGACAGCGCCTTTCTCATCGTTCGATGGCAAGCGAGGGCCTCGAAATCTACCATTTCAGGACATCTATGACCCCCGTCAACTCCAGGATGAGGAATCCGATAAGCGCCAAGAGAACGAGTACAATGATCCAGGCGGCATCTCCCCCCGGCTCCAACGCATGGATCTGGCCAGCGATCTGGTGGAGTTGCTCGTCATCGAGTTGGTGAAGGCGTGCCTCGATTTCATCCGTCGTGAACCCGAGTTGCGAAAGCTTGTGCTGGACGAGTTTTGACTCTAAGAATTTTTGGATTTTCTGGAGGTCCATCTCTCGATGGCTGGTTCCATCCCCTTCACAAGGGAATGGGATGAACATAGCTGGGGCGCTGCTGGCAAAGGACAGAATTGAAAAGGCCACGGTGAGATAGCAGACAAATACCCTGTTAAAAAAGAACCTCTTGAAGAAGATCATGAACTATCCTCCTTTTCGTTAGGTAAATAGTTGGTAATTGGTACCAGAATCCTTCCTGTTTGTCAAGATGAAATGCGGGCCATCACTTCCTGAAGAGGACGAAAAGCAGTGTCAAGACAATGCTGATGATGGTACAGCTCGTGAGGGGGAAGTAAAAGGCAAAGCTATTTCGCTTAACATATATATCTCCGGGAAGCCGACCGAGTTGAAAAAAACAATCGACTTATCGCTTATTTCTTCTTCCCCCAATACCTCTCCTTTTCGCTGTAGATGCACCCACAGTACTGCTGGCGATACAGGCCCATAGCCTTGGATTCGCGAATCCCTTCCTGCCACCATTCCCGAAAGTCCTCATAGTGGAAGGGGACTGAAAATTGTTTTGCGAGGCTCTCGCCGATCTCCTTGATGAGCGTGTGATTCTGATGTTTGCTATACAACAGCGTGGTGGTAAAGGCATCGAATCCTCCCGTTTTTGCCATCTGAGCGGTGGTTTCCAGGCGGCAATAGTAACAGTGTCTGCACCTTTCATGCTCACGAAAGACCACGCCGCGGAGGAATTCCTCAAGATCATATTCGTTCTCGTAGATCATCTCAAATCCGGCTCCCTGGGCATAGGTCTCGATGGTACCCTTTCTCCTGAGATATTCCTGATAAGGGTGGATGTTGGGATTGTAAAAAAACCCGCAGGGTTGAAGTCCCGCTTCCCTCAACCTCTTCAGGGGAACAATGGCACAATTTGCACAGCACGTATGGAGCAGAACCTTCATGGGACCTCTCTTCGCTTTTTTGGGAAAGGGATAATTGAACTTACGGGGATGATAACTATTGGGGCTCCTCCATGTGCTTCTCCGCACGCAGGACATGTTGAGCCGTCTTGATAACCGTATCCGGGTTCAGTGAGATGCTGTCAATTCCACATTTAACCAAGAACTGGGCGAATTCGGGGTAATCGCTCGGTGCCTGTCCACAAATTCCGATCTTTTTGCCATGTCTCTTGATTCGTTCGATGAGGTCTTGGATAAACTTCCTCACCGCTAAATCTCTTTCGTCGAAGATATGGGATATAGTTTCGGAGTCCCGGTCCAATCCCAGGGTCAACTGGGTTAGGTCATTGGAACCGATGGAGAACCCATCGAACATCTGAGCGAACTCCTCAGCCAAGATGATGTTGCTGGGGACCTCGCACATCATGTAAATCTCCAGGCCATTGCTTCCCCTAACCAGGTCGTGTTTCTCCATCTCCCTGAGCACCTTTTCTGCCTCTTCCAGGGTTCGAACGAATGGCACCATTAGCTTCACATTGGTCAATCCCATCTCGTCCCTCACCCTTTTCATGGCCAGACACTCCAGGGCAAATCCCTCCCGATACTGTTCGTCGTAATACCGGGAAGCCCCCCTGAAGCCAATCATGGGGTTATCCTCGACGGGCTCAAAATCCTCACCTCCGATGAGGTTGGCATACTCATTGCTCTTGAAATCGCTCATCCTGACGATGACATCCTTTGGATAAAAGGCTGCCGCGATCTTGGACGTCCCTTGGGCCAGCTTGTCCACAAAGAACTCCTTCTTATCGGCATAGCCGATGGTGAGTTCCTCGATTTGCTCCCTTTCGGATCTCCTCCTTAACTGATCGAAATGGATGAGGGCCAAGGGGTGAATACGAATATAATTGCTGAAGATGAACTCCATACGGGCCAATCCGATCCCATCATTGGGGATGAAGGAAAGGGTAAAGGCCTGATCGGGGTTTCCGACGTTCATCATGATTTTGGTCTTGGTCCTCGGGAGGTGTTCTAAATCCACCTTTTCAATCGAGAAGTCCAAAAGGCCTTCGTAAACATACCCCGTCTCGCCTTCTGAACAGCAAGCGGTAACGGGATCGCCGGTTCTCAATATCTGACTTCCCTTGCCGGTACCCACAATACAGGGAACACCCAATTCCCTGCTGATGATGGCAGCATGACAGGTCCTTCCACCCCGGTCGGTGACGATGGCCGAGGCGATCTTCATGATGGGTTCCCAATCGGGGTCCGTCATCTGGGTCACCAGTATCTCCTTCTCCCTGAATTTATGGATATCCTGCACGTTAGGCATTACATTGACCGTGCCCACCCCGATTTTTTCACCGACGCCCCTACCCTCGACTAAGACTCTCCCCTTCTCCTTCAATTTATACGTTTCCAGGATGCTTTGGACCTGTTGGGACTTGACGGTTTCAGGCCTGGCCTGCAAGATGAAGAGTTCTTCCGTAATACCGTCTTTGGCCCATTCCAAGTCCATGGGCCGATATTTTCCCGCCTTCTGCGAGTAGTGTTCCTCCACGATCACAGCCCATTTGGCTAATGTCACGATCTCATCATCCCCCAATATGAAGGAGGTCCTTTCGTCTGCCGAAGTCGGAATGTTCTTGGTCGAACTCTCACCGTCTAACCAGTAAACTAATTTTTCTTCCTTATGCCCTAAGGTCTTCTGAATGAGGGCTTTGTGGCCCGTTTTGAGGGTGGGTTTAAACACGTAGAATTCATCCGGTCTTACCAAACCCTGAACGACATTTTCGCCCAGGCCGTAAGCCCCTGTGATATAGACCACACCCCTAAATCCCGATTCCGTATCCAGGGTAAAAATCACCCCAGAGCAGGCTTTATCCGATCTAACCATCTTTTGGACTCCGATGGATAACCCAACGGAGAAATGATCAAATCCCCTGTGCTCGCGGTAGGATAGAGCTCGATTGGTAAACAGGGAGGCGAAACACCGCCTGCAGGAGGCCAAGACGATATGTTCTCCCCGTACATTGAGGAATGTCTCCTGTTGTCCCGCAAAACTGGCATCGGGAAGGTCCTCCGCGGTGGCGCTCGATCTAACGGCTACATCGGTATCCTCTCCGTATTGCTCACACAGCCTCTCATAGGCCTCGATAATTTCATCCTTGAGATCCGAGGGAAACTCTATGCTCTGAATGAGCCTCCTGACCCTGCTCCCCCTTTCCGATAGGTTCTCCAAGTCGTTGGCATCCAAATCGGAAAGTATCTCCTTAATGGTCCCCGGTACATTTCCGCCTTTGATAAGATAATGGTAACCTTCTACGGTCCCTTGTTCTAAGAAGTACCGGTAGGCATTGACAGTGATGGCGAATCCATTGGGAACGCTCACACCTTTAGGGGCCAGCTCTTTCCGCATCTCTCCCAGGGAGGCATTCTTCCCCCCAACCAACGGCAGGTCTTCAATCCCTATCTCGTCGAACCAGAGGATAAAGGGTCCTTTTCCCATATGATCTCCCTCAGTTTTCGTCGTCACTCATTGGCTTAAGAGCAATCTATAGGTTTTCCCCGGCCTTGTCAAGGATTTCCAAAGCGGCGTTTTTCCGAAAATCGGGAGGCTCCAGCGGTTCGATGGTTGATTTTTCAAAAAAGGGTGTTAGAATTGATTGCTTGAGCGGATTCATCCTTTAGGGGGAATAATGATGATACGTCGAAAGTATGTCTTTCCCTTTGATAAAGCCGATACGAAGGATAGAAAACTTCTTGGAGGTAAGGGGGCCGGGTTGGCCGAGATGATCCAAATGAGGCTACCAGTTCCACCTGGGTTCATCATATCTATCGAGGCATGCCTGAGCTACTACGAACGAGGGAAAAGGCTTCCCGAGGATCTCATGGAGGAGGTTGAAGTGAACCTGAAGGATCTGGAGAGCAAGACTGGGAAGGGGTTTGGAAACCCCATGAACCCCCTCTTGGTCTCCGTGAGGTCGGGGGCAGCTGTGTCCATGCCAGGGATGATGGATACCGTATTGAACCTGGGATTGAACGAGGATGCGCTTAAGGGGTTGACAAAAAGAACTGGCGACGAACGTTTTGCATATGACGCCTACAGGCGATTCCTCCAGCTCTTCGGAAAGGTGGCCTTAGGGGTAGATGAGCAGTATTTCGATGTGATCCTGAAGGAGACGAAAGGGAAATACGGAGCCGAATTTGATGCGGACTTGGATGCAGGAGCCCTTGCTGAGATCTGTCGAGAGTATAAGAAGATCATTCGGGAAGAGATCCAAGATGGTTTCCCGGAAGACCCAAAAAGGCAACTGCAACTGGCCATTGAAGCCATCTTCAGGTCGTGGATGGGCAGAAGGGCCATCGATTACAGGAAAAGGTTCAAAATCACACCGGATATTGCCAATGGAACGGCGGTTAACGTCTGCAGCATGGTATTTGGGAATATGGGCATGGATTCGGCTACGGGAGTTGCGTTCACCCGTGATCCAAGTACCGGGGAAAACGCCTTTTACGGCGAATACCTCACCAATGCCCAAGGGGAGGATGTAGTTGCGGGGATTAGGACCCCTATACCGATCCAAGGGCTCAGGGATGAGATGCCTTCCCTTTATGATGAGCTGGAAGGGGTTCGGCATCTCCTGGAAACCCATTACAGGGAGGTTCAGGACTTTGAGTTCACCATCGAGAAGGGCAAGCTCTATATCCTTCAGACCCGCAATGGAAAGATGACTGCACCTGCCAAGATTAAAACCTCGAGGGAGATGGTGGAAGAGGGGCTTATCGGCAAGAACCAGGGATTGCTCCGGATAGATCCTGAGGAACTCGAGCAGCTTCTGCATCGACGAATTGATTCCAAGGCTGGCATCCAGCCCAAAACCCATGGTATTCCGGCCTCACCGGGTGCGGCAACCGGCCGAGCCATATTCGATGCCGATGAGGCCGAGAGGAGGGGAAGGCTCGGGGAGGATGTCATCCTGGTGAGGGAGGAAACCAAGCCCGAAGACGTCCACGGATTCATCAGGGCAAAAGGAATCCTCACCAGCCGAGGTGGCAAGACGTCCCACGCAGCCGTGGTGGCGAGGGCCATGGGAAAAGCCTGTATTGTGGGATGTGAGGATCTCTTCATCGATGTGAAGAAAAAATTGGCTACCTTCGGCTCGGAGAAGATCGCGGAGAGGGAATTTATTACGATAGATGGTTCGACGGGGAACGTGTACCTAGGGTGTGTCCCCACTATCGACGCCGAATTCGATGAAAACATGGAGACGCTTCTGGAGTGGACCGATGATGTCAGAGTCCTCGGGGTCAGGGCCAATGCCGATACCCCCGAAGACGCCCTGAGGGCCCGAAAATTTGGGGCCGAGGGGATTGGGCTCTGTCGAACGGAGAGAATGTTCAATGCCCCAGATCGGCTCCCCATCGTCATCGAGATGATCCTGGCTGACAGCCCCGAGGACAGGATGAAGGCCATCGATAAACTCTTTCCCATGCAAAAGATGGACTTCAAGGAGATCTTAAAGGCCATGGAGGGGTTGCCCGTGACCATCAGGCTTTTGGATCCGCCATTGCATGAATTTCTTCCTTCCATCGAGGAATTGACATTGGAGATCGAGAGGTTAAGGGAGTTTCATCGCATCCTTAAGGCTATGGAAGATATCCCCGATTCGATTATATCGCATGGCTCCTCTTTACGGAAATACGTATCTCCCATCGAACACATCTTGGAAGAACTATCCGCGGTCAAGAGCAAAGGTCTCTATGAGGAATTGATCGCAAAGAGAGAAATGATTTTGAAGAGGGTCAAGGATCTTTCCGAGATCAACCCCATGCTTGGACACCGGGGTATACGCTTGGGAATTACCTATCCGGAAATCTACGAGATGCAGATGAGGGCGATCCTGGAGGCCACAACGGAATTAATGGAGGAGGGGGTTGAGGTCTATCCGGAGATCATGGTTCCTCAGGTCTGCACGGCCCAAGAGCTCAAGTGGGTCTATTCCCGTCTCGCAGAAATCAAGAGGGAAGTGGAGGAGACCCGTAACATTGAGATAAACTTCACGTTCGGAACGATGATTGAGGTAGTGAGGGCGTGCATGAGGGCTGGCAGGTTGGCGGAGATCGCCGAGTTTTTCTCCTTCGGGACGAACGATCTCACCCAGGCCACGTTCTCATTCTCTCGGGAGGATGCGGAAAGTAAATTTCTCCCTCTCTACAATGAGCGGAACATCCTTCAGGATAATCCCTTTGAAATATTGGATGTCAAGGGCGTTGGAAGGCTCATGATGATCACCATGGAGTGGGGAAGACGGACGAGACCCGATCTGAAGATCGGTATCTGTGGCGAACACGGGGGGCAACCCAGGAGCATCGAATTCTGCCACAATATCGGCCTCGATTACGTCAGCTGTTCCGGTTATCGTGTGCCCATAGCCCGATTGGCAGCCGCTCAGGCCCGCATTAAGGAAGAGGCCAAAAAATCGTTGGGGCAATTCGACCCCTTCGATATTTCTACGTACGCTGTTCCTATTCCGTCACCAGTTTAGAAAAATCGGCGATCCGAAAAAAGAGGGCGGTGATATTTCCTAATAAGGCCAGTCGATTTTCCCTCTTCTCCTTTGTCTCGTCCATAATCAAAACGGATTCAAACAAATCGTCGATGGGGCCCTTCAATTTCATCAATTCCATGAAGGCACGTTCATAAGCCTTCTCCTCCATGTTTTTCTCCATCTCCCTTTTCACCCGGAGATACCGTTCAAAAAGGGCCTTTTCCGATGGGTGTTGAAGGAGTGAGGCATTGACTTCCCCTCCCGAAAAACCCCTGGCGATATGGGTTACCCGTTTAAAGGAGGTGGCCAGGGCCAAAAATTCCTCCCTTGCTTTTAAATGTGTCATGGCTTCGATTCGGCACCGACATTCCACGAGATCGTCGAAATGGGCGCTCATAACCGCTTCCACGACATCGAATGGGTAACCCTCGGAAATGAGGAGGTTTTGAAACCGGGATCTGAGAAAATCGGAGACGGCCTCCTTGGTCTGGTCGGAGGGTATGGTCAGCTTTCCCTGTAGCAATTCGAGGCTCTTATCGATGATCTCCCCAAGGGGTAGGAAGTACCCCTTACCCATAAGGATGCGGATAATCCCCAATGCCCCTCTTCTCAGCGCAAAGGGATCTCCTGCGCCCGTTGGCATCAATCCAATGCCAAAACACCCCACAATGGTATCCACTTTGTCCCCGATGCTAATAAAATCCCCAATGGGGCCGGACGGTAAGCGGTCACCAGCAAAAGCGGGAAGATAGTGCTCAAAGATAGCAATGGCCACTTCCTCGTCTTCCCCCGAAATCAGGCCGTACTCCCTCCCCACCACGCCCTGAAGGGTGGGAAACTCACCCACCATACCCGTAACCAGGTCGGCTTTGCAAAGCATGGCGGCCCTTTCAACCTTCTCCTCTAGATCAGGTCGAAATTTCCGGGTAAGGTAAAGGGCCAACTCCTTAAATCGAAGGACTTTCTCGTAAGAGGTGCCCAATTGAGCTTGAAATATCACCCCCTTCAATGCCTCCACCTTCCGGTCAAAGGGCTCCTTTGTATCCTCCTCAAAGAAGAATTTGGCGTCGGAAAGCCTGGCCTTGAGGACCCTCTCATTTCCCTTTTTGACGGTCTCCATATCCGGTGTTCGGGTATTGCATACGCACACGAAATAGGGCATGAGTTTTCCCTTCTCATCTACTAATGGGAAATACCTCTGATGTTCCTCCATGGCCTCTATCACAACCTCTCTGGGAAGGTTTAAGAATTCCCTTTCAAATGTCCCCACAATGGCGGTGGGATACTCCACCAGATGAGTGACCTCCTCCAGAAGATCCTGATTACTCAATACCCTTCCCGAGACCTCCTTTGCGGCTTTGGCGATCCCTTCCTCGATCATCTTTCTCCTCTCTTGAGGATCCACAATAACAAAGGCACCTTTGATTTGCCTCTCATAAGTTTGGAAGTCCCGTACCTCGAGGGCATGGGGGCTCATAAAGCGGTGACCATAAGACCGATTTCCACTTTCGATGCCCCCGAATCTGAAGGGAATGACCTGTCCGTCGAACAAGGCCAAAATCCAGTGAATGGGCCGGGCGAACCGGATCTTAACGGTGCCCCAGCGCATCGATTTGGGAAAGGAGATGGAGCCGATTACCCTTGGCAATATTTCGGTAAGAAGGGTGAATGATAGCTTTCCCTCTTCCTTTTTTACGGCACAGAGGTATTCCCCCTTCCCCCTTTTAACGATCTTTAGATCCTCCACCCCCAGGCCTTGCCCTTTGGCGAACCCAATGGCCGCTTTGGTTGGCTTCCCCTTTTCGTCAAAGGCCATCTGCAAGGGAGGACCCAGTTTTTCCCTCTCCACGTCCTCCTGTTTTTCGGCGACATCATCGACAAGAAGGACCAGCCTTCGGGGGGTCCCCAGTGTCCTCACCTCTCCGTGGGCGATCCTGTTGGCATGCAGTTCACTCTGAATCAAGAGGGCCATCTCTTCCAGGGCTTTTAAAATGAAACCCGCCGGAATCTCCTCAGCCCCGATTTCCAGAAGCAATTCCTTTCCCATTTTCCCTCCTGAGAATTGACCCCTTGTCCCTTAACCTGTCGAGGAGTACGATGGTCATTCCTTTTGGGATTTCAATAGGGGAAATCCCATCTTTTCCCTCTGGCCCAGGTATTTCGACGCACACGTCCTGGCGAGGTCTCTGACCCTATGGATGAATCCCGTTCTTTCCGTAACGCTGATAGCACCCCTCGCATCGAGGATGTTGAAGGTATGGGAACATTTTAAACAGTAATCGTAGGCGGGAAAGACAAGACCCTCGTCGATGAGTCGTTTACATTCCCCTTCATACATATCGAAGAGTCGGAGGAGCATCTGAATATCCGCCTTCTCGAAATTATAGGCGGAATACTCCCATTCCCTTCTGCGATAAACTTCCCCATATGTGATGCCTTTGGTCCATTCCAAATCGTAGACATCATCTACTCCCTGAAGATACATGGCGATACGCTCCATTCCATAGGTCAGTTCAACGGGAATGGGATCGAGCTTAAACCCGCCCGCTTCCTGGAAGTAGGTAAATTGGGTGATTTCCATTCCGTCAAGCCAGACCTCCCAGCCAAGGCCCCATGCCCCCAGGGTAGGAGATTCCCAATCATCCTCCACAAAACGAATATCGTGGGCTAAGGGATCAATGCCGAAGCTCCTCAGGCTATCGAGGTAAATTTCCTGAATATCTAGTGGGGAGGGCTTCAAAATGACTTGATATTGAGTGTGCTGTTCGAGGCGATTGGGATTCTCCCCATACCGACCATCGGTTGGGCGACGGGAGGGTTCTATATAGCCAACCTTCCACGGTTCAGGCCCCAATACCCGGAGGAAGGTTGCGGGATTCATCGTTCCCGCTCCCACCTCGGTATTATACGGTTGTTGTATGAGGCAACCCTGACGAGCCCAAAATGCCTCGAGGGCCAAAACTAACTCCTGAAACGTCATCGATCGGCCTCCGGTTGTCTGTTCTCCCATGATAAAATTGACATTCACTACCATGTTAACGTATCCCTGTCAAGGTGCCATGTGAAAATGATCCTTTAAGGGATACGTGGTTGAAATCTCTCCGGTGACTCCTCAACTCATCGAAATCAACATGAGAAAAGGCCATGGACCTTCTCGCCCATGGCCTCACGGTCATTTTCCCTTTTCGTTATCCCAACCCCGCTATTTACCCAATTTCACCTCATGCGCCCTCATTTGCCGGCATATCCTATTGGATGCTTTCTCCAGGTGGTTTGAGGCGACTTGGAGGAATCCGATCACGCGTGAAGAGGGGCTAGGGTTTTGGGCGCTCTCTCGATACTGTTTTTCGATAAACCTCGTCCATTTCCCCTCTTCTTCATGCCCCATCTCCTTGATGAAAACACCCATCTTGAGGAGGTGCGGGAGCTCCAGCAATGACCATTTTACCTCGGCTACTGCCAACACCTTTTCCCCGCCTAACTCGATCCCGATCTCCAAATCGTATTTCTTATTGTCCCCCATCATATCAATGGCAATAGGGATCATGTGCAGGATGTGACAGTTCATCCTTATTCCCAGCCCCTTCACGGAGACATCAATAGTTTCTCCCGAATAACGGGCCTTGGGTTTTCTACCTCGTTTAATATCGATGAGCCCGAAATAGACGGGAAGGTTCACGTCTATTCTGGGATGTGTTCTTCTTCCAATCCAAGCGTCCTGCATGTTCGTGATCCCGATGGTTTCCTATCACCCTAAGATCAAAAAGCATGCCAATTGGGGAAATAGTCGAGATTAGCCGATTTGGGTCCGCCATTTCATACTCCCCTTCTATGGAACAGATAATATTGGATAAAAATATGCCTCCTTTGGAAAAATCGATCTACGAAATTGATACAAACCACAGTTTGAAATGGTATTTTTTGCATATGCTCTGAAAAAATTTCACTATCAACGCCGCAATCGAAGAGTGGAAGCCATTACGGTGAAAGCACGGGAAGCTTTTTACCTGCCAAAGGTAGGGATACCGGAGAAGGACTACATACCGAGGTCTTTCAGGAATTTCTTGGACTTCAGTTCCTTATTGATATGGTATTGGATGAAC
>Ga0209978_10000147_pt1 | contig 22416 bp, 18 predicted proteins | sample BentaG_FD_182805 | JGI IMG/M metagenome (GOLD analysis project Ga0209978, IMG submission 182805) | Deep subsurface microbial communities from South Atlantic Ocean to uncover new lineages of life (NeLLi) - Benguela_00093 metaG (SPAdes)... | ecosystem: Environmental > Aquatic > Marine > Oceanic >... | reverse complement strand
ATGATGAGAATCAATTTATCTAACTGGTAATGCCAATTTCCTCAAGGCGATATCTATTAGCCTCAAGGGAGGTGGCCAAATATTTGGTGTTTAACAGAGTATAACCAAAGGCGCAAATGTTTTGTGGAGTAAATCCCAAATATTTGGCCACTGCAGAACAGGGTGGTATTTTTTGTGAGATATCGCCCGCCTGCCTCGCCTGAGCGAGGACGATGGCGGGCAGGCCTTTCAGAAACAGGCATTACCTTCTTGAACCTAAATGCCTCAACTTTTGAACGTTACCAAACATTTAATAGAGGGATTATGTCTGTTGCGGTTTTTTTAAATGGTAGATATTACATAAGGCGTGGGATCAAAGAACTCTCCTCACCAGCCTATATCAAGGATATTATTGAACCACTCCAAAGATTTGATGAAAAAAACACCCCACTTTCCAGGGGATACGTTCCGCCCGGCGGATGGCAGGACTCATTCCTCGAAACCCTTGTCCCCCACATTGGTGAACAGGGTCCCATTCCTCGAGATGAACCGGGATACACTCAGGTAGACGTGGCACTCCGTGTCGCTGGATTCCACTGTGCCTTGGCCAGCAATTGCCATACAGGCAATTGGACGCGACCTCGGCTTTCAGAGGAGTTGGGCTGTTTTTACGACTGGGAAGGCCGATGGAGCCCTGGCTTTATCGGATTGCCCTGGAATCCAGAAAAAATGCGTATTGATGATCCTGCCGAGATGTCGGAGATCATAAAAGATGCTGCTCTGTTTCTTGGTGCGAGTCTTGTAGGAATAACCGAACTTAACCGGAGTTGGTTATACAGAATGGGATGGGATCGATACGGCCACAATGAAATAGACCTGGACAAAATGATTCCCTCTTCAATTAAGTACGCGGTGGTAATGGCGGTCGAGACCAACTACGACTATGTCAAACATGCACCCACCGCAAAGGCGGGCGCTGCAGCTGGTTTGGGCTATTCAAAGATGGCTTTCTTGGCCTCGTCCCTGGCCAAGTTTATCGCTTCCCTGGGCTACAAGGCCATTGCCTGCGGAAATGATACGGCCTTAAGTATTCCATTGGCTGTGGACGCAGGTCTAGGACAACTAGGCCGATTCGGCGGGATTATCACTCCTGAATTTGGTCCCAGAGTAAGATTGTGCAAAGTCATAACTGATATCCCGCTCAAACCTACAGCTCCCATTGATTTCGGGGTGACAGAGTTCTGCGAGGTCTGTCAGAAATGTGCCGAATATTGCCCGGCCCAGGCAATCCTTTACGGGAAAAGAACCCATAAGGCCCGGACTTTCTCAACAAATCCGGGCCTACTGAAGTGGCCCCTCGATGGTGAGAAGTGTTTTCAGTACTGGTATAAGAATGGAACGAAAACTGATAAAGGGATGTATCATATTGAGTGTTACCAGTGTGTGAACGTTTGTCCTTTCAACAAGAAGCCGGGAATCGGCCATGACTTGGTAAGATGGTTTGTTAGAACCTTCCCGGCACTAGACCGCCTTTGGCTCTTTGGGGACAATAGTTTTTACAGGCCCTTGTACGAGACAGGAAAGCATAAAGTTGTTATTTAGCGATATGGAACTTCTTCAAAATATTTTTGGAACCAAAACACGATAAAGGTGCGGGATAGGATTCATTTCGCTTAGGGGAGAAAGGAGGAAATACTATGAAGATGGATCTACATTCTTTTCTCGAAGCCCATAAGGGGCAATATATTACTATCAAGAAACCGGTGAAGCTCGAGCATGTGGGTGCTCTAATCGGCCAAGCTGATGATACTATTGTCTTTGACAACCTTGTGGGATTCCCCGGCTTTCGCCTCGTTGATCAGCTCTTCGTTAACCGAAGTGCACAGGCCCGTGTATTAGGGTGCGAACCGGGTGAGGTGGTGAAGCGCCTTGCCGAGGTGATCAACAGGGGGCCACACCGCCTCAAAGAGGTGGAGAATGGATCTTGCCAGGAATGTATATTTACTGGGGATGACATCGATTTGGGCATGCTGCCGGTGGTTCGCCACACCGATTTGGATCCCTATCCTTATACAACAGGCTTCGCTGTGCACATGGATCCCGAGACTGGCCAGTTTAATGCCATGTTCCCAAGGTGCGGGGTTCTGAGCCCTAATGAGATGGTCACCTCCTATGTTACCCCTACGGCCAATAGAATTCTTGGCAAACACAAGGCTGCTGGAACCCGTATGCCCCAGGCAGTCGTCATTGGTGCACATCCTGCCTGGGAGCTGGCCGCTTGCTATTCTCACCCTCATCACGATTGGTGGGAGCTGGAGTTGTTTGAAACGATCACAGGTCAGGTGGGGGAGATTACCAGGTGTAAGACAGTTGACCTCTATGTGCCGGCAGATGCCTCCATCGTTATCGAGGGCAATGTGAGCCTCACCCGGACAGCACAAGATGGTCCCAATCCCGGACCGACTATGCTTTTCTGTCCATATAAGATGCAACAGCCAGTATTCGAGGTGACGGCCATCACTATGCGAAAGGATCCCATTTATCGCCACCACCAAACCACACCCTTTACAGATCACCAGGAGATGCCTCGTCTTTTCCATGAGGCCATTATTTCTGAACGTCTCAAGTCCATGGGGTTAGAGGTACATGACGTCCACTTTTCTCAGGGAGGGGCTGCCCAGGTGGTGATTATTCAGGTTGAGCCAGCGATGGACGGGCAGGTCACGGATGCCCTCCTCTCCGTCCTATGGGGACCCTGGGCAAACATGAAGATGGCCATTGCGGTCGATCCGGACATCAACATATACGACTATCGGGACGTAATGTTCGCTCTCGCTACACGTGTTGATCCCAGCAAACATGTGATGATCATAAACAATGCCCGAATCTGGCCGTTCGACCCAAGTGCGACCCCGGTGGCAGAAGCATTTCCGCACACCGCAGAGACACGCGTGCCCTCCCTTGTGGGTAAGTGGGGTATTGACGCTACTAAACCAGTACCTTACAGATCAGCAGAACGAAAGAATTTCGAAAGGGCATGGCCAACCGCCTGGGGCGAGATCAAGCTTGAAGATTACCTGGACTGATGAAGCATGGAGGCAAAACGTGAACGTGGCATACGTTTAATCATCACCCTTGCTTTTCGCTGTTCCAGGTGGTTTGTTCATAACAAAGATAATTGAGTGCCCTTCGGAAGATCAAAGGGATAGTTATTGAGGAGGGAGATAAGCCGTGCCATGAAAGTGGCCGCTATTGTCACGAGATTGGAGAAGAGGCTGAGGGTTCCTCAGAGAGTGATGGGATGGATACGGCTTGAGGAGTACATCACAAAAGACTCCTAAGAATGGTCAGAGGGCTTGAGAGAATCTACGACATTCCCTCCTTTGAGAATTAATTTGGCATTTGTATGAGGTCAAATGTTGAGGATACCCTGAGGTTTTATCGGTCTCTGATCAAAGGAGAAGAGGATTCTTGCAGTGCAAGGAGAATGGAAAAAAACTCACTGTGCACGGTTTGATCATGGTGGATGTGGCTTGAAGGTCTTGGTAGATAGAGGTCAGGCCATACGTGTCTTACCGGATAAAGCTAATCCAAGAAGTAACGGTTACACATGCGCCAAAGGTATGTCTTCTTTGGAACGGATTTATCATCCCCAGAGGCTCCTGAATCCTCTGAAACGAAAGGGTGAGCGAGGAGGAGGACAGTGGGAGAAGATTTCGTGGGACCAGGCATTGGAATATGCTGCAATGAAGTTAAACCGGATTAGGGGCAAATCTGGTACACAAGCTGTCGCTTTTGCACAGGGCGCTCCAAAGGGGCTAGAGTATTTCTTGATGATGAGGCTAGCCAATGTATTTGGAACACCTAATGTGGCAGGTGCAGATCATGTGTGTCATTGGCCGCGAGAGCTAATGGGAAGAGTTACCTGTGGTTTTCTTCCGGTTCCTGATTATGGAATGCCGACCCGTTGCATTATGGTCTGGGGGAGCAATCCTTTTTCCACTAATGAAGAGGGAATACTTGGTACACATTTGAAACATTCCTTGAAAAATGGTCATCCCACCCTTGTTGTAATTGATCCGCACATGACGGAGGTTGCACGCTCTGCCGATCTCTGGCTTCAGATCAAACCGGGATCAGATGATCTTTTGGTACTCGGCCTGTTACACATAATTATCAATGAACAACTATATGATGACTCTTTTGTTGATGAGTGGACAATAGGTTTTGAGGGCCTAAGGAAACACATCCAGCCCTATGCGCCAAAAGTGGTTTCAGAGGGAACATGGATCCCGGAAGAAAAAATCTTCCAGACCGCAAAACTCTATGCCGAATCCAAGCCTGCCCTCTTGCATTGGGGTAATGCCATAGAAAATAACAGCGTTACCACTTCACAGACTTGCCGATCATTAGTTATCCTTATGGCTATCACAGGAAATCTTGATGTTCCAGGGGGAAACATCCAGGCCATGGTGCCACCTGTGATGTCCCTAAGGAAACTGATCAAGATAGATGAATTTCCAGAAAAGAATCAAAAGATTCTGAGCCGGCATTACGGCACTTCCTCCCGGATGCCCACTGTACCAGGTTCGCTATTGATCAAGACTATTCTGGATGAAAAACCCTATCCGGTTGAGGCCGTATTTTTTCAAGGGAGCAATCCTCTCATCAGTTATGCAGGAGCCAATAATGTCTTTCATGCTCTCCACAAACTTGAGTTTCTGATGGTATCAGACCTTTTCATGACTCCCACCGCAGCCTTGGCCGACCTGGTTCTTCCTGCCGCCACCAATATGGAGTTCAATGATATTGGGCATTATGGACTTCCTCATGGTTATATTTTGGCCAGACCTAAGATCGTGGAAGCGCAGGGAGAATGCTGGTCCGATATCAAGATCATCAATGAATTGGGAAAGCGACTTGGGTTGGGCCACCATTTTTGGGCAGATATTCAGGGGTGTTTAGAAGAAATCCTGGTACCTTCAGGCTTAACCTATGAGCAGTTCTGTGAACAGGGACTATTGAAAGGAGAAAACCATTACTATAAGTACAAAGAAAAGGGATTTTCAACTCCATCAAGCAAGGTGGAGATCTACTCTTCTATCATGGAAAAGGGTGGTTACGACCCCCTTCCCAGGGCTAGTTTACCAGAAACGCCCGGTGAGGATTATCCTCTTTTGATGACATGTTCCAAACCAAAAGATTTTTTTCACAGCGGATATCGTCATCTTGAATCTCTTCGCAAAAGGCATGGGAGCCCGAGCATCAGAATTCATCCACAGGCAGCTTCAAAAGAGCAGATTTCAAGTGGCGATACGGTTGCAATAATTTCCCCTTACGGGAGAATACATCTAAAGGCTGTACTTACAGAGTCTCTTGATCCAAGGGTTGTTAGCGCCGATTACGGATGGTGGTTCCCTGAAAGGGGGGGAAAGGAGCTTTTCGCCTGGCGGGAATCCAATATCAATATGCTAACGAGCGGGGATCCTCCTTATGATCCTGTAATAGGATCTACTCGTTTAAGAAGCATCCCCTGTCGAATCAAAAAGATCGAAGAAGGATAATTTTCTTGACTATAAACGCCCACCACTCTTGTATTGCCCCAAGGAAGGCTGGATGACCTTGCGGGCTCGGCAAGGTTTTTCAAACCATGCTTTAGCTGGTGGAAGTACTTTACAAAAGATGTAATAATAGATAAATTGCCTTGAGATGGGGGCAGCAAGGGAAACAAAATAGAAGAATTGGACTTCCCTAATTCACTACCCTAAGAAGAGCAAAGGAGGAGAGTATGGGCAAGCCACACATGGAATTTGTCAACGTAGATATGGAAAAGGGCTGGGAAACGCCTCCAGGTTATCCAGCAGGGATCGAGCAGAAAATCCTGGCTAGCGATCTCGATGAAGAAAAGAAGACCGGAAGCCGCACCCGTTTGCTCCGCTTTGACCCAGGTGCCTTTTCAACAGAACCCTTTGTGCATGACTATTGGGAGGAGGTCTATGTCATGAGCGGAGACCTTATCGTCGATGGCACGCCCTGCGATCCCCATACCTATGCGTGTAGACCGCCTCATACACCCCATGGGCCTTTCAAGAGTAACACCGGATGCCTTTTATTGGAGTTGCATTACTATGCCTAAAGGGCACTGGCCTGCTTTTTCATGGCCGCTGGCATGGTGATCACGGCTTTCTTCATCCGGTCCATGGCTTTCTCGATGCTCTCTGGATCGGCCGCATACGATACCCGCACAAAGCCTTCGCAGCCGAATCCGCTTCCATTGGTCAGCACTACCCCTGCCTCTTGAACAAGGTAGTGAACAAAATCGAGGGAGGGTATGCCGAGTTCACGGATATCAGCAAAGGCGTAAAAGGCGCCCTTTGGGGTAAAGCAGGACACTCCAGGGATCTCATTCAGCCTCTCTACGAGCAGATCTCGCCTCTTTTGATAAGCCTCTCGCATCTCCTCTACACAGTCCTGGGGCCCTTTCATGGCTGTTACGCAAGCCATCTGGGCAGGAACGTTTGCACTGATGTTTACTGTGTGATGGTACTTCAGGAACTGCAACAGGTTTTCCCGTGAGGCGGCCAAGTATCCTACCCGCAACCCTGTCATGGCGTATATCTTTGAAAAACTGTTGACCTGGATCACGTGATCCTTGGCATCGGAAAAGGAGATCAGGCTCTTGTGGCGAGTGCCGTCATACACCAGGGATTCGTAAACCTCATCGGAGATTACCATGATGTCCTGTTTCTTGGCGATCTGGACGATACTCTGAAGGGTCTGCTCTGGATAGACACTTCCCGTTGGGTTGTTTGGACTCAAAACGATGATCGCCTTGGTCTTGGAGGTGATGGCCTCTTCGATGGCAGAAGGATTTGGGATGAACCTCTCCTCGCTCTTCAGCTCCACAAACACGGGTTTGGCACCGGCAAGCTTTGCGTTCACCAGATAGGGAGGATAATAGGGGACCAAGATGATGATCTCGTCTCCTGGATTTGCCATGGCCATTACTGCAATGTGGAGTCCTGCCTGGCCCCCGGCGGTGACCAGGAGCTCATCCTCCCAATCGTATCGGGACTCGTACTCTTTCTCGATCTTCTCCGCTATGAGCTGGCGCAGCTCCGGGATCCCCCGATCGGGCCCGTAATGGGTATGCCCTTGATCGAGAGCCCTCTTGGCAGCCTCTATGATGTGTTTTGGCGTGATAAAATCCGGCTCTCCCAAGTGTAAGTATATGCAGTCACCCCTCTTGGCTGCAAGATCCCTGATGCTGTAAAAGGGGGACCGCTCGACCGAGAGGATTCTGTTTGCTAACATGAAATTATCTCCTCTGAGTGGTTAGTTTTCCTGCCCCTGTTAGGGGGCAGGAAAGTTTTAAAGTCCTATTCGTGGATGAACCATTTGCCATCTTTTATCTCTGCCACAAAGACCGGTTTATCTGCGTCACCGGCATCATTAAAGGCCACCGGTCCCACAATGCCCCTGTAGTCCTTGATCGTGCTCAAGCCCTTCATGATCTTTTCTCGATCCTTTGCCAGGTCTTGGGGCCTGTTGGTAACACCCATTTTCTCGATCGCGTATTTGATGAAGTAGATCGCATCGTATACATTGTTATCGTACATAACCGGCTCAGGAGGATCAAACCCCTTGGCCTTTGCCCTCTTGACGAATTCAGTGACGAACTTCGTGGGGGCAATAGAGTAGTGGAAGGTACAGGGCGCAAAGGTCCCTTCGGCAGCCTTTCCACCTCTCTTTGGAAAATACTCGTTAATAAAGGGGCTCCCTCCAACAATGGGCTGGCTTAACCCCTGGCGGCGGAGCTCTTTAAGAAAGGTGACAGCATCGAAATAGAGTCCGCCAAAGGCGATGCCATCAAAATCCATTCCCTTCAGCTTGGTGACCTGTGGCGAGAAGTCGAAATCTTTGATCTGAAAGGTGATATAGTTCCCCTCATTGACGATAGTGACTCCCATTTTCTTGAACACGGTGGGCAGCACCTTGGAGCCGAGGATAAGTCCGATGGCGTCCTTGATATCGTGTACAACAGCTACTCTCTTGATATTGTACTCCTGGATGAATCCCTTTACAGCCACCTTTCCCAGCTTGATCTCATCGATGGTATTTCTGAAGGCATAGGGCCTGTGGGGCTTGGACAAACCCGGCTTGGATGAGGCCTGGGAAATCATCGAGATGCCGATCTTATTTCCCACGGGGAAGGCCACCTCGCACTCAGAACTGGAGAAAGGCCCCAATATGGCCAGCACCTTATCATCTTCAGCCAGCTTACGAACTGCCCGTGTGGCCTCCATGGGCTTGCTTGCAGTATCGTGAATGATTATCCTCAGGGGAACCCCTTTGATACCGCCGGCTGTATTGATCTCCTCAATGGCCATCTGAGCAGCGATCGCATTCTTGGATGTCCAGTCGCGCCATGTGCCTGTTAGACCCCATGCCGCGCCGATCCGAACCTCCTTTCCGGCAAGCTTGGATTCAGCTCTTGCGGCGTGAAAAGGGTAGATGAAGGTGATGACTCCCAAACACAACAAAATCGTTAAGGATAAAACCAGTTCCCAGCCACTTCTTGAACGAACTTTGGATCTTTTCATAGCTTCTCCCTCCTTTTTTGTCGCAGAGGCAAACAAGCCCTGCGTCCTATAGGGTTTTAGAGGATCAATTAACGGCCTGGGAGAGATGAGCCCCGTTCTTACCCTCCCAGGTATGCCTCACGGAGTTCCTTACTGCCCAAAAGGTTCTGGGCAGTGTCGGACATCACGATCATGCCTGTTTCCATTACGTACCCCCGGTCGGCCAACTGAAGGGCCTTTTGCGCATTCTGCTCAACAAGAAAAATGGTGATTCCCGATTGATGCAGATCGGTGATGATGGAAAAGATATCCCTGACTAAAAGGGGGGACAACCCTAACGAAGGCTCATCTAACATGAGGAGCCTTGGTCGAGAAAGCAGTGCCCTGCCGATTGCCAGCATCTGTTGCTCGCCCCCTGAAAGGACATTTGCCGATAGATCCTTGCGAGCTGCAAGGACCGGGTAGTGGCTGAAGACGTTTTCCAGGTCCGTCTTGATGGCCGATTGATCCGATCGTGCATAAGCCCCCATCAACAGATTTTCATAGACCGTCATCCTTTGCAAGATACAACGCCCTTCAGGCACAAGGACCAGACCTTGTTTCACCCTGGCCGTGGGTGACTTGCGATCGATGCGAGTCCCTTGATACTCGATGGTCCCAGCACTTGGCGAAAGGATCCCGCAGAGCGTCTTCATCAGGGTAGACTTCCCTGCTCCATTGGCCCCGATAAGGGTAACGATCTCCCCCTGTTCGATCTCCAAGGATACGCCTCTTAAGACCTGGATACTGCCATAGCCTGCTTTCAGGTTCAGGATCTTAAGCAACTATTCCTCCTTGCCGAGGTAAGCCTCCAGGACTTCCTCGTTCTGACGAATCTCCATAGGTGTGCCCTCGGCTATCTTCCGACCGAAGTTCAAGACAACGATATGATCACATACCCCCATCACCACCCTCATATCATGTTCGATCACCAGAATGGTGATCCCAAGGTCATGGATCTTGGATATGACGCTCAGCAACTCCTCTGTCTCCCGAATGTTCATCCCAGCCGAAGGCTCATCGAGCAAAAGAAGCTTGGGCTGTGCAGCTATAGCCCTGGCGATCTCGACCTTTCTTTGGCTTCCATAAGGAAGGGTCACCGCCTTTCGGTCTCTCACTTCCCAAAGTCCCAGTATTCTCAAGGCCTCCTCTGCCTGAGCCCTGAGAGCTAAGCCTTGAGTTCGTCGAATAGGGAAGATTTCCCCGATCCGGGATTGGGATAAGAAGTTCTGACCGATGAGAACATGTTCCCAGGTAGACATGCTCGGAAAGAGGCGTATGGTCTGAAAGGTCCTGCTTATCCCCAACCGGGCAATGCGATAAGGCTTCAGTGGGGTCAGATCCACATCGTCCAGAAGGATCGAACCACTGGTGCAGGGATAGACACCGGTGATCAGGTTAAAAATGGTGGTCTTTCCCGCCCCATTAGGCCCTATAAGACCATAGATATAGCCTTCGGAGATCTTCAGGCTGAGATTTTCGACGGCCGAAAGTCCCCCAAATTTCTTGTAGGTCCCTTTCAGGGTGAGAAGTGGGGTGTCTTTCAAGGCTTCCTCCTCTTTAGGTACGGTATCCAAAAATCGATTCGAAGTATTTCTCGGGTAACAAGGCCTGAGGGTCTTGCGATCATGAGCCCAATAATCACGACCCCGAAGAAGGCACCTCGCCAGTCTTGCAAAAACCGCAGAAACTCAGGTAGCAGGGTAAAAATGCTTGCCCCTAACACTGGTCCCCAGTAGGTAAGCATCCCCCCCATGATCACATAGAGTGCTATGAAGATGGATTCCCATACATTGAAGAACTCAGGTTCGATGTAGAGGTAGTAATGGGCATATAGACCACCGGCCACTCCACCGATAAATGCTCCAACGCCGAATGCAGCCACTTTGAGGAAAACGATATTGATCCCGATGAGTTCGCTGACTGTCTCGTCATCGTGGGTGGCCATCAAGGCAAGGCCCAAGCGCGAGCGAGAAAGAAAAAAGAAAAAGACCAGAGACAAGGCTACCCATCCCCAGATCCATGAGATCGAAACAGGGACATCCCCGATGCCCCGAAATCCATAAGCCCCCCCTGTCAAGGGCTGGAGGAAATTCATAAAGAAATTCCTCACAATCTCTCCAAAACAGAGGGTGGCCATTGCCAGAAAGATCCCCTTTAACCGTAAGGCAGGGAAGCCAAAGAGCACGCCGATGATCGCTGCAGCGATTCCCCCTATGATCAACGATGGAAACAGGGGGAGATGGACATGAACGGTCAGCATGGCGGATACATAGGCACCTATGGCCATAAAACCTGCATTTCCGATTGAAAGCTGTCCTGTGGCCATGGGGCAATAGACGCTCAAGGCAAGCAGGATATTGATGCCCAGGCTGGAGAAAAGGTCTAACTGATAACTACTCATGATCAGATCCTTTCCTTCTCTGGCTGTATCACCCCGAGGATACCCTGTGGCCGGAGCAAAAGGGCAAGAAACACGAGACCATACACCGCAAAATCCCTTGCTGAAGATCCGATATAGGCCACGCTCAGGACCTCTATGATACCGATGAACATTCCTCCTACAATCGCTCCCCTGACATTTCCCATGCCTCCCACGATCATTGAAGCGATCCCCTTGATGCCCGGGTCCATACCCATAAAAGGCGAGACAATCGAAAAGCTCAGCCCGAAGAGGATCCCGCCTGCTCCGGCAATAGCCCCGGACCCAAAGAAGGTCATCAGGATGATGAGCCTGGAGTCCACCCCCAGGATGCTGGCGGTCTCCAAGTTCTCTGCAACTGCACGCATCCCCCGGCCGATCCTCGTCCGCTGGATGAAGAGGTCTAAGGCGACCATCAGGCAAACAGCAAAAGCCAGGATAACGAGCTGGGTCGATGAGATCAGAACAGGTCCAATGTGAAAATTGATAGGCTCCATCCATTGGGGAAACTGAGCGCGCTCTGATCCCCAGATATTCACGGCCACGTTTTGAAAGAAGATGGAGAAACCAATAGTGCTCACTAAGGGAACCAGGGGTGGTGCATTCCGAAGGGGTTTGAAGGAAAACCGCTCAATAACCAGGCAGGCAATCCCTGTGCAGATCATAGCCAGGGGAAGGGCCACAGAAAGAGGGAGGCCCATATGTACAAAGGTCAGCCCGAAGATGGCCCCGAGCATAAATACCTCGCCAATGGCAAAGTTGAACATGTTCAAGACGCCCAGGAGCAAGGTAAAGGCGATGGCAATCATGGCGTAGGTACTACCAAGCATGATGCCATTAAAGAGCTGTTGTATAAACACTTCTTATCCTCTCGGTTAGTTGTCCTTCGGCTCAGTCCTTGCGTTACGTCCGCCTTCTACATAATTTAGCCATTTTACTACAGGCCTCGGTTTTCTTCCGCGGATGATGTTATCTATCCACAGAAGAAATTTTCTGGCCAAAAAGGAGCGCTTGACCGCCTGGACCGAGGCCCAATGATACCATACATTAGGTCGGTTCCATGGGCATACAGCTATGCAGCGGGAACAGTCGTTCCATTTGTTGGGATTTGAGACCCAGAATCGCATGCATTTTTCCTGATCAAGCTGCCACTTCAATACCCCCCGAACCTCCATTTTTTTACCATGGGGGATGGCCTGTGAAGGGCAATTCTCAGCGCATTTTCTGCATAGCTCACAGGTGGCCACAACTCCAATGTTAGTGGGGCTGTCGATAGCAAGGGGAAGATCGGTCGTCACCGTGGCAAGTCGTTGCCTGGGGCCAAAGGGGGCTGTGATGAGAATGCCATTTCGAGCCAACTCCCCCAATCCAGCCGCCTCGGCAATGGGAACATGCATGACCCACTCATTAATGAAGAAATGGGCCCTGGCAGGATATCCAAGCTCTCGGATAAAAGCAGCAAGAGCGACCGCTACCTTGCCTACATTCAAATATCCGAGGCCGACCTCAGCATTATCGATCCAGCACGGGGCATAGCGCATCCGTTTAAAATTCATCTCTACTGCAACAGAGATGGCGTACCGGTGGGGCAGGTGGATCTCCTGGCCGCCTGTCCCCTTGGCAAAATCGATCCGAAGCCCTGTGTGACTGTATACATAGGCCTGGTTCAGCTCACATATGCCTACCAGATCAGCCCCCAGGAAACGGGCAACTTCTTTAATTGTTGAGGCCATGTTTGCAGGGTCTGCAACGTCTGTCTTGTTTGGGTTAAGGGGCCCATCAGCCACATTCCGCCACGATCGCAAGGGTACATTCATGGCCCTGTTCTCAGGATAGAATATACGCCGAAAGGGGTCGATGGACTCAGTGCTCCAGCGTTCCTTAACCTTCTCTCCCAGTGCACCTATTGCGGCCTGGCTGTGCATATGGTTTTTTTGATCAAATCGTTCCTGTGGACCTACGATTTTTGTTGTAGGTATGGTTCGCGTTTTCACCTTTCTTTTTTCCCTTCCCCCATGCTCTACCTAGAAAGGTACATCTTTCCTTTCATCCACAATCCTCTTTGCCTTGTGGTCCCACCTCGGGAGTGTCCCATGCTCCATGATTTCCACGGATGCACGAATACCCAAACCTACCTGCAGGGCCTTTTCCACCTTATTTTGAAACCCCGGATATGAACCACGGGCCAATTCAGCCACGGGATCGATCTTCACGATGATCTCGTCCAGATCATGGACCCTTGTAAATACGATCTGAAATTCATCCATCTCTTTGAATTCTCTAACAATTTCCTCGATCCTGCTGGGGTATACGATTATTCCTCTTACCTTCTTCATATCGTCTAACCTGCCCAGCACACTCCCCTCCAGGCAAAAAAGGGTCCGTCCACACGGGCAGGTGCGATCGGCCACTGTAACGATGTCCCGTGTTCGGTACCTCAAAAAGGGATTGGCCCGTCGCTCCAGGTTTGTCAGCACCAGCTCACCGGTTTGCCCGGGGCCGACCGGTTCATCGGTATCAAAATCCAGAACCTCCGCCAAGGCCCAGTCCTCGTTTATGTGCGTCAGTCCAGATTGAAACTCACAATTGAAACCCCAGGGGCCAATCTCGGTGGAACCGATAAAATCGAAGGCTTTGCAGCCGAGAGCTTCCTCGATTTTCTTTACGACGCTGGGGATTCCACCTCCCGGCTCTCCTGTGTGCCAGGTGATGCGAATCTGAGCGTCTTTTCTCAGATCTATCCCCATCTTTTTTGCCTCTTCAGCCATATAAATCGCATATGACGGGGTACAGCCCATAGCTGTGATCGGATAGGTCACCAGGGTATTGACCCGCTGTTGGGTCTTGAAGCCGCCAGTGGCAAGAAGGGTGCAGCCAATCTCCTCGGCAGCGTAGTATGTTGCCCAGAAACCAATAAAGGGGCCAAAACCAAAGGCCGGCATGACCATATCGGTCTTCCGAATGCCATAGGCATAGAGCATTCGGGCATGGGCATGGCAAAACTTGGACCAATCCTCTGCAGTGTCCACTACCCTGAGGGGTTGCCCCGTGGTGCCGGAAGTCATGTGGATTCGTTGACATTCCTCAATGGGTAGGGTGAGCATGCTGCCCCAGGGGGGAAACTCCTGCTGGTCCTTGCGCAGGTCCTCTTTGGTGGTAAAGGTGAGTCTTGATATATCGTCACGCGATTTGATCTGATCAGGGGTAACATTTGCTTCCTCGAACTTCTTCCGGTAAAATGGGCTCCGATCCCATGCGTGCTGCACGATTGCTTTGAGTTTTTTCTCCTGTAATCTCCTGAGCTTATCACGTGATGCGGTCTCTATTTCAGGATCGTAGTAACGGCTTTCCATAGTACCTCCTCCTGACCACAGTCCTTGGTCAGGCATGTAAACGGATCAGTCAACTGGCAAACCAGGACATGAAAATGGCAGAAATGGAAACTACGATAAGGATGAGATAGAATACATTCACTGCCTGTTTGGATCTTTTTCCCGTTCCCGCAAAGAGAATTCACGGGAACGGGATGTGATTCAATCAACAAGGACCCATTCACCACCTTGGGCCTTTACCACGTATATGAGCTTATCAGCGTCACCAGTTTTTTCATTGAATGAGATTTCGCTAGCCAAGCCGGGAAATCCCCTAAGCTCAGTCAATCCCTTCATAATCAGTTCACGGTCCCTGGCCAGGTCACCGGGTTTATTGGTGATTCCCATCTTCTTCATCACGTGTGCCAGCATGCAAACACTATCGTAAACATTTACATCAAATTGAAGGGGTTGGGGCGGATCAAACCCTTTGTCTTTGGCTCTTTTGACAAATTCCTTGGTGAACTTCTGAACGCTTTCCTTTGCCATCCAGTAATAGAACTCAGATGAGGTAAACACCCCTTCCGCCGCCTTTCCACCCCTTATCGGGAAGAGGAGGTGCATAATTGGATTTCCTGCCATCATGGGCTGGTTTACCCCTTGCCGGCGGGCCTCCTTGATAAAGGTAACTCCATCCATGTACACGCCCCCAAAAACGATACCATCAAATTCAAGATGTTTCAGTCGGGTGACCTGGGGGCTCATGTCAAAATCATTGGTTGTGTACGTGACGTATTTGCCCTGATTAACAATCTGGAGACCTAACTTTTTGCAAACCCCTGGCAAGACCATGGTCCCCAAAGCCCGACCGACCGCATCCTTGGAGTCATGGACAATGGCCACGGACTTTATCTGGTAGTACTCCTTCCATTTTTTCATGGCAGGCATAGCCAGCCTGAGTTCATCAACCTTGTTCCGAAAGGCATAAGGCCGGTTGGCGGCAGCTACCCCTGGTTTCGAGGATGCCTGGGCAATCATAACGATCCCTATCCGGTTACCTACAGGAAAGGCTACCTCACACTCGGAACTGGAGAATGGACCCAGGATTGCAAGCACCTTGTCATCGGCGGCCAGCTTGCGGACCATTCGGGTGGCTTCAGCGGGCTTGCTGGCCGTATCGTGAATCGTTACTTCTAGGGGCATACCATTTACCCCACCGGCCGCATTGATTTTCTCTATTGCCATTTCCATGGCGATGACATCCCTCTTGCACCAGTCACTCCATAACCCTTGAAATGCAAAGGCCGCCCCGATCTTGATGGGTTGCTTTGCAAGGGCCCCTGAGAAACTGGAAAAGACTATCACCATGACTACAGCCAAAACGGTTAGTAGCTTTATTGCCTTCATAATTCCTCCTCCTTTCTCGCCGAAGCGAAACAGACCCCAATTCATTTGGGGTCACTAAAGGTTAGACGACCCTACCTTCCCCACGATTCCGTCTCAAGGGGCATGTCTGCCTCTTCCGTGAGTGGAATTCGTTTCCAATGAATTGTTTTTCCGTAAAAAATCACGGTAATCCAGTAGAGAACCCTTCGGGCTACCACTGATCGGGTTGCAAAGAAAGAGCTGGCCTTGTGTACAAAGCAGCGCGGTTTATTCCAGGGGCAAATCTTCAAACAGAGCGTACAGGCAAAGGTATTGCCACCAGTTACCCAGAAGCTGAAACACTTTGCCTGCTCCTGCGGCCATTTCCGGTAGCCTCGGACAACGGCCTTTTCATCGGCCAGGGCCTGGGTAGGACAATTTCTCTCACACAACCGGCAGTTATTGCAAAAATCCTGAACACCGATATCGACAGGTTTGTCCTCAATGAGTTCCAATTCCGTAGTCACTGAGGCCAGTCGGACACGGGGGCCATATTCTTTAGTGATGAGGTAGTTGAACCTGCCCTGTTCTCCCAGGCCAGCATCGACCGCGTGGGGAACATGAAATATCTGTTCATTCCGTAAGTGGTGCGCCCGGGCCGAATAACCAAGCTGCCTGATGTAAGCGGCCAGGGCACAGGCTATCTGGGCAATCTCGTAATAGGTCTTGCCCACCTCGCCCAGGCTCTGGTCGTTTTTATCGGTAAGGGTGGCATTTATTCGGTCAAAATTCATCTCCTTTGCAAGCACGATCACATGCTTGTGTTTTAGATCTACCGGAGTGGTTACTGCCGGCCCCACTTCCAGCTTTGACTCCTCATAGGAGAAACCCTCACTGTATGTGAAATCGTCCTTGACCGTGGTGATACCCACCAAATCCGCCCCTGCATACTTGGCCGTGCTCTTCATTTCTTCAGTAATCTCCTGAGGAGAAAAGCCTTTCTTTTTCTCGTGGTTCACTTTCCCATCCACCTGGCCTCTCAAGCCCATAACGAGTGTCCAATAGATTCCGCCGAAAGGATCTCTGCTCTGAAGGGCCCATCTCTGCTTTGCCACTTCAGGGCCGTATCCACCCACATGGGCAATGTTGAAGGCTGTGTCTTTCTGGTTGAATTTCTCTGCCGTACCTTCGGCCATTCCTGTTGTACCGGAAAGGGCCTTGGGATTTCGACCAAGGGGGATAAACATGGAAATCGTAAACAGAGCGAGAATCACTCCGAAGACAAGCTGAATGGTTTGAGCCGTACTGCCTGACAAGAGGCCTTTACTCGTGGCCCATGCATAGAGGAAAAGGGCGATGGCCATGACCAGGAAAGCCACGATTCCCAGTGTGCCGGCCCGGACACACTTCTCTCTAAATGCAGTAATCGCAAACCAGAAGGTGAAAAGGGCATAGATAGAAACCAGGATGAGAAGAAAATAGAACATCTATTTAGCCTTTCAGGGGTTCAATTATTTAATGAAAATGTCTTGTATCAAGCCGTGGTAAGGATCATCGTTTCCATACCAAGTACTAACAGAAGGCCTCCCTCGATGATCCTTTAAGGCTCCTCATTTTCATATCCAAGAAATTATATCTTTAAGTGATCACCAGTCAACTTGCTGACCCGTGAACGCTTAATTATGATCACAATATTGGCAAATATTTCTCAAGCTCAAACTGGCTCACATGGGTTCTGTAAACATCCCATTCCATCTTTTGTCCATGTGGAATTCTCTATCCGCAGTGAATGTATTTCCCAAGGAACCCTTTCATCTTCTCAGGATCCTTCTCGAGCTCTTTATATATATCCTCTTCTTCGTAGCTGTTCAATCGCTTAATTACCCCCTCGATAAGTTCCGGTGGGAAGCCCATTTCCTCGTAGAGCATTCTTTCCTGTTCCAGATATTTCGCCGCTTCGGCGCATGAACCAGGCAGGTCATCATATTTGTCTCCCTTTGCCTTATCCTCGAATAAGTTTCCCTCCAAATACAGATCCTCGGCTATCTTAAGGGCTTCATCCGGATTTGTAAGCCCCCAATGGATGGCAGCGCCAAGCGCGGAAAGGAGATGATAGGGGTGCGCGGAGCCATCAGGAGATCTAATCTCAAATGTCTGCGTTTCAGGAAGTTCAAAATCCACCCTTTCTTCACCATAGTTAAGCATCTGGGCCATGTGGCCAACATTCTTCCACCCCAGCGGGACCCTTATGAGTGCAGACCTGTTCCTTTCTCCCCAACATATCTTAGTGGGTGCTTCCTGATTCGGGACCAATCGAAGGAACGATGTTGGTACCGTATTGCCGAAAGCGCTGATGCTTTTCGCGTACTTCAGAACCCCACCCATCATATGTTTAGCATACAAAGACGGTTCTCCGTCGTATCCGGTCATGACGCATTTCCCATCCTTTTCTGCGCACAGGTGTATATGCAGGCCAGATCCAGCATGGCCGACTTCTATCTTGGGTGCAAAGGTCACCAGAACTCCCCATTTTGCGCCCACGTTCCTTATGACCCACTTGCTCATCGTGAGATGATCCGGCATATCTTCTATGGACTCGAGTAGTAGCTCTATCTCATGCTGTTCAATGACCTTGTTTCCCTCTGATGGAACCTCACCCACCTCCGAATGGGCGTATTTCACCCTTACTCCACACCTGCTGAGCGTTGTGAGGATTTCTTCTCTCAAGGCCTCTCCCTTTACGAAAGGTGCCGCCTCATGATAGTTTCTCTCGGGGATCGAAGGATATATGTTTTCCCCGATGTTTATTATAAGATAATATTCTAGTTCCCCCAACGCTTTGAGTGTTATCCCGGTGTCCTCCCTTATTCTTTTACTCACCCTGTCCACAATACTGTGCGGACCTATACTGAGAGGCTTTCCGCAGTTGTCAAAGTAGGTGCACATTAGATTCAGTGAGGCAGAACTGCTGAACGGGTCCACGAAAGCAGTCCGGTACCTGGGGATCACATATATGTCAGAATTGCTCGGATCTATATAGGGAAACAGGTTTGAGCCGTCCACCCGTTCCCCGGTTTCAAGGATAAGGTTAACGTATTCATAGTTCTTTACGGGGAAATTAAGTTTTTTCAATCTCCCATCAGCTCCAGGATAGCAGAAGTTAATGATCTCTATCTTGTTTTCCTGTATGAACCGTATGATATCTTCCTTGGTAAGATCGCAGGGCTGTTTCTTAAGGAATCTTACCACAGGGTTCATCTCCATTTCGTAAACAAGTTTTTCTTTCTTGATATTCTTCTCTACTACCATAATCCCCTTCGCTTAGATTTCGCCCAAATCAAATGTAAAAACGATTTGACGAATAATATCTATATGAGATTTTCTAATATTTCCCCTCCTGACAGCACCCGAGTTATCCATCAGCGATGCCCAACACCCTGGCTGCGTTTGCGCCTAATATTTTCCGCTTTGAATCCTGACTTATGGTTAAGCTCCTCACGGCCTGGATGTTCTCCTTGATAGTGGGCACCCCTGGCCAGTCTGATCCGTAGATAACCTTTTCTGCAATCCGCTCCAGCTCTGGGAAATAGGTCAAAAGCATGTGGGGAGGGAGCCCGGATATCTCCATGTAGACACTTTCGTGGATTCGGGCAAGGGCAAAGGCCTTATCGTACCAGAAGGGGCGTCCGCTGTGGCACTGGATCAGGGCCAGTTCTGGGAAATCCACAGCCACGTCATCTAGATAGATGGGGTCTCCGTATTTTAGCCTGGAGCCGGCAAATACCGATGAGCCTATATGGAGCATTACGGGTATCCCCAGTTCCTGGGCCTTTGCATAGAGCGGGTAAATCATGGCGTCGTTGGGAAAGTAATACTGGTATGTGGGATAGAGCTTCAGCCCTCGAAAACCGTGATCACTCACCAGTGTTTCTAATTCCCTGGAGGGCCTGGAAGAGGTGTAGGGGTTGATACTGGCGAAAGGGATCAGGCGTGGAGTTTTGGAGCAGAACTCTGCCACATACTCGTTATCTGATATTCCGGTGGTGATCGGAGCCAATTCTGCAAGTACAACGGCATAATCGATGCCGCACTCGTCCATCAGGCCGAGAAAGGCCTCTGGAGATGGATATGTTTGGACCATCCAGTCAAAGCGATCTCCCCACTGTCGCCGGAGCAAGTCCACGTAACTTTGAGTCATGCTCTGGTAATGGGCAGTGTGGACGTGAAAATCGATGATCATGGGTAAGCCCTTGTTTCCGGTTTAATTCTGGCGCATCTGTAGCCGAATTTCTGGCAAACCCCTGCATGGTGCTGATGGAACTGGGTATGCTCTATGTCGAGCTGATATCTATAAAAGTAATGCCGATTGCAGATGCGACAGTAGCCTCTTATGTAAAAGGGGTCTGATTTGTTTTGGTTTCGATTCAAAACGCTCCCTTTTTCAAGATCTTTCATAGTGATCCATCCGCATGATCAAAGCTTTAAGAGGCGATCGATCCATGCAAGCCGCAAACATTATCGAGCAGGTGGTCAAGGGAGGAGCGGGTCTGGTTGCATATGCTCGCGCTGCTTGGCATAGCGGCGGGCCGCGGTAAGCGCCTTAACGGCAATACGAGTCGTGTCAAAAACAGGCACCTTCAACCCGTCGATCTCCCGGATCCATCTCTGTTTCACCTGACCACCCAGCATCACCGTATAGAGTGGTTTTTCAGGATGCTGTTCCCTGGCCCGGGCGAAGACTTCTCTTATGCCGTCGAAGTCGGCATTCGCCAGCGCCAGCAGGATCACCAAAACCGCATCCACATTCTTGTCGTCCAGAACCGAGAGCAACCCCTCCTCGTGGGCAAGCCGGTTGCCAGCGCCCATCGCAGCCCACAGATCGAGCGGGTTAGTGACCGGTTGCCACGAGGGCAGGAACTTCTCGATGCGCTGGTTGGTGGCCGGGTCGAACTCCGCCAGCTTGAAACCGTTTTCTGCAAGCTCGTCCGATGCTATCACCCCATTGGCGCCGCTAAACGTTACTATCCCGATCCGATTCCCGTTTGGCAGTGGCTGATATGAAAATGCCTTCATGAACTCGATGAACTCCTCCAGGTCGTAGGCACGGGTAATGCCGTACTGGCGGAATGCATGATCAACGAGGACGTCGTCAACCGCGAGCGACCCGGTATGAGAGGCCGACGCCCTGGCGCCTGGCCCTGTACGGCCTGGCTTCAAAACGATAATGGGCATATCGCGCTTGGCCCTGTTGGCCAAGGAGAAAAAGCGCCGGGGTTCGTGCAGTCCTTCAAGATGAAGTGCGACCAGCTTTGTGTTGGGGTCCTTCCATGTCCACTCGAGGAAGTCACTTTCGTCCAGATCGATCTTATTACCGAATATCACGCTCTTGCCAATGCCGATGCGCTGTACCGTCCGTGTCATCACTTGGTCGGCTATAGCCCCGGCGAAGATTCCCGATTGACCTGCGACTGCGATAGGCCCATCCTCCCAGTTTTCGAACAGGATGAAGCTCGCCACCAGTTTTTGATCCATATTGATGAACCCGATTGAGTTGGGGCCCAGGCAACGGACACCAGTACGATGAATCAGGTCTTCGAGAGCCTGCTGTGCTTTTTTCCCTTCTTCGCCTACCTCACTGAACCCAGCGGCAATGATGACAGCCGCCTTCACGCCCTTCTTTTTGCAATCCTCGAAAAGAGTAGCAACGAACTCACCAGGAAGCAGGAAAAAGACCAGGTCGATATCGCCCGGCACATCGAGAATTTTGGGATAGGCCTTGTGGCCCAGGATCTCGCCCCCTTTCGGGTTGATCGGGTAGACCTTCCCAGGGAAACCGTTGACGATGATGTTTTTGAATAGTACATGCCCTGTTTTCTCTGGGTTCCCTGACGCACCGATCACTGCAATGGAGCGCGGCTCAAGGACTGCCCGGATGTCGTTTCCGTTCTCTTTACCCGCCTCGGTCCTTTTCGTGGGCTTAACTCCGGCCTCAGGCTCTTTGAGTGCGATCAGCGCATCAAGGGCGATAACGCGATCACCCTTGATCACCAGGGGATTAATATCCAATTCCTCGATATCTTCGCTAAGCTCAATCGCCAGCTCTGAAAGCCGGGCGATAGCCTTGGCCAGCTCGCCTTTGTTTGCGGCCGGCTGCCCCCGATAGCCCTCGAGCATGCTTGCCCCTTTGATCTCGTCCAGCATCTCGGCGGCGCCCGCCTCGTCCAATGGCGCGAGCCGGAATGTGATATCCTTCAGCAGTTCGACAAACACACCGCCCAGACCAAAGGCGACCACTGGGCCGAAAGGTGGCCGGTTGGTGATACCGACGATAGTCTCGATCCCGCCCTGCACCATTTCCTGCACCAGAACACCGTGGATGCGAGCGCTCGGGTGCTTCTCGGCCACCGCCTCCATGATGCCGCGGTAACCCTGACGGACCGCCTCAGCATCTGCAAGTCCGATCTGCACTCCGCCCGCGTCCGATTTGTGCAGAATATCGGGAGAGGCGATCTTCAGCACAACAGGGAATCCGATTCGCTCGGCGCTCGCCACTGCCTCATCCTCACCGGACGTCAGCTCCTCCTGCGTTATGGTCAGGCCGGCGCCTGCAAGTACTTGCTTTGCTTCCAGCTCGGTCAGCTCGGTGCGTCCTTCCCGTCGCACATCCCCAAATATCCGTGTAATCTCCGATACTGCTATCATGTTCTAATCCTCAATT
>Ga0209978_10000146_pt1 | contig 22442 bp, 20 predicted proteins | sample BentaG_FD_182805 | JGI IMG/M metagenome (GOLD analysis project Ga0209978, IMG submission 182805) | Deep subsurface microbial communities from South Atlantic Ocean to uncover new lineages of life (NeLLi) - Benguela_00093 metaG (SPAdes)... | ecosystem: Environmental > Aquatic > Marine > Oceanic >... | reverse complement strand
ATTAAAAAGTTATTAAATTCACTTCGTGAAACTTCTGTTTCACGAAAATTCAAAGTCTAATTTTTTTTTTTGAGTTCTTGATTGAGTTCTTCAACGAACTTGCATTATTAATTACTAAAGAAGCATATTTTGCTTTACTTCTCGTACCATGGATTGTCCATTTTTATTGATCTGAGATATGATTTCTCTCAAAATTTCTGTAATTTCTATGCCCTTTAATTCACTAGAAATATAAAGCATTGAAAGGACTTCTCTTGCTAAAGTTGTAAGGTTCTTCATGTCATCAATCGGTATTCTAATTCCCAATGCTTTAAGATCCATGTGTGTTTCTTTTTCTTGTTGCCTAATGGCTATTAGAAAATCATTTTTGCGGCCTTTCCATAATTCCGACACAGTTCTGATAGATAAAATATATCTTTTTGTAGGGCTTTTTATCCCATGAATCTCTCTCGCAAAAGTTAATGGTTTAGAATTTCTTAATGCGTCTAATCCAAAACTCCTGTTAATCTTATTAGTCTTATCTAATTTTTCTTTCATTTTCGAGATTTCAAGTGTTAATTGTTCAAGTTTTAACGACATTTTTTCAAACTTTTCGAGAAATAATTCCCTATCAATTAGATTCTCACTATCGCTCATTAGAGATGGCACCCATTTATATAAGTATGATTTGTTTTGATTTAGTGGTTAATAAAACTAATTATTAAAGGATTAATCTCTTGAGATTTTGTAATTTCTATTTTTTAAAACTTAAAATAAAAAAAAATTAGGAAAAAGAGTTTAATTTTTATTCTTCTATATCTTCTGAATAATCTGGTTCATTACCTTCATAATTAAGTTTCTCTTTTTCGTAAGCATCTAATTTAACACTATCTTGCTCATCTGTAATCTCAGGAGCATGGAGGGGTTCTTTCACTTGTTCCATAAATTCTACTGGGCTTAATAAATCTTTAACTTCTTGATCGACTTTATTTTTAAACTTTCTCTCGTTAAGATTATATTTCTTTATCTGATAAAAACCCAGAGCTACTAAAAGAATTAGAAAGAAAAATAAAACACCGATATTTTTACTCAGGTTAATAATATCCTCATTCAAAATATCTAAAACATCAATATACGCGAAACCACTGAATAACGCAAATGGATAGTTATGAATAAATTCATAAGCTACCTTTGAAAACACCAACCATATTAAAACTGAGTCAACACCGATCCGCTTAATCCGAATTTTTTTACTTAAAAGTTCGGCTTGAGAACCCATTAATGTAGAGATTGAATATAGCAATATAAATAGATCAACAATTAGCATTATAATTTGGGTTGTAATTGATGTATCCTCTCCACCTGTGCTTCTTATAGCTAAAAAAATCTTAATGAGTAAATAAAAAGTGTATATTACCACTGAAAGTGAAAACATCCCTATCCAAGCGTTGAAGATTTTTTTAAACATAAAGACGATTCCGATGATTATAAAAATCAGTACTATAATCCCGATAAAAATTACGACATAGTTTAAAGTTTCGTAAACATCTGGCGTAAATGTTAAGCCTATTAAATTTCCAATATCTTCGGATCCAATTATGTAAGCAGCTAATAGAACGATTGAAAGGATAGAGCCAACAAAAAATTGAATGACTCTAAAAAATGAGCTATGAACTCGCCTTTTAAGGCTGTCATCTAGTCTTTTGCTTGAAAGATAAGCACCATATAATATGAACCAAGATGTAAAGAAAATGTAAGAAAATATCGAGAATAAAAAGATTCCTACCAAAATTGGTATCAAGAAAAACATTAATGGAAGAGTCAAAAAGAAAGTTAACAATATTTTCCCCGGAGCAACTTCTTTAACATCCTTTTTAGCTATAAGCGAATATAAGAATGTAAAGGCTAAGAATGTTAGAAAGGGGACATAGGTTACCACACCGATTAAATCTAATAAATCCATATCAATAGCAAAAATCCTAACTGAGAAACTATCAGGAAGTTGAATAATTGTAATATTTACAAGAAGCCAAATTACCAGAATTAAATATTTTCGATTTTCTTTCAGTCCTAATTTCTTTAAGTTATCAATGGTATCCATATAAAATCACATAGACTTCGAATATTTAAAATTTTATAATATGGAAGATCTAAAGAATATAATGAGACAGCAATACTATAAATATTTAAAAACATACTCTATCTATTAATTAAAATTTACCTAATTTAAACGTGATATATTTGTTATTACAAACAGAATATTGGCCTTATGTAGAAGCTTTCCTTACTTGGGTTTCCCAATCAGCAGGAATTTTTGTCCTCATTAGCGGAGTTATTGCCTTGACTTGGCTTGGATTCGAAAGAAAACGTAGGGGATCGTTCTTTAAAAGAAAATCTGATTCGGAAAAATCATCTGTTGTTTCCATTTTATTAAGACTTATCTCTTATTCCGGCGTAATTGTTGGAATACTTGATGTCTGGGCAGGAGCTATGGGTTTAATCCTAGACATTCCACCAAGTTTTAAATATGGTGCGATTACTCCTCATGCTGATCACTTTACATGTATATTCTTAATAGTTGTTGGAATTGCGATGTTTTTTAAACCAGTAAATGATTTACCACTCTCTAGCATCCTTGGTCTTATTGCAGCATCAGCGACAGTCTTCATTTTAGCACTTTTAATTCCAGATTCAGCAGTACAATGGATTGCTGTGAATTTGATTAATCCAAAATTGTTACTTATTATAATATTCATCACCATAACTGCAATTGTAGCCATTATAGCTAAATTTTTCCTTGGAGTGCCTCAGGCAATTTCAAAGTTCCTTTCATGGCCTCCTATTGCCTTTGTTATTATGGTCTTTGGATTTGTTCAAGGAATATTACTTTGGGGTTTCGGGATAAGTATTTTCGCGAATATACTTTAAATTACTCTTTTTTTTATTTTTATTGCTGTAAAAGCTAGATCAAATGTAATCTGATAATTTCTTCTGTTGATTGTACTCCTTTATGGGTAGATTTAGTCTCTTCTTTAGTAGGCTTACCGACTCCGGGGCATTCCCTTGAAAGTGGTTGTTTACAATTATGAAAATTTCATAAACATTAGGCAATTTCTCAAGCATCTGAATATTTCTAACAAGATCGTTTATGCTTTCTTCTTGATTTCTTTGAATTCTGTTAAACACCGTTAGCTCACGGTCACCAATAAGGCGAATGTAATAAAAATTTTGGTTTGTTAAATAGTAAGCTTTTATTTTTGGCATGTACGTTGTTCCCAAAACAAAGTTTGATCTGTCAATCATCTCTGAAAATAGTTCTTCTTTAAACCAAGAATTGTCGCGTAATTCTATTACATATTTGTTCTCATGAGGAAGCTCATTGGATAACTTTTTTAGCTGTTTTAAGTGTTTTTCCGTGAATTTAAACCACGGAGGAAATTGTAATAAATATACAGTAGCTTTCTCTAGCAGAGGGGTTAGATTATTGAAGAATTGAGAAATCATATAATCGAGATCAGGATCATTTAAATTATGGGTAATTTTCTGCCAGACTTTAACTATAAACTTAAAATCCGGGGATACTTGATTGTACCAGTTAAGCACGGTCGATTTTTTAGGAATATTGTAAAAAGTGGAATTAATCTCAATTACATCAAAAAATTTTGAGTAGAACTCTAAATAGTTATATCTTTCAAGCGGCTTAGGATAAAATACCCCTACCCAGTCGTTATAATCCCATCCTGCGCATCCAATATTAATTTTAACCATCAATAATCACTAATAGAATTCCTCAATAAATTTCTAGAGGTGTCGTTTTATTGAATAACTATGTTCAGTAAAATAAATAACCTTTATAAAAAATTAATAGCTTAGTAAAGTTTAATAAAAGAAAAAGAGAATTATTTTATATAAGTTCATAACTATAAACAGAAATTCTTGAAAAAAACTTCTGAAACGAATTATCAAATTATAACTAATTATTTTTAAAACTAAAGAAAAATGGTGGGCGGAAATAAGTATTAATTGGGAACGCGCTGAATTAGCACCAGAAAAGAGCCAAAAAATAGAAGGAAGAGTTTTATTAGATTTACGGGCAAAAGTTAACGAGTTAGAAGGAGATATAGCAAAATTAAAAGAAGATTTTAAGAAAACTATAGAGAAGTTAAAAGAGACTCAGAATAAACTAACCGGTAGGGAAAAGAGTTTAGTCAAAATTAGCGAAAAATTTTCATCAGCTAAAAAGAATTTAGATAATGCTTCTGAAAATAAACTAAGAACTGATATAGAATTAACTCGATTAAAGCCAAAACTTGAAGAGCTTGAAATGAAGGTAAAAGGAGCTAACGAAACAATTACAAACTTACAAAGTGAATTAAAATTTACTTTAGAAAAAAATGATGAGATGGAGCAAAGTATAAAATTTAAGGATAGAGCGATAGAAAACCATAAAGAAGATTTGGCAAAAATTAAAAGAGAGATAGATAACCTTAATGAAAATATAAAAGCAAATCAAATTGAATCGGAAGAATTAATTAATAAGATAAATTCACTTGAAAGTAAGCTTACAGAAGTGAGATCATCGCCCAAAATTTTGGATCGAATCAGAGATACAATGGTACATAAAGGATTTATAACTGATAGAGAACTTAATAAAATATTTAAAGAATTTGAGTAATTTAAAATAAATTAGCTCCTAAAAAACGAACTTTAAAAGAGTTTTTTCAAATTATCTTGTGAAGTTTAATAATATCCGAGTAAATAAATATTTTGAAAAAAATATATATTGTACAACATAAAAATATTAATATAAAATAATGAAATAAAAAGAAAATAAATAAAGGTGTGAGAACCATTTCGATAGATTGGTCTAAAGCAAACGAGAGACCTGATAAAAAGCAGCCTATTGAGGGGCGTTTTTTATTAGATCTTAGAGTAAAAATTGAAGATTTAGAACGACAATTAAAGCAAAGAGAACAAAATATTGATAATATATCTAAAGAGCTAAGCCAAACTAAAGTGGAATTATCAAAAACTGAACCTGAACTAAGCAGCGCAACGAAAGAATTATCTTCTGTTAAAAGTGAGTTAACAGCAACAAAGGAAGAAAATAGCAAAATTAGTACAGAATTAGAACGCCTGAAGAAAGAACATTCAGATCTTAAGAATGATTATAATAAAGCTAAAGATAAATTAGAGGAATTAGAACCTCAAGTAGGTAGTCTTAAAGAAGAATATGAACAAAGAGAAAGGGAGCTTGAAGGAGTCAAAAAAGATCTTCAACAAACAATTTCTGATAAATATATTGAGATAGAGAGTTTAAAAAACGAGTTAACGGAACAATTAAACAGTAAAGAAGCCGAAATTATTCAAGGTAAGAACAAAATCGAAGTAAAGAATAAAGAAATAGAAGCGATTGAACTTAAAGTTACTTCTTTAGAGGATTATATTGAAGAAGCAAAAGGAGCACCTCAAGTTGTTGAAAAAATTAGGGAGGTCATGGCTCATAAAGGTTTTCTTTCTGATAAAGAATTGGAAGATCTTTTGGCAGAAAATTAAGATTAAAAAATCAATCTTGTTTTATTTTTTAATTTCTTCAAGATTCAACTTCTAAGTGATGAGTCAGATAAATAAATTCTTTAATTTTTTAATCCTAAATTAATGATTAATAATGGTAAAGCTAATCTGGGAAAACAAAAAGGATTTTTTAAAAAATATTTCTAAATTAAAAACAACATATCAAGATTATTATAAAAGAATTGAAGTGATTTTTCAAAATAATGAGGCGATTAATAACGAAGATTGGAAAAATCTGTTATTTTGGGGTGATAATTTAAATGTATCATATCACTTACTGAATAATTTCGAAGAAAAAATTGATTTGATTTACCTCGACCCCCCTTTCTTTTCGGGGTCCAATTACAACATAAGTATTTTAGAAGGAGACACTAAATACGATTCAATAGCTTATTTTGATTGTTGGAATAAGGACATAGACTCGTATTTACAAATGTTGTATGAAAGGCTTGTTGTTTTTAAGAAGTTGTTATCTAAAAAGGGATTAATTTTTATTCATTTAGACTGGCACGCAAGTCATTACATTAAATTAATTTTAGACGAAATTTTTGGAAAGAATCGATTCATAAATGAAATTATCTGGTACTATTACAATAAATATTCCGCGGGGAAAAAAAAGCTTCCACGGGCACATGATAATATTTTTGTTTATTCTAAATCATCGGATTTCACTTTTAATGAAGAAAGAATCCCCCGTAAAAAACCAATTAAACAACTTAAACGTGAGATGGTAAATGGGGTATTAAAAAATGCGAAGGATGAAAACGGTCACGTAATATATCGAACTGTGACAGACAAAAAGTTAGACGATGTCTGGAAAATACCATGTTTGCAGCCTGCCTCAAAAGAGTGGACAGGTTTTCCTACCCAAAAACACCATGACTTGCTTGAAAGGATAATTAAAATTGGTAGCAACAAAGGAGACTTAGTAGCAGATTTTTTCTGTGGTTCTGGAACTACATTAATGGTTGCCGATAAATTAGATAGACGGTGGATAGGATGTGATTCGTCTGAATTTTCAATTTATTTAACACGTAAGAGACTATGTGATAATAGAAAGAGTGAAAAGAACCAAATTAATAAGAATACACCTGTTGAAATTTATACTCACTTTGATGACAAAAAAAGGAACCTAATTTCATCTGGTTTTTTTGAAAAAAATTTGAAAATAAAAAGAAAATAAAAAAAAGTAGTTTTTAAAAAAAAATTATTGTCCTATTGTTAATAAAATTAGTACTAATAGTCGGCACTATTTTTTTCTTTTTTTGCCCCCAATAAATTCCTTATTCATTTTCTCCGCGTAGTGTTGCAATCGAGATACAATTGTTCTACAAGTTATCCCCCCAAAATCTATTGATCCTTTGATACGAATTTCTCTATATACAACACCATGTTTAGTGAAGCAAAAACTATAATCTGTACTATTGCTTCTTCCAGCTAATTTCTCTACTTCAATTGAGTCAAATTTGGACCAATCAGCTTCAAAAATCGGTTCTTTTGTTACCACAATTTTAACACCTTTTGGTGAAATGGAGAATATTCTACGCTTACCTGCATGACGATATATTATTAAAATGTATATCAATCCAATGAAACTAGCTCCTCCAACGAGGGGAAGTAAGAGACCTCCCGTAACTGCTGCTTGATCAGGGGGCATAATATCTGGTAATACCACCATAGAAAAGTAAACTAGTAAAACCATAAAAATTATACAGCAACTTGAAGAACAGCCCATTCTAAACATCATAGTTTGAGATATTTCGAAGGGTTGAAAATCAGAAGCAACCATATCACTTCCGCAAAATTTGCAAAATTGGGACTCTAATTTGTTTTCTTTACCGCATACAGGACAATTTTTTTGTTCACCCAGATTTTCGTTCATTAATATCAATTCCGTTAATAATATGATTTTAATTGTTTGAAATTATTTTTATAAAACTTAGTTAGTTAAACTTATATATAAAAATAATTGATTCATCCAAATGGCAGAAATCATAGAAATACGAATCATTCGAATTTCCTTACAAGAAAAAAAAATCAAAAAATTATATTGATTTATTAGGATAGACAATATTATATCCCAAATAGTTTGAAAGAGCTTCAAGTACAATATCTCCAACTTTATTCAATGAAACCGCTACATGATGGGCAAAACCTTCTTTACATAAAACTTTTAAGACATTTTGTAAATTAGGTATCTCTATCACTCCATAACCCCCAAAAGTTTCTAAATGATCGTCTGTATAATTTCCTTCTACTAAAAGGGCTTTAATCTCTCCGAAAATATCGTCAGTTTCAATCCTTAATAATGTACAAGGTTTACTTTTAATTCTTCCTTGAATAGCCCCAAAACTATGGTCATCGCCTTTAATATCTGAAATAATGGGGTGGATTGTCATCTTGGTGTCTTTAAAGAATGATTTTGGAAGATTACTGCAGTGAAAAAGAACCATTTTATTAGGATCATCACCATAATTATTGTTCCAATCTAAAATTGCAGAAGGCTTTTCGGTTGCTACTTGTAAAATATACATACCAATTAAACCCGCAATATCTACTTCACAAGCCGCGGGTATTAAACCTTCACTGAACATGCTCATAACGGCACAGGGAACAATCCCAAAATTATCTTGAATGCTTGGCCAACACTGAAAAGCAAAACCATCCAATTCGTTTTCCAATACCCAATTCTCGACCACAACTGCTAGTTTTGCTAATTTTAATATGCCTTCTTCTGGAAACGAAGTAGTTGGAGTGTAGTTTTTTATGAATTCTATTTTTTCCATTACTGTAGGATCACTATCTGATAATCTGCCAATCTCTCCAAAAATTTCAGATAAATCGATTGGTTCTATGGTTATACCATGGAATTCCAAAATCTTTTCGCTATATCTAACGGTTTCGAATGCGTTAGGTCTGGTTCCAATTTGTCCAAATCTTACATTTTTAAGCTTTTTTACAATTTTACATACACTAGCAAAATTTAATATGTCCATCTTAAAAACATCGGATTTTATAGAACAAGTATGCGTTTTAGTTAAAGTAAATGGGATTCCATGTTGATATAATACATTACATATAGATATTTTTCCGCAAAAAGCATCTCTTCTAAATTTTCTTCCCATTTTTTCGATTTCGTCTGAAGACGCTTGAATTAGGATTGGTACGTTCAATTCTGATAATTTTAAAGTGTTAGCAATACCTTTTTCGTCTCCGAAATTTGGTAAAACTATGATGATGCCTATTATATGTTCCCTATTTTCCTTAAATAGTTCTGCACATTTTTTGGCATCTGAATAAGTTTCTACCACTCCAAACTTTGTGTCACTATCATTTAAAACAATGCAATCAAATCTTAAATCTTTCAATACGCTTAAAATTTCTAATCGTCCTTGCTTAGCAAGATTATCTGGGAAAACATCCCTATTACCTACAATTACTCCAAAAACTGGTTTCTTTTCGCTTGTTTTGATCAATGACATATCTAATATCTTTTTAATTAATTTATGAAATTGAATCTTTTAAGGATATTTATCTTTTTTCTGTTGTCATATTAAATAAAAGGGCTAATTTCTTTCTTCTTGAGGAGATTTAAAAAATTAGCTCCGATAGTCTACACGGGGAAGTTTTTCTATCGGATTTTTATAAAAATGGATATATCTATTTTAATGCAGTCAAATAATCTGTATTATGGGATTAAGGATTATTTTTGATAAATTTTATAATAAGATTAGCTAGTTCAGGACCTTGATCCTCTTGGACGAAATGACCTGCATTTTTGATTGTAGTGTGTTTTTGACTTTGTGCACCGGGTACGTTTTCTTGCCAAAATTTATCCCCTCCTCTCGTAACTGGATCCCCATCAGAAAATGCTGTTAAAAATGGTTTTTCCCATTTTCCAAACTCCTCTATAGCTTTTTTATTGGCGATGTGCTCTGGATCATTTTTACTAATAGGAACTAATGAAGGCATGATACGAACGCCAGCTTTAAAGTCATCATCGGGAAATGGTGCATCGTAAGCTTTAATGACATTTCTTGGCAATTTGGTGGTTGTTGCGCCTTGTACTATCCTTCCAACATAAAGTTTGGTTGCGGTTCTAGAGAATTCTCTCCAATTTAAAAAGGCATCGGACATTCTTTGCTCACCTGTCGGGAGTCCTCCATTTGACAGAACTATTCTACTGAATCGTTCTTGATTTTCTATAGCAACTCGTAAACCTATCAAGGACCCCCAATCTTGGCAAAATAAAGTAATATTTTGAAGATCTAGCAATTTAACCCATTTCGTCATCCATTCTACATGTTTTTTGTAAGAATGGTCAGTTTGCTCAGTTGGTTTGTCAGATCGCCCAAATCCTATTAAATCTGGTGCAAGAATTCGGTATCCACCCTTTACGAGTACTGGAATCATGTGTCTATATAAAAAACACCACGATGGTTCTCCGTGCATAAGTAGAATGATTTCTGTTTGATTGGTACCTTCGTCTAAATAATGGATATTGATTCCATCAACTTCAATGAAATGCGGTTCAAACAGAAAATCGGGAAGGTTTTCAAACCTTTCTTCTGGAGTTTTTAATAATTTCATTCTTCAAAAACCTCTTTGATGTATAAGTTATATGATTAAATAATAACTATTTTTTCGAATTTAAAAAATTTAATTGTTATGGACTAATTCTAAAACTTATAACAAGAGTGATGTAAGAAATAGTAAATGATACTACTACCCTTATTCTTGCGGATATTTGGAAAGTTAAAGGAGTTCTGGAAAGTAAAGATGTTCCGTTATGCAATTTTAACTCAATTGATTTACTTTACTTTGTCAACTATTTTATTTTTCCTATTTTTTTATCAACTAAATGATTTTGCTATATTTTATGAATCGGGGAGGATTTTTCTCACAGATATCGAGAATCTGTATAACCAAACGAATTATATATGGGATTTCAGGTATTTTCCTTTGTCTGCGTTGTTTTTTATTCCGTTTTCTTTCTTAAATTTCGGTTTAGCTTTTATACTTTTTAATTGTCTTAATTTTATTCTTAATATCCTAATCTGTTTGATCGCATATAAAATCATTAAAGTAGTACGGGGTCAAGATCACGAAAGAGACGATAATAGAATAGTATTGTATCTTAGTATCTATTTAATGGGAGTACCACACATTTTAAACTATCTTTATGGCCAGATAAATTTATTTGTTACATTTTTCATTTTAACATCGTTATTCATTTTCCTTTTTTACAAAAAGAATTCATGGCAGTTTGTTGGTAGTGTTATTTTAGGGATTAGCATTATAATTAAACCAACATCGCTCTTACTAATCCCATTCCTGTTAATAATTCATTTTGACTTGGAAAAAAGAAAGTTAAAAATCGATTTTTTAAAAAGTATTATAAGATTAGTTGGAGTTTTATTACCTGTTTTATCAAATTTTGTGTTGTTTATTGCGTTTCCAAAACTTTGGGGAGATTTCCTCTCAACTAATTTTACTGGAAGCAATCCTGTTGCTTTAAATTATTCTTTCAGTCTAACAAAACTCATTACAAACTTCTGTTTTCTTTTTAATATTCCTTTTAACCAATTGACGATACTAGTCGCCTCAGCTGGAATTATTGGAGGTTTAGGCTTTTTCATCTTTGTTTTAAGAAGGAGAAACCAAAATTCTATCTTATATGGCTATTCCATAGGCATTCTAATTATGCTTCTCACTTATTACGATTCTTGGAACCATCATCTCTTAAATATTACTCCATTGATGATTATTGTAATTTTTAGCCTTCCCAGACATTCTAATCTGTTAAATTACGTTAAACCTAGTTTATTCTTCTTCAATTTTTTTGATCTAATATTCGTTGGAATCTGGTTTTTTACTTATCCATTATTTCCCTTTAATTTTGTTGGGACTTTTTTTCTATTTTTGACTTTTTACGGCATCTCGAAATACTGTATTGTTAAAAGAGCGAATAATATCAAGAGAGGAGATTCATGAAAATGAGAAATAGAAATCTTTACGCTAGTGTTGCTCTTATATTAATCTTCGTTATAGGCTTTACATCAGATGTGGTTGCTCAAAATTATTCTTTTAGTTTTATAGCAAATAAGGACTTAATTTGGAAATGTAATATATGCAATATCAACAAAATGAATAACCTATTTGGAGATAATTGGAGTAACAGTGGATTACTTGAAAATCTAGGCCAAGGTAAAAGGATGAAATGGCAAGTTAATACGACTAAAGTTAATTCTACGTCTTTATCAGCAACTTTCAATATGTGGGTATGGAAAAACGAAGATAATTGGGGCTCTTACGATTCTATTACGGAATTTTCTTATTTAAAAGATCCTAGTCAGTACTCATCAAATTTAAATTTATCAATTGCTTTACCATTTGTACCTTTCTGGTTACCTATTCCAGTTAGTATTTATATAGGAGAACTGAAATTAAACAGTATATATGATGTTGACAATCGCGTCTTACCCACGATAAATGTTCAAGTTAGTAAAGGATTTCTAGAACCGTCATTTCCTTCGGAAAAAGTATTTATAATTGCTATCTACAACTACGATGGAATTTTAAGCTCGTTTAAATTATATACAAGCGGGAACGTGGTTGTTATTGATATTAGTTTCGAATCTATACCAATCTATGTAGTACCTTCAACGATAGGCTTAATTGGTGCATTTTTTATCGGAATAATTATATATGTAAAGAAAAAAAGAACGAAATAATCTGAAAAAAACGAATAAAATGAATAAGATAGAATTGAAAATGTTTTATAATAAATCTAAAACACGCTTAGCAGAACTATGGAAATTCAAAGCTTTTAGATATAGTGTCTTTCTTCATTCTTTTTATTTTATCTTTTCGGTAATTATGACAATATTGGTATTTAGAAACAAAAGTGATTTTTATGTATATTACAAAGTTGGAGGGATTTTTGTAAATAATCCCACTGATCTATATAACCCTGCATTTTATATCGACACTTGGCCCTTTAGATACTTACCTCTTTCAGCATTAATGTTCGTTCCTTATTATTTTATGGGTTTTGATTTAGGATTTATTGTGTTCAACCTAATTAATTTGCTTTTAAACATTTTAATTTCTATAATTCTTTACAAAATTATTATTTTAGTTAGAGGAACTGATCATGAAAGCCAAGATAAAAGAGTAATACTCTATATTTGCCTATTTCTAATAGGATTACCACAATTATTTAATTATGTTCTAGGACAAATTAATTTGTATGTTACTCTATTTATTTTGTTATCGTTGTTTATTTTTATTAAGTATTCAGATATCAAATGGCAATTAATAGCAAGTTTAATCTTAGGAATAAGTATAATTATCAAGCCAACCACAGTATTCATGATTCCCTTTATTATATTACTTGGATACGATTACGAAAAAAAGAAAATTAAGCTTGAATTCACCAAAAGCTTTATAAGATTACTAGGAGTTATATTACCACTATTGCTAAATCTAATTTTGTTTTTTGTTTATCCTAATTTGTTAAATGGTTTTTTAGCAGCTAATTTTACTGGCTCTGAAACAGTTCTCCTAAACCATTCATTTAGCATTACGAAAATAATTTCAAATATGTTTCTTTATTTAGGAGTTCCTTCAGATGAATTGAGTGTGTTACCGATATTCCTTGTTGTATTGCTCGTTATTGGAGGATTGGGTTTTATCTTCTATATCTTCAGAAGATCAAATGTTAACAATATGATATTTGGATATCTTTTTGGTATCTTGATTATGTTCCTAGCTTATTTTGATACATGGGATCATCACCTTCTCCAGATCGTGCCATTATTGATTATATCATATTTTAATTTACCGAGAAACTCAGAATTAACCAGAAAATATCTAAAACCAGGTTTTTTCTTTTTAAACTTTTTCAGCTTAGTTTTTACCGGAATTTTTTTGTTTATTGCTGAAATCGCACCAAATTTGCGACCTTTTTATCCTTTTAATTTTGCATCAACCCTTTTTTTAATCCTTATTTTTATAGGAGTTAGTCAACACTGCTTAAAAAAGCATAATAATGGTACATCTTGATTCAAAAAGTTTCTATAAGTTTTATTTCTAATAGGTTCTTATTTACTATAATTCTCAGTTTAACAAGTAATGATTAAAGTTAAATAATTTCTATCCTACACTTTATTTGAATTATTGAATAAAATTTGTAATCAACGAATACAAAAGACACATTAGAAATAATATGGTTCAAGAATATATCATCAATATTTACATGGCTGCATTTTTATTAGGAATCTTACATACTGCGATTCCATGCGAAGATAAAGCTATCTTCTTTTTTTGGTCCTTCGGTATTTCAAAAACTCCAACAAAGAGTATTTATATCTTAGCACTATATGGATTGGGATTAATTTGTGCTAATATGATAATTGCATCTGTTACAGTTTTAATTACCCAAGTTCCGAGGTTTATTTTTCCAGTTTTTGAGCCTAATCCTCATGTCATCCATTTCTTTGGAGCTTTTACTTCGAATGTTTGCTGGAATTATAATTTTATTGTTGTTTCGAGACGAGACTACATGCCACACTCGAGGTATTCTCAGGAAATTCCAACTTTAGATTGGGAATTAAAGAAGACTCCTTATTTTTTTGGCATCCTTGCGGGTTTTGCGCCTTGTATATTCGAGTTAATAATATATTCTCAATCATTTCAGCTCTCATTAGCATATGGGTTTATCGAGGGTTTATTAATTGTTTTTTACTTTTCGCTTGGGACTTTCGTGGGGCTCTTTCCACTTGCGTTAGCGAAGTATGGAACCTCGCAGATGGTCAAGCCAAATATTAAAAGACGGAAAGCGATTTTCTACTTAATGATATTAATAATCATTATTTTCAATAGTGTGGTAATGATTTTATCGTTTTTACGAATACCTGTATTTCCTATAGAAGGTTTATAGGTATCTATAAGCAAAACAGTAAATATTATATTTTTAATCAAAAAATTAAAAACTCATTAAGTATTCAAATAAATCAAGATTGGTCTCATAAAATAATTTATATCAGTATTTTCATATATATTATAACTAATTATATCTTTCACCAGATGGAGAAAAGCAAATAATGGTTGATTGCAAATTCTGCGAAAACAAAAACATTTCATTTACATGTGAGAAATGCAATTCGAGTTTTTGCATCCACCATATGGCAACTACGGAAAGTTGGCTTTGTAAGAAGCATGAGTTACACTATTCAAAAGCAAGTGCTGCTGAAAAATTTTATAAGTGCACTGTTATCGAAAATAGCAAATGCCCAAAGTGTAATTCCCTTTTAAGACTAGAGAGATTATCGTCTGGACAATATTATTTAGAGTGTACAGATGATTCATGTAGTTGGAACTCCTACTCAAAATCTCCGGGTTTATTTTTTCCAACTAAAGAACAATTGGCCAGAGAGGCAACAAAATATAACTTGATTAAAGGATACAGGCTTAATCTGTGTCGTAGGTCATTGAAAAGGATAATTGGAAAGGAAATTTGTCCGAACTGTTTTTTAGAATTTCTAAAAAGAGCTCCAATTACTAACTTCTCAACAATTATAGAATCTTTTAAAATAACAGCTCAACAAATGGTAAAATTAATTAATCAATATATCGATGAGGATCGAATATACGGCATAGTTGATCAGAAGAACCAGATATTTTATTATATCTCATATGAAATCCGGGAGAAAATTCTTTCGAAAATTCAAGATGAAGGTATCTTAAAGGTATCAGATTTGGCTGTAATGCTTGATATGAGTTCTGAAGCAGCGATTAAAGTAATTTATAAATTAATTAGTCAATTCCAAATTAAAGGCTCTTTTTCACAAACAAAACAATTCTACTATTCTCAAAAATATATAATGGACCAATTGGTAGAAAAAATAAACAAAAAAGGAAGAATTTCATTACCTGAGCTTGCAAAAATTTTTGATATACCCGTAGAGTTAACAAAATCTTTCTGCGTCAACTTAATGAGATTAAACACTATTAATGGTTTTTTTGCTGATCGCGGAAACGAAATTATCACTTCTGAAAAAATTTACAAAGAAATAAAGGAGTATTCTAAAGAAGTAGGATTGTTTGAATTATCTAACCTAGCAAAAAAACTCAAAATTGCAGTGGAATTAGCGAGAAAAAGTCTTCACGAACTAATTAAATCGGGGAAAGTTAAAGGACTTTTTACGCAACGCAGAGAATTTATGACCCGAAAATATCTGGAGACAAAGATAAAAGAAATTGCTAGAGCTTACAGAACGATGCCTTTGAGAGAGTTATCAAACCGTCTGGGAGTCACCGAATCAAGTATAGAGGAGAATCTTGCCCAATTAATTGGTAATGGAGACATTGATGGTTATATCGACTTAGGAAAAAGAATGTTTACCGCATATAGTGTTCCTCGCACTTCAGCAGGATCAACTCGAGCGAAGCAAAAGATGGCTGAACCCATCGATGAAGGTAAAATTGAGGTTGTCAGAGACTACGATTTTGAGGGCGGTCAAGTACATATGAAAATCGCTGTAAGAAATAAGAGTAGCATGGCAATAAATAATGTAAAAGTAATTCTGGATGCCCCTTCAAGCTATAAACTTAAACAACCGTTAATTAATATTCCTGTTATTGAGACTAATAATAGTAGGGGTGTAGATTTTTATCTTGAGCCAAAACAATGTGGTGTTTCCTCAATAGGTGGTACTGTTATTTACAAGGATGCCCAAGGCAATAAGCACACTTTACATATCAAAAAGAAAGAGGTTGCTATAAAATGTCCATTAGTTTGCACTTCAATGAGCACCATAGAAGACTGCCAAACTGCAATTCAAACACTAGGAAACGATGCGCGCGCATTCTTAATCGCTGATTTAGACCCGAGGCTAGCGTTTAGAGCCGCAATTCGAACGATAAAAAATTTTGATACTAGCGCAGTAACATCCCATGAAGGTTCTGACGCAAAGGGAAATTACGAAGCAGAAGCTTGGTTTTGTTCTGAAGCAAAAGTAACAGGCGGGAGAATAATTACAAGGGTTTATGTTTCCGAGAAGAGTCAATCTTTAGAAGTAAGAGTTTGGTGCGGAAATCCAGGACAGCTCACGGGATTCCTGGCGAAGATCATTGAGTTATTATTTGAGCAGATAAATATAATTCGGAAGATTAAATCGGAAGAAAGGGAAAAAACCATTGATGTAATGGCTATTACTCAGAATCTCGCTGAAGTTTCAGATTATTGTATGTTAAGATGGAAAGCACAGAATATTCGGAATAAACTACACGATACATTTGTAAGGTTAAGAAAAATTATCGGGGATAACGAAGCTATCTTGGGCCGGATTGAATATTGGTTGACAGAATTGAATAAGTATGAAAAAGACGATAAAATCAGCGATGAACACGCTGATAAGTTAGTGAACGATGTAGAAAAGTTTAAAGATGTCATAAGCCGAGCCATAAAATTGTAGTTTTTTATGCTAAAAACATTTATAAATATAGTGATGAATTTATATTAGTAAGAAGTAAAAAGAGTTGAGAATTCTTATGAGTCCTATTATTAGTTTTTCCATCAATGAAAGTTTAAAGCAATTTATTAATAAGCTTGTTTCCAAAAATCAATACGAGAATAAATCCAAATTGATAAGAGATGCCTTATTACGTCTAATGTCGGATATTGAAGTCTCGAATTTGGAAATATATGGAAATACAAGCTCAGTCGCTAAAAAAATTGTTGGGAATTTGATAATTGTTGCCCCACACGATCCAAATATTCAGAGAAAATTAAATAAAATCGAGAACAAATATAAGGACCAAGTAGTAAACAAAAATCAACACTTCCAAGGTGAAAATCTTATAATCTTCATGATATTTGAAGGAGAGATTCAAGATTTTCAAAATATTGTAGTGGAAATAAATGGAATTAAAGAATTAAAGAATTTTCGCTATTTGATTATTAATTAAGTATTTTAACTTCTTGTTATTTAATAATTATAAATAAATATGCTTAAATTTAATTTTGATTCCTTATTTAATGAATAGAACAAACTCTATTAAGTGCTATTAATGGGAAAAAACAAATATGGTAAGGGGTTTGAAAGTAAAGGACGATCTCCGAAAGGTCAAAAATTAGGGGGGTCTCCTCTTCGTGGTGGAAAACTTAAAGCAAGTCATATTTTAGTTGACAAATTTAGCAGAGCTCAAGAAATGTTTGAAGATATACAAGCGGGAGAGAATTTTGAAAATTTAGCACGCCAGTTTTCCACTTGTTCAAGCAAAAAAAGAGGAGGAAACCTCGGAGAATTTTCTAAAGGAGATATGGTACTAGAATTTTGGAACGCGTGTACCAAATTAAAAATCGGTGAAATCTCTCAACCCGTTAAATCTAAGTTTGGATATCATGTTATTAAAAGGACGGGATAAATTACTAATTACTACATAAATTGTTTTTCAATCTTCAAATTAAAAGGATTAGAAATAGCCCAGCACGGATTCGAACCGTGGTCACGGGGTTCAGGGCCCCAGATGCTTGACCGCTACACCACTGGGCTTTAAAATGATAATTAATTGATAAATTATAGTTAGTATTATCTAAAAAATCTTTTTCTTTTAAAATACGGCTAATCCATAAAGTCTACCAGCGGTTAAGATTTTATAGTATAAAAAAAATATCTCTAAATAGAGATAGATTTTTATTATAGTATCACCTTATCATTTCTTGGATTACACTAGCATTAATACAAGGAGGATTCTAAAAAAAATTCTTGTTTTTATTAATACTTTTCTAACTGAGAGTATTAAAACCCCGTGTGGATGCCGGTTTGCCGGTTTCTAGGGAAACTGAAAAAAAACAAAACCCCATTATAAACAAAAAAATTTGATCCTCCTAGTGTAATCCTCTTTTTGATTAAAATGCATCCTACTTTATATAAATTAATTTGCAAAGGGTAAAATCAGGAACAAGATTTCTATCTATTCTGTTTTTAATTGGATGTAAACCTCGTGAAAATATTTATCGCTCATTCCAGCAATATAATCACGAACGATTAATACTAAATTACTTTGTTTTTTATTTAGTTCATAATAAGTTGTATATTTCTCATCGTCAATGTATTCTACATGATCTTTAAAAATTGGTGCGTTATAGTTTTCTTCTTCCAAATCTTCTAATGATCTGTCAAAAATTAGTTCGAATTGTTGAGTTAAATTTTCTATATAAGAAATTTTAGAATTCTTGCTTTTGTACATATCTCTGCGGCTATATATCTTATCATAGTTGAATCTCTTTAATTCTCTAAATGCTTCGAAGATAGGTTCACTATACCCGATTTTATCGTTATGTAAACTAGTGTTCAATAAATCCATTATCAGTGTTTTCATAATCTTCCGATTAGTATCACCAAGTACGTCTCTGCAATTTTTTGGAATATCTGACCTATTAATTATTTTTAACAGTATCGCGTCTTCAATATCTCTCCCAGTATAAGCTATAGAGTCTGCAAATCTTACAGCTATAGCTTCAAATGACATAGGAACCCTTTTAATTTCGTTTGTTATAAAACATTCTTCATACTCTTTAAAGTGATCTTTCCAAGTCTTTCCATTTATAGATACGGGTTTTAATTCGCTCTCGTTAACTTCACCGTCGTGACAGAGCACCCCATCTAATACTTGTAGTGTTAAGTTTAAACCTTTTGCGGGTTTATCAGGAAACCTTTTTTCAAGACGAGATAACCACCTTATTCCTTGAGCATTATGGTTGAAAACACCCATGTGATTTTTTAAACTTATATCGTTTAATATAGCTTCACCTAAGTGTCCAAACGGGGAATGCCCTACATCGTGGCTTAGAGCAATTGCTTCGATTAGATCGGTATTAAATTTTAATATTCGCCCTATCTGGCGTGCAATTCTGGCTACTAAAATAACATGCAAAGAACGATGTGTGATATTCGCGTTGTTAATCCCAAAAAAAACCTGAGTTTTATCTATATAACGCGCATATGCTTTGCTATGTACAATGCGATCAACATCTCGAAAGAATGAAGGTCGGATATCAATATTGGATTCTTCATCCTCTTCGTAATATCTTATTGCTTGAGAATCAGATATCGCTTTATCTCCAATATCAGAATCTCTTCTCATATGTAATGTATATATTTTAAGATTTTTAGGATCCACGCAATTAATCACTTGAATTTTAATAGAAATATTATGAGCATCTTATACATTTCCAAATTTGATTAATACCGCATTATAAGGACATTTTTCTTTACATTCTAGACAAAAATTACACTCTCCTTTACCTGTGAAAAATTCGAACGGTTCGTCTAGAATTCTTATTTGTTTTGGGCAAACATCTTCACAAATGCCACATTCTGACCTACCTACACATCTTACAGGATTTCTAGCCAATTTTAAGAACGAATATTCTGTAACTGCTGAAGAAACTGCGGCAAAAGGACAAATATACCTACAATATATCCGTGGATACCAAACCGATAGAATTATAAGTAAGGAAGAAATAATTAAGATGACATAACCTCCGAAATCTAATGCACCAAATTGCGCAGGTAAGAAAACATTTTTAATCAAGTCGGGAAAAAATACAAAAATAAATTCCGATAAAGAGAAAAATCCAATTGGTTGTTCAGCAAAAGCGCCTACTGGCGTATTTAAAGTAATTTCAATGAAATACGAATAATTTGCATTTTTTAAAATTCCTACGGGAAATATTATAATTACTATAATAATTATAATTACGTACTTGAGGTTGAGAATTTTTTTGTGCATATTTATTTTAACTTTTCTTCTTTTAGTTGGTATCGCAGCACATAAATCTTGGATCGAACCAATCGGACATATCCAACCACAAAATATCCGATTTGAAAATAATAAAACTAAGATTAATACGGCCAAAAGAAAAAATGGAAAAACACCTTTTGCCATAGAAAAGAAAATATATTCTAATATTCCAGCTCCACTAGAAAAAGGATTTCTTGGTGAGTTTTGTATAGGTAAAACTTTAAAGATTCCTTCTAAACTTATAAGATTGATAGGTAATAATGCTTCAAGAATGAAGTAATTTATAATTAAAAACGCAATTATCTGAATTATTCTACGGCTGATTTTAATCGAATTTTCCCTTATCTTTAACCTTTTAAATCTCAAAGATATCACAAGTTAAATTTTAAATTAATAAATAATCGCTGGTTAAAAAAATTGATCGAAATCGAAAAGGAAGAAAGAAAAAAAATTTGTAAATACATTAATTATGCTTTTTTAATTTTACTGAAGGATTTTTTATATTCTTCTGGATTTCCACCAGCACTGAGATAATCAGTATATACCTTCAAACTCTTTAAAAATAAGTCTCCAGCCATCTCCATGATTTCTTTTTGGTCATCTAACTCAAATTCAGCCCAGAGAGTAACCAAGGTTGTATTTCCTTTAGGTTCAAATATATATCCTATTTTTTGCATAGGACTTCCTTCTTGAACGGATGTCATCTTTTTATTGGGAATATTCTCAACTTCTGTATTTGTTATATCTCCAACATTCGTTTTTAAGAAATATTTTTTAGATTCAAGTTGAGTACATTCAGTCACTATGATATTCCATCGGGGTAAAGCTAGATAATCGTTTAAAATCTCGTAAACTGTTTCCACAGGTGATATTATCTCTTTTTTTACTTCTATTATTGGCATAAAATCATCTCTATTGAAATTAAATTATCATTAATTTATACTTTAAATTAATTATAAATTTTAAATAAAAGGAATTTCAGCGATAAAAATGAAAAATTTTACAAAAATGAAAATAGGTGATAATAGAATAAAAGAAATCTATTTTAAAAGTATGGTTTCTCTATTTCTAGGACTTTTGGTTGCTTTCCTTAGCTTTTTGTGAATCATTGTAGATAAACTCACACATTTGCTTTCTTCGCCGTGGTTCGTTATGACCAATTTTGGTTTGGGTTGAATTCTACGTAGAAATTGCGATATTTGACTTCTTGACGAGTGACCGCTGAATCCCTCTAACGTAAAAACATTTAAGTTTAATCTTACTAGCTGGGTTCTCCCTTTAGCGTTCGTGTATTGAATTTCGCGGAAACCACGCTGTATTCTCGAGCCCAAAGTGCCGCTCACTTGATAAGACACGAATATTAGAGAGTTGTTTTTGTCTTCTGCTAATGCTTTTAAGTATTGTACTGATGGACCACCAATTAACATACCGCTCGTTGCTAAAATTATACAAGGTCCTCCCATAATAACATCGTTTCTTTCATCATAACCTGAGACCGTAGTAAAAAAATCGCTCAGAAATGGGTTTTTACCTTGGTGTAATATCTTTTCTCTTAAATCAGAGCTGAGAAAATCGGGATTTGCAGTATGAATCGCTGTTGCTTCAGAAATCAATCCATCTAAAAAGATAGGTACTTGATCAATGATGCCCTTTGATACTAACTCTTCTAATACAATTATTAGCTCTTGAGCTCTTCCAACTGCTAAAACCGGGACGAGTACTTTGCCTCCTCGTTTGATCGTGGAGGTTAAGATTTGCCTGAGCTCTCTCTCCGAATCTTGTCTGCTGGGAATACGATCTTGCGGTCCGCCATAAGTTGACTCGATAAGTAGGGCTTCAACGCGAGGAAACTTCACAGCAGCTTTTTCGAGTAATCTGGTCTTCTGATATTTGAAGTCTCCTGTATATACAAAATTATAGCCCCCCTTTCCGAAATGGAGATGAATTAAAGATGATCCTAAGATATGTCCAGAATTATGAAGTGTTAACTTAATATCAGGAGCAATATCTGTGACTTTACCCCATGAAAGAGGTATTGTATGAAGAACAGCACTTTTAACATCTCGTTTTGAATA
>Ga0209978_10000145_pt1 | contig 22509 bp, 25 predicted proteins | sample BentaG_FD_182805 | JGI IMG/M metagenome (GOLD analysis project Ga0209978, IMG submission 182805) | Deep subsurface microbial communities from South Atlantic Ocean to uncover new lineages of life (NeLLi) - Benguela_00093 metaG (SPAdes)... | ecosystem: Environmental > Aquatic > Marine > Oceanic >... | reverse complement strand
GAAAAAGTTGGAAACAAAGTGAAGGTTAGAGTTGGCAATGTTCCCCATCCCATGGAACAAAAGCATTACATAGAGTGGATAGAAATAGTCGCTGACGGCAAAACTTGCAGGAAGTTCCTCAAACCGGGAGGCAAGCCAGAAGCTGAATTTGAAACCACAGCAAAGAAGATACAAGCAAGAGAATACTGCAACATCCACGGACTATGGAAGACAAAATAGAAGCAGACACACACAAAACGCTTTCGATACCATCCCACTTTTTCCTCAAGTGTAGAATAATAGGTTGGCAGAAGACTCTCGGTAATATAAGATGTATGTGCTCGCAGATGATGAAAGTTGAATCAAAACAATTTGGAGGAAACCTTGACTGCATATAAAACCGTCGCTATCGTAGGGGTATCCAGGAACCCTTCGAAAGATAGCTATAGGGTAGCTGAATATTTAAAGAAACAGGGATTCTTTGTTGTGCCAGTCAACCCCTTTGCTGAGGAAGTCTTAGGTGAAAAGAGTTACAGAAGCCTGTTCGACATTCCAGCTGGAGTTCAGAAAACCATAGAGATTGTTGACGTCTTCAGACCAGCTGAGGATGTCCCGCTTATAGTGGAACAAGCTATTCAACTGAAGAAGCTTCATGGTGTTCCCTACGTGGTCTGGATGCAGCTTGGAATAATAAACGAGCAAGCAGCGAAGAAAGCAAGAAAAGCAGGTTTGACTGTGGTTATGGATAAGTGTATGATGCGAGAACACCAACGTCTACTTGGAAGAAAATGAAGGAGTATGATTGCTCTATGTCTTCACGGCATGATATAGGATGGGATAGGATTTATCATCGTTATCTCCCAGAGAAGTTGCCTTGGGAGTTGGGTAGGCCGAGAAAAGGGTTGGTGGAACTGGTAGATTCTGGCACAGTTGGACCAGGCAAGACTTTGGATCTTTGCTGTGGAGCTGGAACAAATCCGGTGTACCTTGCAAAGAAAGGATTCGAAGTCACCGCATTAGATATATCTGACAAGGCAGTACTATACGCAAGAAGCAAAGCGCATGAATCAAGGGTCAGCATAAATTTTGTCGTTGGAAATTTCCTAAACCTTCCTTTCAAGAATGCAGAGTTTGATTTTGCCTTTGATTTTGGCTGTTTTCATCATGTAGTGGTCGAGGATAGAACTACGTTCATCAGGGGAGTCTATAGAGTTTTGAACCCGAAAGGTATGTATTTTCTAGTATGTTTTAGCTATAGAAATGGCCCAGCCTAGAATCATTTTAGAAAGGAACAGATCCTTAGGCTATTCCAAGATTGTTTCGAGATCAAATGGATCAAGCATGCTTCCTCGATTGAAGGTGATAGGGTAAGGCGATATTTCTATGAAATCATGATGGAAAAGAAGAATGATTAGCATGCATGCATTGTAGATCATTTGAGCATCCACTTTACCACAATGCAACGATTATGTCACCATACATGCATATACAAATGGTATTTTTATTCACTTACGACTTTCGCCCACCCCTATAAGAAGAAATGAAAAAGCGTAAGCTTTCCACGTTTTTCTCGAACTAAATTTACCATTGACAAGTAAGCTGCAAGTTAAGGATAGCCTACTACAAGTTTATTTACTTCTCTTAAAATCTTTCTGAAAGGCTGGAATGCGGCAATGGCTTACAAGACATTCAAGCTGAAGGATGGACGAACAGCTACGCTTGACTGGTTAAGAGAAGAGGATCTACCTGAAGTTGTAGAGGCGATTAACAGTGTAATCCGCGAAGAAAAATACCTATTCATGAACAATGAAATAACAGACATGGAAGAGGAGCGAAGATGGTTTGAACGTGGCATAAAGGCGGGAATGCTCTACCTGGTTGCAAGAGTTAATGACAAGTTAGTTGGAGGCGCAAGCATCCACCCCCACACAGATAAACGGGCGCACGTTGTAGAGTTCGGCATTTTCATTCGCGATGGCTATCGCAACTCAGGATTAGGAACAACGATAACAAAGACGTTTATCGAAATCGCCAAGGAACATGGATTTAAAATTCTTCAACTCTCCGTCTACGCCACAAATAAGAGAGCTTCCCACGTTTACAGGAAATGCGGGTATAAAGAATGCGGCAAACTAACTCGAGACATAAAATTTCTTGATGGAACATACACTGATAGAATATTATTGGAATTACTTTTGAAGTAGTAGAGTCGAAAGCAGAGCATAAACCAAGTCAGATAGCAACATCTACACTCGCACCCTTTCCTTTCTCTCTTTAGCACATTTAAGACTAATATACGTTAACAGACCACAATGAAAAGCGAAGTAAAATGGCTGTCTTCATAAAATGGTTGGCTCACGCCAGCTTTCAAATAAAAGCTGAAGGAATAGTCATCTATATTGACTTGGAGAAATATGGCGAAGTTGCTGAAAAGGCAGATTTGATTTTGGTGACGCATTCGCATAGTGACCATTGTGACCCATCTAAGGTCAAAAAGGCTCGCAGGGATGACACTGCAATAATTGCTCCCAGAGACTGTGTTTCAAGAATCGGTGGAACCGTTAAAACTCTTGAATCTGGGGAAGAGACAACGGTGAAGGGTGTGAAAGTCAGAGCTGTGGACGCCTACAATACTAAGCGTTTCAGATCTCCCGGAAAGCCTTATCATCCCAAGCAGTTTGGGGTTGGCTACTTGATAACTGTTGAGAATAAGACGATTTATCATGCTGGAGACACAGATTTTATCCCCGAAATGGGGCAGCTTGGACCTGTAGATGTGGCGTTGCTCCCTAGCGGAGACACATACACCATGGATAACGCTGAGGCTGCTGAAGCAGCGATAGCAATCAATCCTAAAACAGCAATACCGATGCACCGTTGGAGCACGAATCCCGAAGAGTTCAGAAAGAAAGTGGAGGACCATTCAAACATCAAGGTTATGCTGTTGCGAGAAGGAGAAGAATATCAAGTAGCTTGAGAAAACAGAGTATTCCATAGGCGGACGTGGCCTGTTTTAGGCAGCATACGCAAACGCTTGAAGAGCGACTTGTGATGCCTGAGTCATCCTACGTATAGACTTGTACGCGGTTATTTCTCCCAAACATCGAGAGGAGGCTTTTTATCAGTAGGAATTGGAGACACGTATTTTGCATTACTTATTCTTCGGTTATGCTCCTTCTTTGCCTTATTCAATTCGTCCCCGTTAGTCAAGAGATCTATAGTTGCAGTAGCCATCACCTTCGCTGCGAAAATCAGCGACTTGTGTCCAAGGCCAACTCCACTTTGCGCAACCGCCTGCCATGAATGAGCAGGAGTACCTAAAATCCAAGTGGCAGTGCTGAATTCTACAGTGGGTGTCTGCCAACTCACGTCAGCTACGTCGGTGCTGCCGTGGCTAGTTTCTCCTTCGCCCCAAGGATCAGGAAGTTCAGGGTCTATCAATTCGTCAACAAGTCGTTCCCATCCAGGTCGCTTGGATTTCCTTAGTTGAGCATTCTTCATTTCTGGAGTAATCGTCTCGGCAATTTGATTTGCAAACTTCAAATCATCATCGGTGTATTTTGGCAATCCAATTTCACGCATGTTCCTAACAATCAACTCTGAGATGGTTTTATTAGGAATGTAGTTATGACTGCCTTCGATGAACTCTACCTTCAGCTCAGTTCTGGTCATAAGCGCTGCCCCCCGCGCTATGTCAAGTACCCAATCATATATGAACATCATTTGATCTCTCTCTGGAGCTCTCACATAGTACCAGCTTCTGGAGTATGGAGGCACAATATTCGGCTGGTCTCCTCCTTTTTCAATTATGTAATGAATTCTCGCGTCTTGGACTACATGTTCCCTAAGATAGTTCACGCCAGTATTCATCAGTTCAACTGCGTCCAACGCACTTCTACCTTGCTCCGGGGAACCACCAGCATGAGATGCTTTACCATAAAAATGAAACTTGACCGAGTTGACAGCTAAACTGCTTAGCAACGAAGCTTCGTTCATAGTGCTCGGATGATGGCTAATTACAGCGTCGACTTCCCCGAAGTATCCATCTCTAATCATGTACACTTTGCCTGAGAAGTTCTCCTCAGCAGGGCATCCAAAGAATTTGATCGTACCCATTATTTGATGCTTCTTCATTGCGTTCTTTACAGAGATCGCCGCTGCCACCCCGCTTATCCCATGAATGTTGTGTCCACATCCATGTCCAGGTTTCCCCGGTTCTAATGGTTCCTTCCACGGAACCTTTTTCTGTGATATTCCTGGCAGTGCATCATATTCACCCATTATTCCTATAACGGGTTTTCCTTCACCAAAAGTAGCTACGAAAGCTGTTGGCATACATGCAACTCCACGTTCAATCCTAAACCCGTGTTTCTCCAACTCATCTGTAAGGAGCGCTGAAGACTTGAACTCAATTAAGCCTAACTCAGCAAACTCCCACACTGTATCACTTATTTGAACGAGTCGGGCCTTGTTTTCATCAATCCAGCAAGTAGCAGTTTCCTTCGCAACAGACATAAACAACACCAAGAATATAGTGATAAAGGCGACGAATTTTTATGGTTTTCCAAACATACTCGCCGCGTAAATAAGAGAGTACACCTGCGCCATCTATCTACGATGTGAGAGTTAAATTTAAACCAAACCTGAATGGACATACCTTATTTTTCTATGTTTGTGTCGCCATGCGCATAAAATGAGGGCAAACCGACAAGGTTTTATTAGACCAGAGTCTTCACCAGATTGAAAGGGGATCAACATGAGTGAAAAAGCAAAGGTTTATTTTGGCTCCATACAGCAGGGCCAAGATGCAATTTTCGCGACCTTAGCGGCAAAAGTTGACAAGATAATCGAGTTGCTAGACTTCTCAACAATCAAGAAGCGTGACAAAGTCGCCATCAAGATGCACCTAGGCTTCCAAGACGGATACCAAACGGTGCCAGTATTCTTCGTCCGGCGGATCGTCAAAGCCGTTAAACGGGTTGGCGGGTGGCCCTTCATCACCGACAATCCCACAGCGGTTTACAATGCGGTTGATCGCGGCTACACGCAAGAAACGTGCGGCTGCCCAATCATTCCAGCTGCTGGCGTCAAGGACGGGTATACCCACTCAGTTAACGTGGGCTACAAGAATGTAGACACGCTGGAGATGAGCGGCGTAATTCACGACGCCGACGCGCTCATAGATTTAACCCATGCAAAGGGACATGCATCCAGTGGGTACGGCGGCGCCATCAAGAACCTCGCTCTGGGCGGCTACTCGGCTCCATCAAGGTGGAATAAGATCCATGGTGTTGAGCATTCCATTCCTTACTGGGATGCAAAGAAGTGCACGCCAGAGCATGCCCAAGCGCTTGTTAAAGCCTGCCCCTACGGTGCCCTCAAGTATGATGCCAAAAAACACAAACTGTCGCTGCTTCTTTATGCATGTAGAAACCAGCTCTGCTTAGAATGCCTCGAAGCAGACAAGGAGGTGGGGTGTCTGCAAATCAAGCCTGAGTTCTTCGCAGCTTTTCAAGAGTTGATGGCAATTACCGCCAAAAAGGTTCTTGACACCTTTGATGAAAACAAGCGGTTCTTCCTAAACTTCATCATTCAAGTAACGCCTCACTGCGACTGCATGGGAATGATTCAACCAAGCGTCGTAGCAGACATTGGGGTTCTGGGCAGCCGCGATATCGTAGCGATTGAGATTGCTACATTGGATCTTATCGCAAAGGCTGGGCTGATCGAACAGACCATCCCGCCCTACTTCAAACATGTCAACCTCGACCCCAACATAGACCTCCATCCCTTTGAACGTCTCTGGGGTTCGATGAAGAACCCCTACCTCGTTGCTGGATTCGCGGAGCAATATGGTTTAGGCACTAGAAAGTACCAATTAGTTGAATTGTTGTCGCCTAAAGAGACCGGTAAGATGGAACCGCCCAAACAAGTGTACGAACGCCAACCCTCCTTCTACTAACAAACCATCGCTACAAAGGCACGCGCATAGTTATGATAAGAGCCGGGTTCAAACCCGAGTCAAATGGAAATATAACCCGCAACTCCTCATTCTTGTTTACTCCTTAACTGCGCCCATAGACAAGATTTGGAATTCATAACGCTTTTTTCTTATAGCCTTGCATATAACAACTGGTGAACCCTTTGAGAACAGCTGCGATGCCTTATGTTCTAATCACGTTTGGCGTCTTCGGCTCGGTGTTTCTAGGCCTTGTTGCTGGTTTAGGAAATATCATAACTAATGAATATATAGATTACAATCTTCCAGGGACCCCCATCATACGAGAATACGATTTCAGAATAGGAGGAAAACATGGCATAGAAACCTTATCCCTTCTTTTCGGGGGCGCAGCTTTAGCTATTGGCGGATATGGCACAGGATTCCACATTCTTTGCAAGCATTCTCTTACGATCCATCGCTCAGGCAATGAGAAGTGCATGGTGCTTCAGAAAACTAATGTTGCATTACCGGTGACATGCCCACAATGCAAGAAAAAGCTTCCAACATATTCCAAGTTCTGTCCCAAATGCGGGACTGATCTCATACCTAATGCTGCAACATTACGAACCTCTTGAAATTCAAACCCACTCGCGCACTAATGCATCTCTGGCATAATATTTTTTAAGAAATCTTGAATATAAAGGTATCAAGCAAGACCTTGGATTTGATACAATGATATATGAGAATGCACGCGCACGCCGCATTCTTTTTAACACAAACTGTATGTGGAATCCATTTTGAGGAAGGGCATAAGAAAGAGACACATTTTACTAGTTTTGTTGCTTGTGCTTGCTTTAATTATTTTACTCTTGGTTTACATATTTCTTAGCAATCCTACTATGCATGAGACTTTCAAGCTTGCTTTTTCTGAGGGAGCTACAAAAGAATTGAATCTAACCACTGGCGAGCACGTCTCGGTTTGGTTATCGGCTATGCCACCGGGAATGAGTGGGCGCAGTGCACAGTCATGGGTAATCAAGTTTTATGTCACCGATCCCCACAATTACACAATACTGGACACGCTTGGAATTGCAAGAACTGGCTGGCTCTACCCACTGTCTTTTGTGGCCCGTCAAGACGGTGTGTATACTCTACACTTCAACAACACAGTGGGTGGCAACATTGACAAGACGGTGTCTCTTTCCTACAAAATAACCCAATCAATTTACGGAATTCCAATCGAACACATTCTGCTATTCGTACTAGCTGTAATCGTTGTACTCATTCTGATTCTGGCAGTTCCAATGCTGATAGAGAGAAGAAGAGCAATCTCAAAAATCTCGCCTTATGCTTTTTATGAAGGAACTTTCAGCTCTAGTGATGTTGGGCTTCTTTGGGTCGGTGCCTTGGGTTATCTAGTTGGAGTTCTTTCTTGGCTTTTAATGATTGCACGACAGATATGTCTTCTATTTCACATCGCTGAAAGCCTTCCATCCAATGTGATTTATCCGATTTTCTGTTTATTGCTCTCAATATCTTTCGTGCTTAGCAGCTGCAGTTGCTTCGCCTTCAAGAAAGAGTTTGGCTCTCTCTTAGCATTGGGAAGTGGCATTCTATATTTAGTAGCTGCAGTGTTTTTAGGTTTCTCAATTTCTTCGCCATTCTCCATTTTATGGCATTATGGTTACCTGTTCATGGTTCTTGCGTTTCTCACTTGGGGAGTAACGCTATTAGACATGCGCAAATCAGTTTCCAAGTATGGACTTTGTAGCTTAGCAGGGTTCAGTTTCACCCTATTAGCGATTATCAGCATGTGGTTGTGGCCTGTAGTTCTATTGTTTGGTGGTCTCCTAGCTTGGCTATTCATGCTTGGGTGGCTTTATACCCTAGGAGCAGTGACAACCGTAGTCCTCTTCATTCCACTCTCGAAGGCACGAGTATCTCGAGGAAAACGGGATCAGAGTGTCGAAGGAAATCGATGATAAGACAAATTGAGAGTATTTGGAGGCTGGTCCTTCTTACCTTCTTCAGGTATATAGGCTTGCAACACTAATATTGTGCAACCCCGCTAGCAAATTCATAACTCCAAATCCCAACGCCATTATTGTTATTAAAACTGCAGCCCAACCAGAATACCTGTTTTGAATTCTGAACAAAAGTAAGTAGGTGAACAAAAGAGTAGGGATATAGAATATCAAAGCCCCCCAAGCTCCTAAAGGCCAGCCTAGAGGGTTCATTTCTCCCGCCACGCCTAGATAATCTATAACATATAGAGTCGTAATCAAATCGAACGCCCAACAACAAAGAGGAATAATATGTAAATACAAAAGCTTTCTTTTTGTACCATCCATCAACCTTTTTTCCCTCAGGAAATATCTTTAAAAACTGATATGGTGACTGATTGAAGTAAGGATTATGAAATACAGATAAAGATAGAACATTCAGCTTAAAGGGGCGCGCGCGCTCCTGTTACATCCTTTCTGTAGACCAAAACTATCAGCGGCAGTGCTATTGCCAAGTACGCAAGGTGAAATACCACTCTTATCCACTCCGCTTTTACTGTGTAACCAAGAGTCACTGCAATTACTGAGCCAATTATGCCTTTATGATGAAACGGGCTCTCCGAAGGTATATCCAAGTCGTAAGCATACTCGCCCAGCCAGCCCAGTTCGATACCCATATCTTCCGAATACTCTACTAGTTCATGAACTCCATAACCCATTAACCCTCCGGCCAGAAGCACGAGCATTATACTTGTGAAATAGAAGAATTTTCGTATGTTGATTTTCATACCCACAACGAATATTATGTAAGCTAGAACAAGTGATGCTACTACTCCAAGAAAAGCTCCAATCAACGTGCCTGCAACATCATCCAATAGGAAAGGAGACAAGAAAAGAACTGTCTCAAGTCCCTCTCGAAACACAACAATGAACGAAAATGAAGTTAGAGCAAAAGTTGACCCTCGAGTCACAATACCCTTTACCCGTCTTTCCACTTCCTTTCGAAGCACCTTGCCTTTACCAGCCATCCAGTAAATCATGGAAGATAGGACGAAAACTGCGAAAAGGGCAGCAACTCCCTCAAACAAAGCCTTAGAAGGTCCAGAGAGGCCGCTGTACATGAACCATATAAAAGCTCCGAAGCCAAAGCTTGCCGCGACTGCGAGGTAGACACCATACCAAGCATAGCGTATCAACGGGTTTCTCTTTGTTCTTGCCAAATATACCAAAATTATAGCTATTATTAGCGCCGCTTCCAAAGCTTCCCTGAAAGCCAGTAAAAATTGGCCAATCAACAATATTGTTCTCCCATTTTTCTTAAACCAGTTTTCCTAATCCCATTTCACTCTGGTCACGATGTTTATGCATAATTATATCTTCAGTATGTAGGGCTGAATCCAACCTCTGCAGAATCCTCTAGGTTGGCTCTCGTTGAAATGGTGATAACAGAAGGACAATTCTAAATTCACCTTTCCGCTACTTTAATGCGTGACCCGTGATCTCTAGAGAACAAGCGTTATGTTTTGCGCAGTAATCTTGGCATTTTTCAGCCCATGATCTTTCCTTATACAAGAGTTTGCATATCTTGCACACGTAAAATTTCTCGCCATTTTTACGTATTTCACGTACCATTTCAAATCACCTATAGACATATTTATTATGTAGTGTATGTCGCAATTGATCGTTCTTGCTTTTGACACTATTCAGTGTACTTTTGCGGGTTCGCTTCGAAGGCTTTCTGGCATCCTGGTGCACAGAAGTAGTATGTCTTTCCCTTGTGTGTCGTCTTGTACTTTGCGGTCTTCTCGTCTACATCCATCCCACAGACAATATCTTTTGCCATCGTTTCACCTCCTTTCCAGATAATCTGGTTGTATGTTAGTTCTTCTTAGAAGGTTTGCGTTGGTAACCACGGTTACTGAACTAGTGGCCATGGCGATCTCAGCTATTACGGGGTGTGCAAGGCCTAACATCGCAAATGGGATCATGACAACGTTGTAGAAGAATGCCCAGAATAAGTTCTGTTTTATCTTTCGAAAAGTCGCTCGAGATAGTTTTACAGCTTTAACCACATCTGACAAGTTGCCTCTCACGAGTACAATGTCTCCTGCTTCGATAGCTATGTCCGTTCCGGTGCCTATTGCGATGCCGACGTCAGCTTGGGTGAGGGCTGGCGCATCGTTTATCCCGTCGCCAACCATAGCGACGAGTCCAACTTCTTTCTGAAGTCTCTGAATCTCAGCCACCTTCTTATCTGGCAGCACCTCAGCCAAGACCTTAGATATACCGACTTTCCTCGCGATGGCGTCTCCAGTTCGTCTGTTGTCTCCTGTAAGCATTGTTGTCTGAAGACCCAAACTTTCTAGTTCAGCAATAGCTCCCACAGAGTCCTCCTTGAGGGTGTCAGCTTCCGCCACGACTCCGACACACTTCTTGTCTTTGGCAACTAGTACTGCAGTCTTCGCTTCATCCTCCAGCCTTTTGAGTTCCGGTTCCAAGCTGCTGTAGTCAATTCCCTCCTCATCCATAAGCTTCCTGTTGCCGACTAGTACAGTGCTCTGCCCTTTGAGCTCTCCCTTGATTCCTCTGCCAATAATTGCCTTGAGCTTTTCCAGCTTCACTAATTCAAGTCCTTCATCCTCGGCTTTTCTGATAATGGCTTCGGCTAAGGGGTGTTCAGATCCTTTCTCGACGCTGGCAGCTAACCTCAAAACTTCTTTCTTGTGAAATCCTTTCACAGGAATTGTATCCGTCACCTCAGGTTGTCCTTTGGTTATTGTACCAGTTTTGTCGAAAACCATCACTTTGACGTCTTTCAACGTTTGGATTGCTTCTCCCCGCCTGATCAAGACACCATTCTCAGCACCCATCCCACTGCCAACCATGAGAACCGTTGGCGTTGCCAGCCCGAGAGCGCAGGGGCATGCAATAACCAGCGTCGCCACAGTAGCAAATATTGCCAATGAAAATACGCTCAATGTCGGATCAACCCAAGGAAGGAACTGACTTGCCCAATCACCGACACTGCCTATAGCTCCTGGAAAGGCTATCCATAGGACTAGTGTTATGGAGGCTAGGGCTAGGACTGTCGGGACGAAATAGCTGGTCACACGGTCTGCGAATTCTTGGATTGGCACTTTTGAACCTTGAGCCTCTTCCACCATCTTTATGACCTGAGAGAGAAAGGTGTCTTTTCCGATCTTAGTTGCTCTGACTTTTAGGAGTCCCCTCTGGTTGATTGTAGCGCCAATGACCTCATCGCCTAGCCTTTTCTGTACAGGCATAGACTCTCCAGTAGCCATCGACTCGTCGACGCCACTCTCACCTTCTAAGACCACGCCATCCGTTGGCATCTTTTCACCTGGTCGCACAATCATGATGCTACCTACTTCAACCTCGTCAATGGAAACCTCAACTTCCTTTCCTTCTCGAAGTATTCTCGCTGTCTTCGCCTCAAGTTCCAGGAGTCTTCTGATGGCTTGGGACGCTTTTCCTTTGGCCTTTGCTTCGATGTATCTTCCCATGAGGTGAAACGACATGATCATAGCGCCTACTCCCGCATAGTTAGCTATGGGGGTGAAGAAAGATAATGGTCCTGTTAGGAAGGAAGCCAGTGTTCCCAGCATGATAAGTACATCCATGTTCGCGGCGCGATGCATTATGGCCTTTGCGGCTGATTTGTAGGTAATCCATCCTGGATAGAAGAGAACTGGAGCTGCGATAAGGATCATACCAAGGTTAAACACCGTTGAGTTGGGCCAGCTGACTCCAAAGATCATTTCAGGAATCATCCAAAGCGTGATAGGCATCGTAAGCGCCCATGAGATGAGGACTCTTCTCCTTGCTGTTGAGAATGCTTGGAGTTCTCTAGCTTCTTCCTCCTCAAACCTCACACGTTGATCCTCTCTGCCTAGAACTTGGTACCCGACATCTTCTACGACATCCTTAATCTCTTCATAGCTTGTTTCGCTTGGACCGTAGGTGACAGTTGCCTTCTCGGTAGCCAGATTAACGCTTGCTTCTCTTACACCCTTCTTCTTACTCAGAGCCTTTTCGATGGTTTGGGCACAAGAAGCACATGTCATTCCTCCGATCCTAATCGTAATCCTCCGGGTCCCCTCAGCCACATTATAGCCTGAGTCCTTGATGACCCCTGCCAGTTTCTTCTCATTTGTCATCTTGTCATCATATTCAATGTACGCAGTCTCTGTTGCAAAATTGACTGAAGCTTTATCCACTCCACTGGATTTCAACAACGCCTTCTCTATTGTTTGCGCACAAGTAGCGCAGTGCATTCCACTGATCTTGATTCGATCTTTTTGTTTGGTCATTCAAATCTTCTCCATCTTGATCTTCCAGTTGATTAGGTTGCTGTAGGTAACTCGTTTTTGTAGGCTTGAGCACAATGAACGCAACAAAAGATCCTTTCTTTGTCACCTGTAACCTCTCGGTATCCCCCTTCGTAAATTTTGCAGCCACAGTGAAAACATACACTTAGGTTCGGCTCGATAGCCATAGAGACCATTGACGCTATCCGCTTGTAGATACGGGCAGCTAATACCTTTCCTGCAGCCGTCAACTCATACACTTTCTTCGGCTTCTGGCCCACCGGTTTTCTAGTCGATGTCACCAAACCATTCTTTTCAAGCTTTTTCAGAAATGGATAAAGCAGACTTGGGTTGACTGGCTTGCCTATTCGATCCTCAACCTCTTTCATGATTCTATACCCATGAAGAGGTTTCTCGCTGAGAAGTAGAACTATAGATGATCTTATCATGTCTAAAGCGATGTCTTCGCTCAACATTATATATTACCCAAAAATATATTATTATCAGATATATTTAAATATTACTCATTTTACAATTACTAAGAAACTGGAATTAGGCTCTCGCCGTTAGTGTGTCTCTAAATAACGTTTAATAGTTGTAGTAGTTATTAGAAAGGAGAAAAGTATGTGCCACGAATATATGTGATTGGTGTTTTCAAGACAATCATCACATGTATAGGAAGGATGTGCCGACAATGGAGATTAAAATTGGAGACAAGATAAAGATTCCAGCGGATGAGAAGTTTCATCCAGAGAGGGGACACTTCGGCAAATGTGTGTGGATAAGTGAAGACGGAAAAACTGCAGCGCTAATGTGTGAAAGGAGCCACGAAGGCAAAAAAACTGCTTTCATGGTGAAAATCAATTCTGAGAAATGAGCTGCTAGAAAGAGCGCGAGCCTTCAATCATCTATAGACGGTTTCGTCAAGTCCTTCAAAAGATGGCTATTTCCACTAGAATGATATAACCCAACATCACAGTTGCCCCGATAATTCCATACTTTGTAGCAGTTTTCTGCATACTAATGACGTTTTCTGCTGACGGCTTCTTTAACAAAGCAGCATAACGCTTGAGGATTGGTAGGGAAAGAGGGAGGAGTATGAAAAACATGAACAGATGTTTGTAAGCGAGTAAGCCAAAAACCGAATAGATAAATGGCAAGAAACATGCTGATAGAAACAAAAATCCAGCGACAATTAGGCCATTCTTTACTCCATACTTGACAACAAAGGTGTGAATCCCCATTTTGCGGTCTACTTCATAGTCTCCAACTGCTTGAATGATATGACCACCACAGTGAATTAGCATTAACGGAACGACACCTAAAACAATTAATGAAATATTGGAGCCTAGTTTGCCAGTTAACTCCAACCCCATCAAGAATGGCATGAAGCCAGCACCTATACCTGAAACAATGAAGTCCACAACTGGCACGGTTTTCAGTCTGAGAGGGGGAGCAGAATACGCGATTCCGAATGCAAGATAGATGAGAAACAGCCATACAAGATTTGGTTCAACAAAAGCTATTGAGACTAAACACGAGATTGCTAAAAGAAGGGAAAAGATTAGTGCTGTCCACGGCGTTATCTTCCCAGAGGCCACAGGCAAACTAGACTTGAACTCGTTCACCTGATCTTCTTTTCGGTCGAAGTATTGGTTCAAGATGAAGATGCTGGCTGTGGCAAGTGAGAACGCAAACAAGACAATAACGAAACGATCAAGAGGGGGCAAACTTAGGAAGATGCTTCCGAAGCCAAAACTAAAAAGCCACCCAAGCCAACTTCCAACTCTCGTAACCCTAAGGTATTCCATACTCGTTGAGAACAATTGGACTACCTGAAAAGTTTTCACCAGCCTTCACAATTTCAATCTTATACTCTAGTTATCGATTACACTTAAACTATTTTTGCTGAAAGCTTCACGCGCGTGGCTAAGCAGTCTTTCTCAGCCTTCCCGACAAGTGGCTCTTTCGATAGCGCAACTTCTCTCTTTCTTCCTTAGGGAGCAGGAAAACTGGAAGTCCCTTCACCTTCTTTAGGCATCCCCATCTGCTAGGTTGAAAAACCTTAATATCCTTGGTCAAAGAACAACCTCACAGCACGCAAGTTTGCATGTTGACAATTATTTAAACTTTAGCACCCACGACCTCCACAAACGGGATTTCCAAGTTTCCGTCATTGGTTGCCTTACCAGTTTTCATAGTGACAACATTACTAGCAGTCATAATTTAAGGAGAAAATGCTTTATGCGCACAATGAAAAATGTTAAAGGCTGTGAGAAGACTTTCACAATCAATCCCTATAGTGCACAGAGTGGACCGGCCTGTAGAGAGGGGAATGTGATGAAAGGAGGTTTGAAGAGGTGAGACACTCGTTGGCAAGCGGTATCCCCTGTGTAAAACGTAAATGTGTAAAGTGCTGCTTGGAAACGAGAATGCCTCTTTCCAATCTTGATTTAGGGAGAATTCTAAAGCTCAATTATGAACTCGAGTACTTCGCAGTGAAAACAAATGGGGGATGGCGTTTAAAGAATAACCGTGGAAGGTGCGTTTTTCTACAAGAAAAGGGTTGTCGAATATATCCCCATCGACCTGACGGATGCAAGCTATACCCGCTAGTTTACGATGAAACCCTAAAAAAAGCAGTGATCGATCCCCTCTGTCCCTACGGTTACTTATTTGAAGTCCAAAAGAACGATGTCGAAAGATTGAAAACCCTCCTCGAAAACTCAATTGGAAAGATCTAAAAGATCAATTCGCAAAACCGCGCGCGCGATGCCGAGGGCCGGGTTTGAACCGGCGACAACCCGGTCTTCAGCCGGGTGCTCTCCCAGGCTGAGCTACCTCGGCAACATGCCCAAATCATGTATACGATGTCTTTAAGTTTTTCTAGACCACCTTTCTAAGACTCGTTTCTGCCAAAGCTTAACTAGGAGGTCAACTCACCTAAAATTTAGAAAACCGCGAAACTGTTGAGGAGAGCAGACCCATTGCAAAAGGGCATCCAACAACCGCTCGGATCATCCCATTAACTGAGGAACCTCAACAGCGGGACAGACACCATACTAATGGAATCCTCATTAATATGAAGAAGAGGCGCGTCTTCCTTAACGTTGCAGCGCATGCTGGCATCTCCTCTCTAATTGTCGTCATAGTCTATTCTCTTAACGTTTTATTATTGTCTTCAAATAAGGTAGTTTCTCCAACAGACGCGTTGTTCATTGAAGGAGTTGGATTTTTGCTGATTGGTTCGCTGCTTTTGCTGGGTAGAGGGGGGATAAATCTTTGGAGCAAGAAAGCGGCAATTTTGTCCGCAACTGCCGAGGCTGTGAGTGGTGCTGACACCGTTGGTCCCGCTGAGACCATGAGAAAAGACGCTTGGAAGTCAAAAGGGTTTGTACGTGCAGGACTTATCTTGGTGCTAACTGGAGTATTCATGTTTGCTGTATACTTTCTAACTCTCTAGCCAATCACGTGAAAAGTGGCCTCCTGCACGTTTGAGGGTTAGCTGAGAGCCGCAAGACTAAAGCACACATGCGAGTCTAGCAGCGAAGTAGAACGTAATAGGTGTTATATGTCTCTTCTGCAAATTTAAGATAGGTGACATTCGTGGAAGCGTATGTCTTAGTTAACTGCGAAGCCGGTGAATCCTGGGAAATCGCCAAAGCTGCGTTCAAGATGGAGAACGTGAAGATGGCGCATGCTGTCACTGGCCAGTACGACGTAGTTGCCTTTGTTGAGTTTGCTGACATGGACGTGTTAACGGACATTCTTGGCAGGTTTCAAACTATGAATGGAATTGAGCGAACTCATACAGCGGTCGTAATACCTCCAACAAAATAACCACACACCTTTTTTTTATGTGTACATTGCCGAAGCACAAGACGTAATAGTTGGTTTGTGTAACGATCAAGTGGGAGAAACAATGAGGAGAAAAGTCAAATTTTGGCTTCTCTTTTTGCTAGGAGTCTGCATATTCATACCGTTTTTCCTTTTCTCTATAATAATTCAAGTGTTTATCGCTGGATTTTCTATTTTCGGACTTCTATACGCCGCACCGTTCCTCGGAGGTTTCACCATATATTGCTATCTTCTTTACCATTCAATCTACAAAGGAGCAAAAACGAAGTATCCCATAGTGCCTCCCGAAGGGCGAACGGATATTTATTTCCCTCGAACCAACATTCCAAGACCGATCCATGAAGACGTGCGACGACATCCTAAATTCTTTAAGCGGAAGAAGAAGGTCCAAAGATGGGAGAAAACGAAAAGGAAGAAATAAGCTATAAACAAAAAAAGACTTTACGAACTACCTCAAATGCAATAGGGCACGTATTCTGTTACGGGTCTACTTCTTTAACTGTTGTCTTATCTTCTCAAGCGTCTTTCCTGCCTCAGGCGCATTTTCAAAGAATTTGGTGAGCTTCTCACATTTATAGTCAGCACAGTAAGCACAGTTTTCAACTTCTTTTTCCATTCCACATTTTCTAATCTCACAGAGATGCAGTTGTTGATGAATCCCTAGTCTTGGCAAGCAACCGTTGCAGTTTATTTGTTCGGGTCTTATTTCGCTGTTGTAGGCTCTCGACCATTCTTCAGCTACTTGTCTTCTTTTAGCATCATCATCTTCCTGCGTGGCTATAAAGGCTTCACAAGCTGTACAAGTTATTCCACAAAAAGCAACAATCTTCTCCATACAATAACATCCTACAAACCAGCAACTAGTCGCTCCATAATATAAAAGTCAATTGTCCAAGCGCGCTATAAGGACACAACTGTCTTGTTACTCGAAGAAAAACGAGGTGGGCCGGGCCGGATTTGAACCGGCGATCTTCGCCGCGTGAGGGCGACGTCTTAGCCGAGCTGGACTACCGGCCCCAACACAAGTCTAAACGGTTAACTAGTTCCCTTATATCTTTTGCAGCCCCACCGCCAACATTCATATTTGGAACCTATAGAATAGTATTTCAACTGCACCACACACCAACAAAAAATTCTTATGCCAAACCCAAACAGTAAAACAGTTGGAAACACGCAAAAAATGAAGTTCGCCTTCATAAGCCCAGGAGCAAACGAAGAACTCTCCCTAACCGAAAAAAGCAAAGTTATAGGCTCCTGGCCACCCTTAGGCATACTCTACGTCGCAACCATACTAAGAAACGAAGGAGTAGAAGTTGCTGTCCTAGACCAAGCGGCAGTAGGCTACTCCATAGAACAAACAGCAAGATGGGTAGAAAAACAAGACCCGGATATACTAGGCTTCTCAACCCTCGCAAGTTCAGGCAAAACAGCCGCGAGAATCGCCCAAAAAGCAAAACAATACAACCCTGACATCAAAACAGTTTTCGGAAACTACTATGCTACCTTCAACCACAAAAGAATACTCACCACATACCCTCAAGCAGACATAATCGTCCGCGGCGAAGGAGAAGAAACAACCAAGGAACTCGTAAAAACCATAGAGAAAAAACGCAGCCTAAAAAAAGTCAGAGGAATAACCTTCAGACAAAAAAACAAAATCATCACCACACCAGACAGACCACTAATCAAAAACATCGACGAGCTACCAATCCCCGACCGCACACTACTAAACGTGGAATACCACTCAACTCTCGTAGGCGCCATTGGAGCACCAAAAAAATTCACAACACTACTCTCCTCACGAGGCTGCCCCTACCACTGCAGATTCTGCGGCTGCCAGAAAATTGTTCACGGCACATGGCGTCCAAGGTCGGCTGAAAAAACCTTTGAAGAACTCCAACTGCTAGCAAGCGAAGGATACCGACAATTTCTCTTCGTAGACGACAGCTTCACCATAAACCAGAAAAGAACCACTAAACTCTGCAAAAGAATCATCAAAGAAAAGCTAGATGTTGAGTGGATTTGTGAAGGGAGAGTAGACCATGCATCTTACGAGTCAATGCGGTCGATGGTGAAAGCAGGCTGCAAAATTATTTACTTCGGCGTAGAGAGCGCAACTCAGAGAATCTTAGGCTACTACCAGAAACAAATAACCCCACAACAATCTAGAACAGCCGTGAAAACGGCTAGAAAAGCTGGAATGGACATAATTGTCGGCTCTTTCATCGTAGGCGCTCCAACAGAAACAAGACAAGAGATAGAAAGCACCCTTAAATTCGCACAAGAAGTCCCCCTCGACATCCCCCAGTACAACATTCTAGGCGTATTCCCAGGCATGGCCCTCTGGGACGAATTCAAAGCAAAAGGATACCTAACCAAAGAACAGGAAGAGCAACACTGGGAGATGGGCGTCGCCGTCGCCAACGTTCATCCAGACACCGTGCCCTACAAGGAAATAAAGTACTTAATCCGCCACTACTACCGCCAATTCTTCATACAACGCCCAAACTTTCTCTTGGCACAATTGGCGCGAACAATGAGAAGTCCCTTCAGATTTGATATTATAAAAGCAAATGTAACCCGAATCGGCAGCATCACAAGAGGATGGAAAGACCTTGTCGCCTTCGAAGGCGAAGAACGGCGTATGATAGAAGCTTAGCGGACCAGTTCCCGCTTCTTCCAGCGTAAATTTTTGCTTCTACATTTTCTGCATTTAACAGCTGTAGGTGCGTTACGCGCGCCGCATTTTCGACAAATCTTCATATGAAGCCTATGACGTTGAGCAATAGCTTTCTTCTGTAAATCAGTTACAGGCAATGGTTAATTCTCCTCGTCTATTTCACGTCTCAAGCACTGTAGCCATAAATATACTTTGCTGTAGTCTTTTGAACGTTTCCAGCTACTTTCGTTTTCTAAAGATTTTGCAGTTATCAATGCGCGCTAGTCTCTTTCCTAAGTTTTATGCTCGTAAAATTTTCACTCATTTCCATACTCCCCAAATCTGCGACGTACATTATAGGATTTCATGGAGCATAAGCATTACGCCTTTTCTGAGTTTATCGTGGCCTCATTAAACTAGTTACGAAAGTCTATGGACATTACCAAAAACACCTAGAAAAAAACAGAGTTCTGCATGTACTCGGCAAGTTTACGTAATCGTGTGAATTATTCCCTTTGGTGTCTAGGTTACCGAGATATTTGCATTGTCTCATTGTGGCGCGCGCGCAAAAGTTTTTGAGGAGTGAGTTGCAGGTTTGCTTGGTGAGGGATTGGATGGTTGATGGTGAGGAGAAACGGAGTTGGTGGCGGAGGCTGCCTAAGCTAAAGATGTTTATTCTTTTCATCGTCATAGTAGTTTTGGCTTGGGTTGCTATGCCGTATGTTCAGGAGTTTTTTAAGTATGAGAGGCTCGACTTGTATTCTTATTGGTGGACGGTGAACTCGGAAGGCAACATAACCCAAGTCACACTTGACCTCCGCAACAACGGAACAAAGACACTGAAGATAAGAGAGATTTTCGTCAACCAGACACTAATCAACTCGACAGATTGGAGTTCAACTAGCAAGTCGCTTCCACCAAGAGCCTCGTGTTGGATCTACATAGCTCCAAAGTCAATGATCTACATGAAGGATTCGACTTACAACCTAACCGTTACCACAGAGGCTGGGGGCTCTTTCTCATATTTGATCAGGGCAGAAGACGAAGAGAGTGTGGGTCCAGAAAAGTTCAATATTGCAGGGGTAGATTTCTTTGACTTTTCTTCCATTGGCGAAGGCATTTTTGTGTATGTGTATGTTGAAAACCACCACGACACGTTTCCAGTTGTGGTTGTGGAGAGCCTAGTTAATGGCACGTCCTTCGACCTTGGAAGAATCTGGCTGCATCCAGGAACTGTGGGACCCGAAGCATTAGGCATACGCTTCGATTTTCACTGGTATCATGGACCCGCCTACAACTTCACGCTGAAAACACCCTCAGGAAACACCTACACCTACATCGCAACGGCAGATTAACAATGGCACGCGAGCGCGCGCGATAGAAGTAGGGCAGAGCCTTAGTTCGGAATTATTAAGGGGCTGCTACATGCTCCAATCTTTGCAGTTAAGTTGGCACTGAAATATAGGCATGCATCGTTGATACCTTTCATGATTATTCGAGCAACCACATTCTCCAAAGGATTCCTGAAGTCGCATACAGTAGTTACTCAAAAAGTTGGGACCATTTCGTCCTCACGTAACTATAAGTGAACTTTTTCATACGCAGGAGCAACATGCGCGTGCACGTGAACAAAAATTGTGTGACACATTATTTAGACTGTGTTTCGTTCAACAGCCTTCTTTCACCTTTAATGTTTTGAATATCTGTAATGTCTTGAGTTACTTCGACGCATCCCACATACTCGCCATTTTGGTCTCGCACAGGAAAATATCGTATGTAGATTTTTCTCTGATTCAATTCTATCCAGAAGTCCGCCGATTTTCTTCTACCCTTCTTTAGGTCGTCCAGTACTTGGCTGACTATGTGGACGCTTTTTGGAGGGTGGCACTGTTGAACCTTGCGGCCAATTACTGCTTTTGTTCGGGGGAAAACTCGTCCTTCAGCTTTATTGAAGTAACGAACGGTGTCCTCTGCATCTACAAAACTTATGTCTACTGGTAAGGCGTTAAGCACCGCTTCTATCTCCTCTTTTGTCAAGCTTCCAGTTTCAAAATTTATAGCTCCTTTTTCTAGCGCCGATTTTAGCTCTTCTTTTTTCACTTCTTCACCAACTTTCTCGTATTTAGGCGTGAAACAACAGTAACCAAGTTCATCACATTGCTCTCTTATGTCTTTCCACTCTTCAGCTTTTATTGTTCGCTGGGCAGCGGGGTAAAGAATATGGTTTTCCTTGTAGATGTGATTTGATAGTTCGTCGGTGATGTAGCTGCCAGTGTCTGCTAACTGCTTTTTGAAGTCTTGAAAACTAAGTGTGTCACGTACTCTCACTAATTTGAGAAGTTGCTTCTTCTTCTCTTTTAACTCGTTGTGTTCAGCCCACATTATTGCCGGTGGCTCAGTTATGCCATGTTTTTGAAGGTAAGGAAAGAGAACGTTCTCTTCTCTTACGTTGTGTTTTTCCACTTCCATGAGGTGGTCAGCAATGTGTTTCAACTTGTGCATTTCTCGGTCAACTTCCTCAAAACTCTCCGCAGCGCTGACTTTTTGAATGATGTTCTTAAGTTCTTCTAGGTGCTGGAGAATTATTTTGTGCTCTTCCATAAAAACGTGGATTGGATGATCCGTTGGAACCTCAACTGTTTGTTTGTTGAGGGATTCTCTGAAAATCGCTAGGTGTACGGTGCAAAGTTTGCGTATTTCTTCTCTGGGCACTCCTTCATTTACAAGTTCTTGCTCTAGCTTTGCTATTTCTGTTGGGCCAACGTTTCTTAGGATACTCCTGAATTTTGTCTTAACTTCTTCAGGGTTCTTTCCTTCATGTATCTGTTTGATTAAATCTTTGATCAGTTCTTTGGACGTTGTTTTTTCTTGGAGATTCTTTAACTCTTCTTTGTCTACCATTTTAACTCACTCTCTCTTTAATGGCGACTCAAATACAGCGGGCTTGCCGCCTCCCTCTTCCTACGTTCCTTCAAGTGCCTTGTTGTTAGGCACTCCCCTCTTGTTGGGCAATATTTCTTTGCGTGATGAGAGAATATTTTGAATATCGGCTCCATTGTTTCTTTGTTCAAGGCGTAGATTCGTTCCCTTTTTCGTTTTTCTGAGAAGACAAACTTGCATCTCTCTAAGGGTCGGAGGTTGTGCGAAATCATACTTTGTTCCTGATTGAGAGCTTCAGCAATTTCAGTTACGTTTCTTGGTCTTTTTTTCAGAAGTTCGAGAATTGCCAGTCGTGTCGGATTGGATAGTGTAGAAAAGAATAGGTGGCACGTCTCGCTTAAGTCTTGTTTCATCTTCTTCTCACTCAGAGCTTATAGATGACATATTTTTCATATGATGTAAACGTCATTCTTATATTTAAGCTTTCCCACTCACACAGTCCCAGCTAAAAACTCCGCAATGTCACTCGGTCTTGCAGCAACCTTTACTCCAGCAGCCCTAAACGCTTCAATCTTGCCCGCCGCAGTCCCCGCCTTACCCATAACAATGGCACCTGCATGTCCCATACGTTTCCCCGAAGGTGCCGTACGTCCAGCAACAAACGCCACTACACGTTTCGGATACTTCATCGTAGCAACATACTTTGCCGCTTGCTCCTCAGCATTACCACCAATCTCACCTATCAAAACGACAGCCTTTGTCTGACGGTCTCCCTCAAACATTTTCAACGCATCCACAAAACTCAAACCCACAATTGGGTCGCCTCCTAACCCGAAGCAAGTGGACTGCCCCAAACCATGC